>WPCG01008564.1_pt1 | contig 16980 bp, 16 predicted proteins | sample 5403311 | NCBI WGS metagenome assembly WPCG01 (sample SAMN12869467, study PRJNA574797) | sludge metagenome | isolation source: wastewater treatment of Control | place: China:Beijing | collected 2019-05-17 | reverse complement strand
GCGGAAGATGCTATACTCTCCCGGTATCTCATGCAGATGGTATCTCAAGAGTAACGGGAGTGAATCGGATGCAACTTTCTCCATCTTTGAAAACAGTCGTTGCGGACATCTCGCTCGTTTTCGTCGCCCTCTTCTGGGGCCTCGGCTTCGTCGCGATGAAGGACGCGCTCGACACCTTTCCCACGTTCTGGCTGCTCACGCTTCGCTTCGGCTCGGCGGCGTTCCTCATGGGAATGCTCTTCCGCCGCCGCCTCGCCGCCATTACAAAGGAAGACATCCGTGCGGGAGCGATCATCGGGGTCTTTCTCTTCCTCGGCTTCGCGACGCAGACGCTCGGACTGAACTACACCACGCCCGGCAAACAGGCGTTCCTGACCGCGACCTACGTGGTCATCGTCCCCTTTCTCTCATGGGGCTTACGGAGGATTTTTCCGGGAGCGCTCTCCTTCTTCGCCTCCTTCGTCTGTCTCGTCGGCATGGGAATGCTGACGCTCCAGGAAGGGGCGATCTCCATAGGCAAGGGGGATACGCTCACTCTTGTCTGCGCTTTCTTCTTCGCCTGCCAGCTCATCGCGATCGAATACTTCGCCGCGAAGAAGGACCCGATGATCCTGACGCTTCTGCAAATCCTGATGGTCTGCCTTCTGAGCCTTCCCGCAGCGCTCGTCTTCGAGACGTGGCCTGGCTTCCAAGGCGGAAGCGGGCTCCGGAGCATCGCGTACACCGTCGTCTTCTGCACCATCATCGCCTTCGCCGTACAGAACACCGCCCAGAAGTTCACGCCGTCCACCCATACGGCCATCCTTCTGAGCCTTGAATCGGTCTTCGGAGCGCTTTCGGGCATCTATTTCCTGGGCGAGGTCTTCACCCCGCGCATGGCGGCGGGATGCGGGCTCATCTTCGTCGCGGTGCTGCTCACGGAGGCGGGGCCGTCGCTGCTGCGTTCCGTCTCGCTCCGCTTCGCCGCGCGGGAAAAGGCCTGAGCTATCCGCGCCCGCGCGGTTTTCCGCAGCGCGTCCTCCCCTCGGGGCGGGGCGCGCTTTTTTTTCGTGGCTCGCGGTGCTGCGGCTGCACCAGGCAAGACGGACCGGTACCGATCAGATCCTTCCTTCCGGCGGTCTCAAGCGCCTGTATGACCGCCTCGCGGTTCTTCGGCTCGGCGTACTGCAGCAGCACGCGCTGCATCTTCCGCTCGTTCCTGTCCTTCGCGGAGGGCACGGCCTCGCCGGTGAACGGGTTCAGGCCGGTGTAGTACATGCAGGTCGACAGGCTCCCCGGCGTGGGGATGAAGTCCTGCACCTGCTCGGGCTGGAAGTGAATGTCGCGCAGATACTCCGCCAGCTCCACGGCGTCCTCAAGGGTCGCTCCGGGGTGGGATGCGATAAAATACGGCACGAGGTACTGCTTCTTCCCCAGCTTCTCGTTCATCTCGGCATAGGCCAGTCGGAACTTCTCGTACACCTCGCATCCCGGCTTCCCCATCAGGGCCAGCACGCGGGACGAAACGTGTTCGGGCGCCACCTTCAGCTGTCCGCTCACGTGGTGCGCGCACAGCTCTTCCAGGAAACCGCCCTTTTTGTCCGCCAGGAGATAATCGAAGCGAATGCCGGAGCGGATGAAGACCTTCTTTACCTTCGGAAGCGCGCGCAGCTTCCGGAGCAGGTCGATGTAGTCGGAGTGATCGGCCCGGAGTTTCGGACAGGGGGTCGGCGAGAGACATTGCCTGTTTCTGCACGCCCCCCTGACGAGCTGCTGCTCGCAGGCTGGGATGCGGAAGTTCGCCGTGGGACCGCCGACATCGTGGATGTACCCCTTGAAGTCGGGCAGCTCCGTCAGAATGCGCGCCTCCCGCAACAGCGAGTCGTGACTGCGGCTTTGGATGATTCGTCCCTGATGGTAGTGGATGGCGCAGAAAGAACAGCTTCCGAAGCAGCCGCGATGGCTGGTCAGGCTGAAGCGCACCTCGGCGATCGCGGGAACGCCCCCCGCCGCCTCGTACATCGGATGGTACGTCCGGGGGTACGGAAGCGCGTAGACGGCGTCGATCTCCTCCATCGAAAGCGGCGACGCGGGAGGGTTCTGCACAACGTAGAACGAACCGTGACGCTGCACCACCGTCTTGCCGTGGAACGCGTCCTGCTCGGCGTCCTGCATGCGGAATGCCTCGGCGAAGCGCTGCTTGTCGGCGGCGACCTCCTCGTAGGAGGGAAGCTCGACGAACTTGCCGCCGATTTCGGGGAATTCGTTCGTCCTGTAGACGGTTCCCCGAAGATCTCTCAGCCGTCCCACGGGAACGCCCCTGGCGAGCAGATCGGCGATACGGCGTATCTGAAGCTCCCCCATCCCGTAGACCAGCAGGTCCGCCTGGCTGTCGAAGAGGATGGAACGCCGCACCTCGTCGGACCAGTAGTCGTAGTGCGCGAACCGCCGGAGGCTCGCCTCCACCCCGCCGATGATGACCGGAAGGTCCTTCCAGCACTCCTTCACCCTGCTGCAGTACGCGATCGTGGCCCTGTCCGGGCGCATCCCGGCCCGCCCGCCGGGAGAGTAGCTGTCGGTGCTCCGGCTCTTTTTCGAGGCCGTCAGTTTGTTCAACATCGAGTCGAGATTGCCTGCGGAGACGAGCGCCGCATACCGGGGCCGCCCCATGGAGAGAAAAGCGTCCCGCGAACGCCAGTCGGGCTGCGACAGAATACCCACGCGAAAACCCGCGGCCTCCAGCACGCGGGCGATCACCGCAGTGCCGAAGGCCGGATGGTCGACGTAGGCGTCGCCGCTGACGAAGAGGAAATCCAGCTCCTCCCAGCCGCGCTCTTCCATGTCTTTCCTGTTCACGGGGAAGAAGCGCGTCCCGGCAACAGGGGGGACCTTCATCGGGGGGAAAGCGTTCAATTCAACGCTCCGACGTGAAGCGTCTTTACCGTGTAATTTTCGTAGCGGATCCGGATTCCGCTGTTCGCGTCGAGGCGGTAGACTTCGCTCCCCTTGTCGAGAGAGTTCGGAAGCCCGAGAATCGAGAGGACCGCCCTGCGGTCGCTTCCCACGGCGAACCCGCCGTCGAGAGAGTGCTTTGAAGAAGTCAGCGTAAGCGATCTGACTTCCGAAGCGCCTCCCCGCTCCAGCAGCACCGCGGTCAGGCCGTCGAAGGTCAGCGTGTGTTCGTCCGCCGCGACGCCCGAACGCGTCACCTTTTTCGAGGCCGTCTTGAGCGGCTTGCCGAGCGTGCCTTCAAGGGCGTCCTTCGTGGCCCCGAAGGTGTGCAGCGCGCGATCCAGAACTGTCGGCGACAAAGTATTTTCGCGAGGGTTGAAGACGGTGATGAACTTCCCGAAAATCCACCCTTCCTTGGCTCCCTTTGGCCGAATCTTGTACCACGGCCATGAGTGCGGATTGCTCATGGAACTCGCGGCCACCGTGTACGGCTTCTTCGAACGGTCGTCGGGCAGCGCCACGCGGAGCATTCCACGCGAATCGGGCCCGGAGATCACGGAGAGGCCGCGCCCCCTGACGAGCCGCACGGTTTTGCCGTCGTCCCCGGCAAGCTCCACGTCGACCAGCGCGACGACTTCGGCACCCTCGTCGCTCGTCCACGACTCCAGCACTTCGACCTCGTTGCCTGTCGTCACCTTCCCCACGACGGGGCTGCTCACCGTGTGCGATCCGCGAAGGTTCACACCGGAGCCGATGACCACGCCCTTCGTCGGGCGGGAGATTTCGAGAACATCCGCCTGCACGGCGGGAGACGACGGGATCGAGGGCAGCGCAGGCGTTCCGTCGGAAGGCGCCCCTCCCGGCGTCGCCAACGGCGGCAGATCGGGATCCCGCTTCTCCTGTGCCGGGGGAGTCGGTTCGGCCTGCTGTTTCGGGCGGACATCGTTCTCCCACGGAATCCGCTCCGCCTGCTGGAGGAACCAGTAGACGCCCCCGCCAAGCGCCGCGACGAACATAAAAAAGAGGAGAAACAGAAAAATGCCGCCTTTCCGGTCTCTTCTACCGCGGCGAGCCTGGATGGCCGCGTTGAACTCGCGGAAACTCGTGCCGGCCCTGTCGGCGTTGGGACGGGATTGCTCGCGGGCAAACGCCCCCTCGCCTCCACGCTCGTTTCCGCCCCCTCCAAGCGCAAGGGAAACGACGCCTTCCTCTTCATCGTCGTCTTCGAACTCCGATTCTTCTCGGCGTATATCCGGAATCCGGCGCACGGAGGCGTATTCAGGGACGAACGAGCCGCATCCGGGGCAAAAGCGGAACGTGTTCTCCACCCTGCTCCCGCATTCCGGACACAGGCGCCCGCCGCCCTGTTCTTCTTTTCCGGGAATCCCGGAGTTGTCCATATCCTTCATATATAGGAGACCTCCTCTCGAAACCACGGAAAAACGCCTGTACAGAGTACACCGTGTATCATTTGTATTCTATCATTACCCTGGCTGAAGATTCCTCCGTCAAATACCCGAATAGGCAAGACAAAACCCTCAGTCGGCCTGCCCCTTCTGCTGCATTTTCGCCCATGAGTCCTTCAGCGCGACCGTCCTGTTGAACACCGGGCGCTCAGGCGTCGAGTCGGCATCCGCGCAGAAATACCCCTGGCGGAGGAACTGGAAACGGTCGAGCGGCTTCGCCTCGGCGAGCGACGGCTCTACGAAGCAGTTCTCCAGCACCGTCAGCGATGCCGGGTTCAGGTAGTCGTTGTAGCTCTTCCCCTCCTCCATCTCGCTCATATCGCGTAGCGTGAAGAGGTTCTCGTACAGCCTGACCTGCGCCTTCACCGCGTGCGGAACCGAGACCCAGTGCAGCGTTCCCTTCACACGACGCCCATCCGGCGCCTCGCCGCCCCTGGAGAGCGGGTCGTACTGGCAGCGCAGCTCGACGATCTCTCCCGCCTCGTTCCGGACGACCTCTTTGCACGTGACGAAGTACGCGTGCTTCAGCCGGACTTCGCTCCCCGGAGAGAGGCGGAAGAACTTTTTCGGCGGATTCTCCATAAAATCGTCGCGCTCGATGTAAATCTCCCTCGAAAACGGGATCGCTCTCGTCCCGGCGTTTGGATCCTCCGGGTTGTTCTCGGCGTCGAGCATCTCGACCCGCCCCTCGGGGTAGTTCTCGATGACCACCTTCAGCGGATCGAGCACCGCCATCGCCCGCAGCGCCGTCGCGTTCAGCTCCTCCCTGATGATGAACTGGAGGAACTCGATATCCACCATGCTGTTCGACTTCGAAACGCCGATCTCCGCGCAGAAGCGTCGGAGCGCCGACGGGGTGTACCCTCTTCTCCGGATACCGCTGATCGTGGGCATCCGCGGATCGTCCCAGCCGGAGACGATCTTCCGGTTCACCAGCTCCAGCAGGAGGCGCTTGCTCATCACCGTGTAGGTGAGATTCAGCCGGGCGAACTCGAACTGGCGGGGCGTGCAGGGGACCGAGACATTTTCGAGGAACCACTCGTACAGCGGACGATGGTCCTCGAACTCCAGCGTGCAGATCGAATGGGTGACTCCCTCGATGGCGTCCTCGTACCCGTGGGCGAAGTCGTACATCGGGTAGATGCACCACGCGTCGCCGCTCCGGAAGTGATGCCGGTGGAGAATTCGGTAGAGCACCGGGTCGCGCATGTTGATGTTCGGATGGTTCATGTCGATCTTCGCGCGGAGGACGCACGTTCCGTCCTCGAGCACCCCGTCCTTCATCTGGTGAAAGAGCGCCAGATTTTCCTCGACGGAGCGGTTTCTGTAGGGGGACTCGACTCCCGGAGCCGTCAGCGTGCCGCGCGTCTCCCTTATCTGGTCGGGCGTCTGATGGTCCACGTAGGCCTTCTCCGAATGGATCAGTTCCAGCGCCCACTCGTAGAACTGCTGGAAGTAGTCCGACGCGAAACAGAGCGCGTGCCAGCGGAACCCGAGCCACTGGACGTCGCGCATGATGGACTCGACGTACTCCGTCTCCTCCTTGGCCGGGTTCGTGTCGTCGAAGCGCAGATTGCACTTGCCGCCGAACTGCTCGGCCAGACCGAAGTTCAGGCAGATCGACTTCGCGTGCCCAATGTGGAGGTAGCCGTTGGGCTCCGGGGGGAAACGGGTGTGCACTTCCTTGACGGCGCCGCTCTTCAGGTCGTCGATGATGATCTGTTCAATGAAATGTGGACCTTTGCCGGACTGAGTCTCCATAGGTCAGAAAACGCTCCTTTATTATATACGGATTGAAGTTCGCTCGAACACCGCGAACATCGTGTGCTTCATACGAGCAACAGCGCGCCCGTTTCCGCGGCGCACGCACCTATTTTCACACGGAGAGGGGAAAATGTAAAATTTCCTACGCGCTCCGGGAAAAATCCGCTGGACGAGAGATCGGTGGACATACGTGAAGTACGTCAGGACGGCGTGCGCGAAGTCGGGTCTGTTCGCCCGCTCTCCGCCCCGCGGATGGAAGAACGGGGCTCCATATGCAGAGATATGTGCGTTTCCCCGCCGAAGAGCCGCCACAGCTCGTCCTCGACATGCCGGGAGACATCGTGCGCCTCCGTCAGCGAGAGCTTTCCGTCCATTTGGATGTGCACGTCCACGGCGATCGCGCTGCCGATGCGGCGTGTCTTCAGCTTGTGGAAGGACTCGACCTGGTCCACCGAGAGAATCGCCTTTCGCAGACGATCTTCGAGTTCGTCGGGGAGCGACGCCTCGATCAGTTCGTCGAGACTGTCCCGTAGTATTGGCAGCGCCGCCCTCGCGATGAAGTACGTCACGATCACCGCCGCCAGCGGATCGAGCACGCTCCACCGCTCTCCCAGAAAGTACGCGCCGGAAATCCCCGCGAGGGTCCCTATGGAAGAAAAGGCGTCGGAACGATGATCCCACGCCTTCGCGATGAGCGCACTGCTTTCAAGACGCCGCCCCCAGACGATCGTATAGCGGTACATGATCTCTTTGGAGAGGACCGAAACGAGCGCCGCCGCCAGAGCGATCCCGCCCGGACGAGGCAACGCCGAACCGCTGAAAAAGGCGACGACATTTTTCATGCCGGAGAGGAAGATACCTCCCCCGGCAAGCAAGAGCGAGAATCCGCACACGGCGGCCAGTATGGCCTCTATCTTTCCGTGCCCGTAGGGGTGGGATGAATCGGGCGGTTTGTTCGCCGCCTCCAGGCCGAAAAAGACCACGGCGTCCGTCAACAAGTCGGAGAGCGAGTGCGTCGCGTCGGCGATCATCGCCGCGCTCGATCCCAAAAAACCCGCCGCATACTTCAGCGCCGTCAACACCAGATTCACAACCAGGCCGGTCAGCGTGACCGAGCGCGCTTTCTTCATACGATCCACAATGCGACCTCCTTGCTCTCGCAGCTCCGGCTCAAGAGCTTCAAAATCAAAGGACATTATGAGCCCTTCCCGTACAGTGTCAAGAAAATCCATTGTGTTTCCAAAGAAAAAGAGCGCTCCGCGCCCTGTGAAGAGGCGCGGAACGCCCTGGAAAAAACGACGGGGAAGCTCTATTCGAAAACCTTGAAACGCTCCTCCAACGGCTGAAATTCCTTCTCTCCGGGAGCCGCCGTCGGCGTTCCGAAGGGCATCTGCGCGATCAGCTTCCACTCGGCGGGAATACCCCACCGCTGTTTCACCGCATCCTCCACGACCGGCGCGTAGTGCTGAAGCGACGCGCCGAACCCCTCCGACTCCAACCCCGCCCATACGATGAACTGAAGCATCCCCGACGCGTGGTGCGACCAGACCGGGAAGTGCTCCGCATACGTCGGGAAGTTTTCCTGAAGACCCTTCACCGGGCGCTCGTCCTCGAAGAAGAGCACCGTGCCGTACCCCGCCGCGAAGCCGTCTATCTTCTCCTCGGTCGGCGCGAACTTCTCCGCCGGGACGATCTTCCGGAGCGACTCCTTCACCAGCCCCCAGAATGCGTCGCTCTCCGCCCCGAAAAGCAGCACGGCGCGTCCGCTCTGCGAGTTGAACGCCGACGGGCAGTGCTTCACCGCCTGTTCGACGATCTCGCGAATCCGCTTGTCGGAGACCGGACTCTTTTTCGAAATACTGTAGTAGGTTCTGCGGTTCTGCACCGCGTCGAAGAAATTCATGGTCATTGCACATACCTCCTCAAGTCTACGGATTCGGGGAGGACGCTTCAGCCTCCTCGACTGCCACACCCGCCCGACGGAATGTTCTTATGGCCAACCGCCCGTCCGATCGGATATGATTTTTATAAATTTCCATCGCTTTAAAGGATATTGTACCATGAATGCGTATAAAATAAAGCCGGCACGAAAAAAACTCTTCGGAGAAAGCGCAACGAGGACATTCCACTCAGTCACCGCTCAACGCGCAAAGCGCCTCGGCGGCGGCGCACGCCCCTCGCGGGTTGACGCAGGCTACGGGCTCCGGAGGGAGATTCTCAAGCGAACGCCTCAACTGCTCGCCGTCCCACGTTCCCCACGCGCCGAGATTCACGCCCAGGCCGCGTCGCTCTATCTCGCTCCCAATGCCATTCTGGTTCTCCGCCGTCTGAAAGACCACCAACGGTTTCCGCAGCGCCAGCGCCTCGTACGACGTCACGCTGGAAGTGCACAGCACCGCCCGGGAGCGCGCCATCCGCGCCGGAAGATCGGGCGGGGTCCGCACCGCCGAAAGGTTCGGCAAAGCGCCGACAGCCTCTGCCAGACGTTCCGCCATCGAAGTCTCCACCAGCGGACCGAGGACGAGCTCCGCCCGCGGCCAGCCGCTTCCCCACCACTCCACGAACCGTTCGCCCGTATGCAGCAAATCGCTCGCGCCGGGGATGATCAGGACAGAGTCCCCCTTCCCGGGCGCCAGAGTCCAGAACTCGCTCCGCAGCAGCGCGAACTCCGGCCCCAGCAGCAGCTCGGCATGTCCCGCCCCGTACCCGAGCGCATCCGCGTTCACATTGTAGTTCAGCACCGCATCGCACTCGCGCTCGACGGGCCGCACCCGGCAGTCGTCCACCAGCACCACCGGAGCGAACCGGCGAAGCTCCGCAAGAAAAGAAGGCGAGGCGTCGTATCCGTCCACGATGCAGAGGGACGGACGAGAAGCCGAGAGCGCAGCAAGCACGGCGTCCGCACCTTCGCCGAACGGACTCTCCATCACCGTCACGAACGTTTCCGGAGCCCCACTCCGCAGCACAATCTCCCCGGCGGAAGCGTTCACAAGCCAATGAACAGCAACGCCGAGCGAGGCGAACCCCTCGGCCAGCGCGGAGCAGCGGCTCGCATGCCCGCCCCCGATGGACCGCCCCGCGTGGGTAATGATGACGACTTCGCTGACAGTATTCATGTGGCCCTCTCCGTTTACTCTGAATTTGCCGCTGAAGCTTCGATATTTTTTTCTCTCATGTTATCATTATACTCGAAAATAAAGTGACACAGCGAGCAATGACCTGAAGACTGAACAGGCCGTCGCCTGCTCATGGGAAGAAGAACTCGAAAAAAGAAAGAAGGCCGGCGAAATGTACGTAAGCCTGATGGAAAGAAAAGGTATTAAGAAGGGCGTTGAACAGGGAATCAAGCAGGGAATCCAGCAAGGGAAAATCGAGATGATACGCGAAATGCTCGATGCGGGCGAATCGGAGGACAGGATTCTACGCTATGCCCACATAACTCCCGAGCAGCTCGAAAGAATCCGTCGTGGAGAGCAGCCAACCCTGCACTGATAAAAAAACTTTTTTTGCTGCATCTTCAAACGGATCATGCACATCGAGGCTGAAAACATCCGGAATGATGGCGGCCAAGTTCGGTGCGGACGGACGCCGCGCCGTCTCAGAAATACGTGCGTATTACCTCCGGTAAAAGTCGCCTTGCCTCTTGCGGAATCACCCCGAACCGGGCTTTCATCAGTCGCGGAGTTTTCGGTAACGTTCGACAGTCGCGTTTCCCGGCTTCCTTCAGCGTCTTCAAAGCATCGGGAACACCTTCAGAATATCCGTAACACGCTCGTCGAACGTCGGTATTTTGCAAAAAAAATCGTAGATACGCTCCATCCGTCGTCGATTTCCCTTCGACCAGCCGGCAACGACGCAACGCAGGCCCCGTTCCCGGGCAAAGCCGCGTTTCCCCTCGACGACGAAGGGTTCTCGCTCAGTTCCGGCGCGACTCGATCAGCTTATCGAGTTCCTTCGGAGAGATCTCGACATAGTCCAAAATCTTCTCGCGAGGCTCTCCCCTGTCCAACATCCTGGCGGCCACGGCGAGCGCCTTCATCGTGGCGCCTCTCTTCTCGCCCCTCTTCTCACCCCTTTTCTCGCCTATTTTCTCGCCTCTCTTCTCGCCTATTTTCTCGCCTCTTTCCTGCGCTCTTTCCTCGACTATACTCAACAACACGGTCTTTCCCTCCTTCCTTCGTTCCTCCCTGAATTCGTCGTACGACTTCCGCAGTTCCGGGCTCTTCGGGTGCAGCAGCGTATCCGTCAGCCGGAAGATAGCCAGCTTCTCGTCGTGCGTCCACCCCTTGGCGTCCAGCTTGTCAATAAACCCTTTCAGGTACTCCAGCTTGAGCCTTTCGTCGCGGCCGCCCTCAAGCGCGCGCTTTCCGGCGCAGAGCGCCAAGTCGAAGGGATTGTCGCTCTCCTCGAGTGCGTCGGCGTCCAGCTCCCACAGCTTCAGCGTCGGGTATTCGTAGAGCATCCTGTTTCCGTAGCTCTCCCGCAGATAGCAGTCCTCCTCCGCGGACGGGCGCTTCGCCGTCAGGACGGCGCAGGAGAGTCGCTCGCCCTCCCAGCAGGCATTCTCCCTTGTTGCAGCGGACGGAAAGCAGCCTTCGTACACCGCTACGCACGCATAGGATAGCCTCGTGTTCAGTCGTCATCAAGTGCTGGCGCCCTTGATGACGATTCTGTACGCCTGAGCGCGGAGGCGGTCCGTTATCGCTTCGGCTGCGATTCCGAGCGGAATCCGATCGAGCTGTTCGGCGGGCTCGAACCGAGACGCGATGATTGTCGCCGTACTTTTCAACGACAAAGCTTCCTTTTGCACATTTCGCTATGCTATCATTATACCTGCAAAGGAGGCAGCGCAGTGAGCGACGACATGCACGCGGAACAGACCATTACAAACTCAGGCGGAATGGACGCGAAGAAGAAAAGACCCCGGGAGAATCTGCGGCTGTCGAGCTAATAAACCGGAGAGAGTGTATTTCCCATGAATTGCCCAATGTCGTATTGGGCAATTGGACGACGATCCCAATAGGCAAGAAAAAAAGCTTTTGGTACAAACAAGCAATCATGATAACTTCTCTGCGCTGATTCTCTGAATGAGCAAAATCTTCAAAACGCCGGGAAAGACGGACGAATCACAACTTCCGTTTCGATAGTTCCCGGACTCGATCCTCGGGAAAACCGGTTATCTCAGACACCAGAGAGATCGCCATTCCGCGTTCCAGCAATCTGATCACGATCTCCTCGCGCCCTTCCTCGCGCCCTTCCCGGCGCGCCTTCCTGAACTCCTTCTGCATGTAGGCCAGCATGATGTCCGCCTCCTCTCGTTCCAAACAAAGATCCAGGGCTTCATCGATCATCAGCCCTTCCTTTTCGGCAAGGATCTTCAAATACCCCCGCAAATGGTTCGTCGTCAAATCCCTCTCTTCCTTCGAAAGGCTCCGAAGAAAAAGCCGCACGCGTTCCGCAGCCTCGTCGAAATTCTCCGCCTTCGCAGGATTCGCAAGATAAAACATCGCCCCCAAAGCATCCTTGATCGACAGTATCTCCTCGGGCGTCTTCTCTCGGAGCGAGATCAGAAGATACTCGAAATTCGGGACGTGATTTCCGAAATCGCGCGCGTTCTCCACCTTGTCGATGAAGTACGGCGACACCGTCCACCGTTTTTCTCCCTCATAGAACACCACCGGCAACACCGGAGGCAGCATAAAATCCTTCCGCTCGGCAGCCCTTCCCGCCTTTTCCACACAACGCCTCCAGAATTGCACCATATACGAAAGAAGGCGAAAAGGCATCAGGTAATTCACGCTCGACTGATGCTCTATCAACACATAAATATACACATCGGCGCTACCTCTCCGGATGCGGTACAAAACATCCGACTGACGCTTGGAGAGCTCCGGAGGAATAAAGGTGATATCCTCCCGGTACACATCTTCAGGCATCAAAGTCTCCACGTCGATCACATTCGGCATGTGCTGTCTCAGATAGCGGCGAATGAACCTCACGAAGAGATGTTCGTCCGCTAAAAGCCGCTGAAACGCATTATCCCTGTTCCCCATCGGGCTCCCCTTCACTTACAGTATTTCAATTATTATAGCACCTGCTGAATGCGCCCTTACAATGACGGCGCTTCCATATTCGCATCGCGCTGTGTTATCATTATACCTGCAAAGGAAGCGACGCAATGAACGACGACATGCACGCGGAACAGACCATTACAAACGAAGACAACAGGCGCTCCGAGGACGAACTGTGGAAGGAACTCATCAGCGGATCGTTCCATGACATGCTCCGTTCCGTCCTTCCCGAGATGGCGAGGGTTGCCGATACCAGAAAACCCGGCCGGTTCCTTGAGACGGAGCTTCGAAGGCTCGCCCGTTTCACCCGGCGCTATTCATCGAGTCATCCCGACTCCAGGAAGTTCGTCGACATCCTCGCCGAAATTCCGCTCATCTCCGGAGAAAACGCTTGGATACTGCTCCATGTGGAAATTCAGGGGCGCGGTGGAAAGGAGAACTTTCCTTTAAGAATGCACAGGTATCGCTGCCTCCTTGAAGGAAGATACAACCGCCCCGTCGCCGGGCTTGCCATCCTGGTTCAGCCAATACCGGCCAACCAGGCGGAGGGAATCTACTGTTGGGAGGACTACGGATCGCGGGTTCTTTACGAATACCCCGTGTTCAAGATCTACGAGGGCGACGAAGAAAGATTACAAAAAAGCGACAACTCCTTCGACCTCGCGCACTACGCCGGAATGCAGGCATGGAAACAACGCGGTTCCGATACACGTAAACTGGACTACATGAAACTCCTGCTCGCAGAGTTGGACAAACGCGGCTGGAGCCACGAGGCTAAAATGGCGCTTCTTTGGTTCATCGAAGGCGTCATGCACATTGCTGACGAAGATGTCTGGGAAGAGTGGGAAGAAGAACTCGAAAAAAGAAAGGAGGCTGGCGATATGTACGTAAGCCTGATGGAGCGGAAAGGCATTGAAAAAGGTATTGAAAAAGGTATCGAAAAGGGTATTGCAAGAGGCATTGCACTCAATCAGATACAAATAGCTCGAAAAATGCTTGCGGCGGGAGAGCCCGACGACAAAATTCTCACGTATGCGGGAATCACCCCCGAACAGCTCGAAGAAATCTGCGAAGAGACTAGCTCAGCCATACACTGATAGCTTAAATGCAGGAAGGTACAACGCCAAGTCGCCGGACTTGCCATCCTGGTTCAGCCGATACCGGCCGACCAGACGGAGGGAATTTACTTTTGGGAAGGCTACGGATCGCGGGTTCTCTACGAGTACCCCGTGTTTAAAATTTACGAGGACGACGAAAAAAGATTACAAAAAAGCGACAACCCCTTCGACCTCGCGCACTACGCCGGCGGAATGCAGGCGTGGAAGCAACGGGGCTCGGATACACGCAAATTGGACTACATGAAACTCCTGCTTGCCGAGTTGGACAGGCGCGGTTGGAGCCACGAGGCGAAAATGGCGCTTCTTTGGTTCATCGAAGGCATCATGCACATTGAAGATGATAGCGCTTGGAATGATGGCGGCCAGGTGAATGCCGCCTAAGCGATCGACACAAACGGGGAAAGCTCCCGTTTGGTCGCCTGCTTATGGGAAGACGAGTTGGAGAAAAGAAAGGAGACAGGCGAAATGTACGTAAGCCTTCTGGAAAGAAAAGGTATTAAGAAGGGCCTTGAGCAGGGAATCCAGCAAAGCAAAGTCGAAATGATACGCGAAATGTTCCGATGGGGCGAATCCGACGAGAACATTCTTGCGTGCGCTCGAATATCATCGGAAGAACTTGCTGAAATCAAAGAGCAAATCCGGCGCAAAACCAACTGAGCACTGTGTTTTGAACGGTATTTAAGGCTGAGCAAAAAAATCCGGGGATTCATTTTTTCAGGACGGTTTCGGGGCTGAAGTTTCTTATTGCCGAGTGCCTCGAGCTGGCCGACGGGGAAGCCCGTGCTCCTGATTACAAGGATGGCTCGTCCTCATCCAGCGAAATATCCACGTACACTCTCCTCCCCCCTCCATGAAGAAGGCGTTCCTGTACGGAGGGAAGGAGAGCGCCCCTCCAGTTTGCGAAGGAAATCTCCGACCACGAAAACAGGTACAACAAGCATCACGCTGACGACGGTTACCGCCACTCTTCGAACTGTCCCCGAACGGCCTCCCACTCCTCGCGCAGCATCCCGATCCAGAGAAGATCTCTGCGTCCGTCGGAAGCGGCGATGTGTTGCCTCCAAACGCCCTCCGTTCGGAAACCGGCCTGCCGGTAGAGCGTAAGCGCCCGGTCGTTCCCTTCGAGTACGGATGTGTACATACGAAAGAGCGACAACTCCTCGAACCCCCAGAAGAGCAGCGCCGCCAGCATCGGCTTCGCTAGACCGCGCCCCCGAAAACGCTCCTCGCCGATGTACATTCCCCACGAAGCGGTAGACGAACCGGACTCGATATCCGTCAGATAGATCACGCCGAACGGTTCTTCGTCCGCAAAGGCCACTTGCACACGATACGAAGAGCCGGCAGAGACCACCTTCCGGTACCAAGCCATGTGTTCCTCATCCGAGACTACGCTCTGTCGCAACATCTGACCTCGCACCGCTTCTGAGTTCCGCCAGCGTAGAAGAAGCGGCGCGAAAGAGGGAGACAGACTCTCCAGCGGATGGAAATCGATCTTCATTCCACCAGTCTCGCGATCCTGAAGGCTTCGGCGGCTTGCTTGCCCACGTGCGCGCCCCAGAGCCTGGCTTCGTATTCCATTGCCCGCAGTGAACGAGGATGCGGCCACTCGCGCAGCTCGGACGAATAAACCCGCATCGCCTCCAGCTTCGCCTCCAGAAATTTTTCGATATCGACATAGTAGTTCGGGCGGAAGGCGCTCTCGAAGTTCCATTCAGTTGACGAAAGCACCGGGAAGAAAAAGACCCCCTTTACACTTGCTTCCGACAGAGGACGACACGCTGTAAGAACGGCCCTCGAAACGATGACGTGATCGTTGTTCAGGTCGCCGCCGCCGTGGGTAAAAACACGCTCCGGACGCAGCTCGGCAACATGTTCTTCGACGATTTTCACCACGTCGAGCAGATCGACGGAATCGAAGCGATTGTCCGGCAACGAGGCGAAAAAAACCTCCCGAACGCCAAGCAGTTCGTTCGCTCTTCGTGCCGTCGAGCGCAGCTCCTCAAGCTCCTTCGTGCGGCGACTGGCGTCGCGGCAATCGTCCCTCGACGTCACCCCCTCTCCCAAAATGAGACAGAAGACATCCATCCCCTCCGAGGCCATACGTGCTATTGCCCCTCCGCAGCCCAACACCTCGTCGTCCGGGTGAGCGGCCACTACAAGGCATCTTCTGCTCATTCCATCTCACCCCCTTGCATCGTGATCTCCACATCGGCGATTACCTTTCCGTATTTCCTTTGTGCCCTTCCGAAGGTAAGGCGAAATGGCCCGTAATCCAGATAGGCCTTCGGATATCCTTCTACGTCGAGCATCCGAATAAGGTCGAAGAGGTCATCCAAAGACTTGAGGTCGTTCTCGGCAAAATCACTCTGTTCTGCCTTTCTACGAGGGAAGAAGGTACCCTCCCCTTTTTGCTCCTGTGATTCGGGGTTATTCTCCAGAATATAGGGTATAACTTCACGAAATACTAGTTGCGACAACCTTAAAAAAATTTCCTCGGCTCCTCCGTAAAGCGAAATCTCTTTTTTGCAGTAAACGGGGCCTTCATCGATTCCCCTCGTGGCGCGAAGAGCGGAAATGGATGTGGTGTAGATCTTTCGTTGAATGTGATTTTGAAGCGGACTACCACCACGCCCGTGCGGCACGTCCCCAAGATGGAAGATAACGCATTCCCATCGCTCAAGAACAGAATCCGGGATGACCCACGACCAGTGTGGGAAGAAGATATAACGTGGATTTATTTTCTCGATTGTGCGCTCATTCAAATCCTCGGGTTTGGAGAAGACAAAGAACCTATGCTGAGGATACGCCCTCCCTAGACGTTCCGCCTCTTGCAGATTCCACTCCTTTATAGTGAAGATTATGCAGTCCTGCGGCTCAGAAGCCCCGACACGCTCGCCTAGCATCACACCATCTCCCACGTGATCCACTCGTCCGCAGCAATATCCCTCGCAGCGCAGCGACCTGTCAGCAGCGGCAAAAACTTCGGACGTACGCCGTAACCTGGGCGCTTGCAAACCAGCATTTCCGACGTGATCACCGTTTCGGCGGGAATGTCGACGGCAGCGTGGACGCTTCGCCGGGCCTTCTCGTAGAACTCGATCTCCTCGGGAGCTGGTCCGAGCTTCCGTCCGTCGCCTATGGCCGCCTCCACTTCGCGAATCTGCCGCACAAGCTCCTTCAGTTCGTCGGGCTCGATGGCGAAGGGGTGATCAGGCCCCTCCATCGTGCGGTCAAGAGTGAAGTGTTTCTCGATGATGCTTGCACCCATAGCTACTGCGGCCACGCTGATATGAATCCCCCGCGTATGGTCAGAGAGACCGACCGGCACATCGAATGCCCTGCGGATCGTCTCCATGCTTCGCAGGTTCATGATGGAGGCCGGAGCGGGGTACATCGAAGCGCACTGTAAGAAAGCAATCTGCTCGTTCCCCGTCTGACGACAGGCGAGGAAGGCGTCCTCTATCTCCTCCATGTTCGCTAACCCCGTCGATATGATCATCGGCTTTTCTTTGGAAGCGCAGTAACGCAGTAGCGGCAGGTCCACCAGCTCGAAGGAGGCGATCTTGAAGAAGGAACTCACCTCGTCCAGCTCATCCACCGCTCTATTGTCGAAGGGGGTCGCGAAGA
>WPCG01166601.1_pt1 | contig 16996 bp, 14 predicted proteins | sample 5403311 | NCBI WGS metagenome assembly WPCG01 (sample SAMN12869467, study PRJNA574797) | sludge metagenome | isolation source: wastewater treatment of Control | place: China:Beijing | collected 2019-05-17 | reverse complement strand
CTCCGAGGGCTTTATCCATGCGCTCGCGGTCAAGGACGTCCGTTTCTCCGGAGCGGGCGCCCTCAAGAAATGAAACGCCTTTCCCCGGGCATGTGCGGGCGAGAAGACACTTCGGACGCCCCGCATCCTGTCCGAGCAGCCGCAAAGCCTCCTCCAGAGAAGCAAAATCGTGCCCGTCGCATGCTTCCGTCGTCCAGCCGAAGGAGCGAATTTTTCCGCGGAAGGCCTCGTCGGACGCAGGGCGCTCTTTCGCTTCACCCTTCACCCCATATCTTTCGATAATGAGGAAGATGTTCTCAAGACCGAAACGGGAAGCCGCCATCACAGCCTCCCAAAAGGCTCCTTCCTGCAGCTCTTCTTCCCCGGCGAGGCAGAAGACTCTGGAGGCGGACCTCCTGCGCCGGAGTGCGATCGCCAGTCCGTTGGCAATCCCCGGCCCCATGCCGAAAGACCCGCCGCCGGGAGCGTCGACGCCGGGAATCCGAAGGGCCTGCGGGTACCCCTGAAGCATCGCTCCAAGGCGGCGGTAGCTCCACAGCTCGTCGCGCTCGAAGAACTTCCTGTTCGCCAACGTCGCATAGAGGGCGGGAGCTCCTCTCCCTTTGCTGAGCACGAACCTGTCCCGCGATTCGAGCCACGGAGCGGCGGGGTCCAGGGAGAGCACTTCCCAGTAGAGCCAGGCAAGTATATCCACTATCGAAAGAGAGGAAGCCAGACGTCCCGAACGGGCCAGGCCGATCATTCGCACTACGTCGCGCCGGATTTCCGACGCCTTTTCCGTGAGGAAGGACGGTTCTCGAAGCATACCTTCACTCCTTTCCGTCGCGCCGCACCGCTGCGGCGCACATTTCGGAGAAAGTTTTCAGAAACTCCGCGCCAGCTTCCGAAGGCCCGATCCGACGCATCGGCGAGGAAGGTTCCGGAAGCGACCCGGAGCCGCTCCATGAAGGGAGCCCCCACTCGGAGGCAAGGGACTCCACCTTGGGATCGTAGACGACCGCCGTCAAGGGTCTTCCGAAGAGCAACGCAAGAATCGACGCATGGAAACGCATCGCGACCACTCCATCCGCTTCCGGAAAGAGGAGGGCGCACTCGTTCCGCCAGTTTTCGGCGTCGAGGAGAACGATACGTTCCGCAGGAAAGACTCCGTTCCGGCGAAGCCCCTCCATGACCTCGGCATCCTCTGCGGAAAGGGCGAACCCCGCGAGAGAAAGAGAACGGGCGGACGCCAGGCGGGCCGACTCCTCCGCGGTTCTGCGCGCAAGATCTCCCGTCCATGGGCGGATGTTCACCAACAACGAGCTTCCCCGGCGCGGAGGGGCAACCGGAAAAGCGAGAGAAAAAACCGGGTCGCACGTGACGACCGAGTCCGCACCCCATTCGGCCAGAAGCGCCGCAGAGCGGCAGTCCCGCACACCGCGGACCGAGCAGCTCCCCAAAGCCGAGCGAGCCAACAGTGTTCCGCTCTTCGTCAGAAACGGTCCTACGGACTGTCCTGCGCACCAGGGACGCGCCCCGGCGAGAAGCGCGAGCCGAATCACCCCCCAGTAATAGAACGGCGAACGAAGGCTAGTGACGTCCTGAAACAGGCCGCCGCCGCCGAGAAGCAGCGTCTCGCTCCTCCGAAGGATTTGAAAGACGGCCCGCGGCGACCAGCGGGAAACGGAACGGACTCCGTGAGCGCGCTCCGACTCCTCGGGCGAGGCGGAGAGCATCGCTATTTCGCCTCGCCTGATTCCGCATCGTTCAAGGGCCGCGAGCAGCCCCTCGGCGAGCAGTTCGTCGCCAAGGTTCCCGAATCCGTAGTATCCGCAAAGCGCAACGCGGAACTCCCGCTCCGGTTTCACTCCGTCACCATCGCTCCGTATCTGTACCAGAGGGGCATGATAACGAAACGAAGAAGAACGATAGCGATCATACCAAGCAGCACGCCGGTCCACAATCCGTTGAACTGCCTGAACAGAATAAAGTAGAGCGGTGTATGAAAGTGACAGAAGCTGTTCACGGCGGACGAAAAACCGATGACTGTGGCCATGCGGAACACTTCGCGATAACGGGCCCATACATCGGCTTTCCGGACATAGTACCAGAGGAGCAGCGCCGGGTAGCCGAGGAAAACTTCCTTGTTCCGCGGACGGGCCACCAGAGCCCGTTCCAGGAATTCCCGCATACGGACTTCGAACGCGGGGACGAACTGGACGTTGTCGCTGCGGAAGAGAACAAGTCCCGCCCCTCCGAGCAGAAGGACCAGGAGGAAGATCTCCCCCCACAGCGGAGGCCTTCGGAAGAGCTCTCCCAACGATTCCGGATGCACTCTCCGCTTCAGATCGGCCAGAAGCACGAGCAACGGAGGCAGAAAGAGCGTCGCTTTCACCCCGGAAAAGCTCCGCATGCGAAGCATCGACGGAGGATCGCTGAAAAAGGCCGCGATGGCGAGCCCTCCGGCGACCGCGAAAAGGAAGCTCCCGACGATGCCGAGCCATGGCGTTCTCCAGCCGTCGAGGGCGAGGAACGACGCCTCGACGACGACGAAGACCGCGGTTAATGCTCCGGCGAAGCGGGCGGCGGAGGGAAGAAAGAGAATGATCGCACCCGCGAAAAGCACGATACCGGAAAAGACGGCGAGTCCTCTCGGCGTGGTCCGCCAGGCGATGTCGCCTTCAACCGCCGTCTGCGAGCCGACTCCGCCGCTGAAAAATCTCTGGAGAAAGCGGAGCATGGAGAAGACGAAGGCAAGCGCGAGCGCCACGGCGCCGACAACCCCCGTCCGCCATGGCTGGAACGGCTCCGGCCAGCGGAGTTGCGCCCCCGATGCAGTAATACCCGACGCCAAATAGCGCAACTCCTCGACAAACCGTTCAAACGGAGCGTCGGACGCCTCCATGGCCGACGGCCGAAAGACGAGGAGGCGGACCGCACGTTCCTTCACCGCTCTGACGAAACGTTCGTGCAATGCAAAACGGGAGATGTTGCGGCTGAGTATCTCTTCGTTGGTCACGCTATGCAACGAAACAAGGCGAGGGTAGGCGAGCCAGTTCAGCTGCGGAGCGCCTATCTGCCGGGAAAACTCCACCATCGCGACGGAACGCCCCTCCTTGACGATGAGTTCCGCGAGGGGGCGAAGATTCGGGTATCCGAGGGCCACTTCGCCGGAAGGGGAAACGGTGCGAATCTGGGGGAAGGCTGCAAACAGCGCTCCGAGGGTCGCAAGGGATGCGTCCGTATCCGACGGAAGCGCGGGCGCGACCCTGTAGAAGACGGGGATGTCATGCTTCGCAGCAAGCAACAGCCCTTCGATGTCCGGCAGGACGCCTGTAAAAAAGAGTTCTTCGAGACTCCTTGTGAGGAGCACCGCCGTGCCCGTTTCGTACTCCTGAACCTGCGCCCCTCTGAAACGAGCGCTCAGAAGCGGAGGAATGAGGGCGGCCCCCGGATGTGTTCGGGGAATAAAGAAAGCCGCCCGCGACGGATTGCCGGAAGCAAGCTTCGCCGCGGCGCCGGGAAGGCCGGAGGCAGGGCCGTAGTAGAGCTGGACAGTCCCCATGGAGAGCTGCTGCCCCGTCAACTCCGATACCATCACCCCCGAAGCGCCGTTTTGCGAAAGAAGAGGCCAGAGCATCTCCGGGCTCTTTCCCTCCCTGGAGGAAAAGGTCGCAAGGTCGCGATAGTCGAGAACGATGGCGGCGTCTTTCGACTCGCGCTCGGCCTCCAGCCGGGGCAGAAGAGCCCAGGCGGAGAGAAACATGAGCACAAGAGCGACGAAGATCGCGGGATTCCGCCGCGAAGTTTCAAGAAAATCGGATGTGGATTTGATCATCGAGAGTTCCTCCATTGTTCGGCAAGAGAATAGCCGAATTCTTCAAGCAAACGGCTCAACCTGCAGAGGGGCAGCCCGACCACGTTGAAATAGTCGCCGTACAGCGAAGAAACCAACAGCGCGCCCCGCCCCTGGATCGCGTAGGCGCCCGCCTTGTCGTCCCCCTCGCCGCTTTCGACGTAGCGCTGCATCGACTCCTCCGAGAGCGGCCGGAACTCCACCCTGGTCTCCTCGACGGCGAAGCGTTCCTCTTCCCCCCGGCGAAGAGCGACTCCTGTAAACACGCTATGCACTTCCCCGTTGAGCGTCCGAAGCATCTTGAGCGACTCGCCGCGGCAGGACGGCTTTCCTAGAATGACGCCGCCCACCGCCACCAACGTGTCGGCGGCCACAACAAGCGCCCCCGGATTTCGTGCCGCAGCCTCCGCTGCTTTCGCCCGCGAGAGACGGCTCGCGGCCACCTCCGGACCCTCTCCGGCAAGCAGGTCCTCGCAAATATCCGGAACGTCTATCCGGAAAGACCACCCCAGCGAATGGAGCAACTCACGCCGCCTGGGGCTCCCCGACGCAAGCACAAGATCTACCGGGCCAACCAAATTCCCACCACGCCTCCAATAATCGTTCCCAGGTTCCATCGAAGCCAAACCTTCAGGCCGAAGTCGACGAACCCGAGATGCACATCCGTCAGACTGAAGCCGGTTGAAAGGATATCCTTGAAAAAGGGCTCCGTCAAGGCGAATCGTTGAAGATAGAGCCCCGAAAGAGTTCCGATGATGAGCGAAGCGACGATGATCCACCACTTCACCGAAGAACCGGACGCCATTCGATTCACCTCAGCAAGGAGAGGCCGATCGACAGCGCACCGGCGAATGCGCAGTATATCGCGAACGGCCGCCACTTCCCCGCCGCCACCACGCGCCGAAGAAGAACGAGCGAGAAAAATCCGGCAAGAAACGAGGCGAAAAACCCGGCGATCCAACCGGAAGGCAAAGAAGCCGCCCAATCCCCCGCCTTCAGAAGCCCCCGCACTTCGAGAAGCGTAGCTCCGAACACGGCGGGAAGAGAGAGAAGAAAGGAAAAACGGAACGCCGAAGGCGCAGAAAGTCCCGTGCCCATGCCCGTAACGATCGTCGACCCGGAACGGGAAACACCCGGAAGCACCGCGATTCCCTGTACGACGCCGATCAGGACGCCTCGAAGGAGCGAAAGCGGTTTCCCCGGGGTCTTCTGCGCGGAGGCCATTTTCGCACCCCGCCACAGGAGCGCCGACGTGAGAAGAAGTCCCGCGCCCACCGCTTCGGGCAGCGCCATCATCCGCTCCACGACGGGTTTGAGCGGAAGAGCGACGACCGCCGTTACAACGGTCCCGGCGAGCACGGCCCAGCCGAGCGTCCACCCCTCTTCGCGACGGGCGGCGGAAGAGAAGAATCCCGCGCCCCACTCCCGCAGAAGACGAAGAATATCCTTCCCGAAATAGAGCAGCGTCGCAAGCATGGTCGCGAAGTGCAGCAACACATCGTAGGTCAGCGAAGCGTGTCCCACGGAGAAGAGCTGCTTCGCCAACGCGAGGTGCCCCGAGCTGCTCACGGGAAGGAATTCAGTCGCACCCTGCAGCAGCCCGAGGGCAAAAGCCGACAGGTTTTCGGTCATTTTCTTCTCCCCCTCGTATTCTTCGCGGGAGTTCCAAGCACGGTGATGACAGGGGTTATCATCGGTTTGCTGCGGCCGAAGCGGCGCAACGTATCTCGGATTCGCCCCTTCACCTTCGTTTCAAGGAGGTCGATATCCGCGGCCGCCTTCGCGCCGAGAGAGAGCACCGCCTTCTCCACAGCGGCGACCAGGTCCTCCTTCAGCTGCGCCGCGTCGTCGAGGTGCAGGAATCCCCGGCTCTCGAAAGACGGCGGCGCAAGTAGATCTCCGGCTGCGGACAGCACGATGGAAACGAGGACGAGCCCCTCTTCGGAAAGCTCCCTTCGCTCCTTCAGGATGCTCCCCTGAAGTTCTCCGAGCGCAAGTCCGTCGACCATGATGCCTCCTGCCTGCACACGATCCTTTACGGCGGCTTTCTCGGAGTCGAGCTGGAGCACGTCGCCGTTCTGGAGGACGAAGGCGTTCCGAGCCGCGACGCCGGTCTCCCTGGCAAGCTGCGCATGACGGACGAGATGGCGGTACTCGCCGTGGACCGGAACAAAAAACTTCGGCTTGACCATGTTCAGCATCACGCGTAGCTCATCCTTTGCGGCATGGCCGGAGACATGAATTCCCTGCTCCTTCTCGTAGACGACGTCGCACCCGCAGGAGAAGAGGCGGTTGACCGTCCCGCTCACCAGCTTCTCGTTTCCGGGTATGGGCGTGGCAAAAAGCGCCACAACGTCCTTCTCGCTCAAATTGATCACACGATGCTCCCCCCGGCTCATGAGCACCAATCCGGAGAACGGCTCTCCCTGACTACCCGTGGTCATGACGACGAGTGAACTCGCGGGAACCGACGAAATGTCGTCCATCTCGACGATGATTCTGTCGTCAACGTGCAGATACCCCAGAGTCCGGGCCAGCTCGACGTTCTTCACCATGCTCCTTCCGACGAAGGCGACTTTTCTGTTGAAACGAGCTGCGCAATCCACCACTTGCTGCACCCGGTGCAGGTTGCTCGCGAACGAGGCGATGACGATGCGCTTCGTCCGGTACTGCCTGAATATCTTGTCGAGCGTTCCGGAGAGCACACGTTCCGATTCGGTGAATCCAGGTCTTTCCACATTTGTCGAGTCGGAGAGGAGGAGCAGCACTCCCTTCTTTCCCTCCTCCGAAAACGCGTCGTACTCGGTAAGCCGTCCGTCGATCGGCGTCGGATCGAGCTTGAAATCTCCCGTGTGCACCACCGTGCCGACGGGCGTCCCGACGGCGAGTCCGACACCGTCGGGAATGGAGTGACAGACCGCGATAAAACGCACCTTGAACGGCCCCATTTCGACCACGTCGCCGGCTTGAATCTCCCGATAATCCGGATTCAACTCGGGCGCCCACTCCGCAAGCTTGTTTCCCACCATGCCGAGCGTGAGCTTCGTCCCGTAGAGCGGCGCGGAAATCTTCTTGAGGGCGAACGGAAGCCCTCCGATGTGATCCTCGTGCCCGTGCGTCACCACGATGCCGACAATCTTCTCCTTGTTCTCCACGAGATAGGAGATGTCGGGGATGACAAAATCGATCCCGAGCATCTCGTCGTCGGGAAACATCAGCCCGCAATCCACAACTAGAATCGCATCCTCGTATTCAAACACGTGCAGATTCTTCCCTATCTGGCCAAGCCCTCCCAGAGGGATATACTTCAGCTTTCCACCCTTTTTCGTCGACTCCCCTGCTCTTTTTTTCCTCGTATTGCGCGTTTCGCGTGCCATAAATCCACCTTGCCTTTCAAAATTTCGGCCATCTTCGGTACAAAAAACGCACGGACGTATTGCCGAAGAGAAATTTCTTTGTTAGAATTCCATATCAACCGCAATACACCCAATCCTCTAAAAGAGGATATATTCGGGAGGTTACAAGTTTGAACAACACCAACACCAACGACAGCCCATCCACAATGACCCGGAAAGGGTACGAGAAGCTCATGGCTGAGCTGGTCGAACTCCGCAGTACAGGAAGGGCGGAGATTTCACGGCAGCTCGAAGAGGCCCGCTCGTTCGGCGATTTAAGCGAAAACGCCGAGTACGCGGCGGCGAAAGAAGAGCAGGCGAAACTGGAAACGCGCATCTCACGTCTCGAATTCCAGCTCAGCAACGCGAAAATCCTCGACTCCTCCAGCATCGACGCCAGCAGGGTTACCCTCGGAACCACCGTCACCATCCAGGACATCATCAACTCGCAGAAGTTCTCCTACACGATCGTCGGTTCGGAAGAGTCCGATCCCAAGGCAAGCAAGATATCCTCGTCAAGCCCCGTCGGACAGGCGCTTCTCAACAAGACCGTGGGAGATGAAGTCCACGTGAAGGTGCCGCGCGGCGTCCGGCACCTCAGAGTGATGGACATATCCATCCTCTCCTGACCGGCGTACCCCCTATACCGTTCCCGAGGCGAGGAGCAGCAGCGTTTACTGCTCCTCCTCGTCCCGCCGGAGAATCTCCCCAAGCCCATCCGGCAGTGCGAACGGGTCGTACAGCTCGCGCCGTCCGAATGAAACCGGAGTGTCCGGAAACGCCGTGATGAAAAAGGAAAGACCGATCCAGTCGTCCCCTTCAGCTCTGTCGTTCCTGTAGGTAAGCTCCCACCGCGAACACTCCCCGCCCTTCAGGGTCAGCGAGTACACCATCTCCGCCAGCTTGGATTCCGTCAGGTCGTATCCCCCTCGAATCCTGAACGAAAGGTTCTTCCCCGCCGGGACATCGACCTGCTGATAGATGTCCTCCCGATCGCGGTAGTAGTCCCACAGCATCGGCGTCTCGCCGCTTACCCATCTGCGGACATAGGCCGTCGCAAGACCGACGTTTCCCCAACCATAGCGGATTCCGAAGACTGTATCGAGTATCTCCTGTTCGAGAGAGTCGGGGTCGTCGTACCAAAAGCGTCTGTACTCGCTCTTGACGAACGTTTTATAGGATTCGAGCTGCTCCTCTGAGTAGAGATGCACCTCGGCCCCGAGGCGGCGGACATTCATGCTGACGTCGGACTGCACATCCTCGTATTCTCCCCACGATACCCCGATTCTTCCGTACGCGTTGAGCAGAGGCGCTCTGCCCCACGGCCCCAGGAGAGAAAATTCTGGCTCCCTCCACAGAACGCCCCTGTACGTCTCGCCGACTTTTTTCTGGATGGAGATCGCTTCCCGCTGCGTCCAGCGCAGGGATGCGCTCCAGCCGTTCGCCGCGTGGAGAATACCCCATGACGGCCTGTAGAGCTTCTCCGCGGACGCCTTTTCGTAGGAGTGCTCGACCGTCGCCCAAACAGTCCAGTAGTCGTTCAGGCGCTGCTCCACAGTCGCTTTCCCTTCCCATCCCGTGTCGGACCACCAGGCGACGTTCAGCAACGCCTTGCCGGTATCCCAGACGTAAGGACCGCCGATGCCCACTCCCTGCCCTTTGTCCGAATCGCTGAGGATAAGCGGGAAGAACGAGCTGAGCAACGCCCGCCGCTCCTTGGGATCAAGAGGAACCACGTAGTCGAAGGGGTAGGTGAAGAGCAGATGCTCGCCGATATAGACCTTCGGATTCTTCGCGATGATCCGTTTCCCCGGCACGAACACGACGCTTCTGGAAACAAGGCGATAGTGAGGAGAGCGTTCGTTGCAGGTCGTCAGCGATACGTCGCTCAGCTTGCCGATCAGTTCGTCTTCTTCGACCCCCTTGCTCCCCCTTGAGGAAATCCACCCTTTGCCGCGGGCGACGTCCACGGGCGCCACTTCCATCTGCTTCCCGCGCAGAAACACTCTCCCGTCGCCCGCGGGGGACGACCCGACCGCGCCGGTGAGGATTCCCTCCCGGGAGGACAAGTCGTAGCGCAGAGAATCGCCCGTAAGCACGCGATCTCCCTGTATCAGCGTCACTTTCTTTCCGGGTTCCGAGGTGGCGGACATCACCTGTTCCGTCGAATCCATCTCGACCCTGTGCGCAAAGACGCGAAGAACATCCCGCCGAACCCGGACATTCCCCTCGGCTACGGCAAGACCGGTCTTCTCCTCGAAAACCACCTTGTCGGCATCGAGAAAGACCGCGTCCTCCCCCTGCGATTCTCCCCGCAGAGGGAACGAAGCCTCCATCAACAGCAGAAGGCACAGGGCGACGCAAACTACTCCGCATCTTCGGGCAACAACCACGTGAACGACGCTCCTTTCTCCGCCGAGAACACGCCTGAAAACGAGACCCGGACCGAGTTCCCTTGAAAGTAAAAATCGCTGCGGCGAAAAGCCGCTCCATCCTCGAAAAGCACTTCGGTTCCTCCCTCGCTCCACTCCGCCTCCGGCGCTTCGAAAAAAGCGACCGTTTCCCCCGTCGTTACGGAACCGCGAACATCGGAAAGAACGGCCTTCCGGCTTTCCTCCAGAAAAAGACCTGTCGGGGCCTGCAGAGTCCAACGCCGCTTTTCGCTTCCAACGCCCGTTATATCCAGAGAGAGAAGGCGTATTTCATTTCCGCGCCGCTCGGCCCGTTCGACCTTCGCGGTCCACTCCACGCCCTCCACCTCTCTCTGAAACTCGACTTTCTCAAGCGACATATCCGGCAGATTCGCTTTTTCTATGGTCAGGTGGTCGAGTTCAAGAGACACGTCGCGAACCGCGAACCAACCTATCAGGAAAAGAAGCGTCAGAAAGACGACAAGTCCGAGTCGCTTCATCTTAGTTCTCCATTCCATCGCAGGAGGGGACTCCGCTTACTACCACGACACCCTCCATATCGTTTCCTCCCGGTCCATAGTCAACACCTTGCTTCTGAGCGTCCTGAAAAGCAGCATCCGCTGCGCGGTGACGATGCGGGCGCGGCTATCGTCCATCCATTGGATTTTATACCCCTCACGAAGGGAGTTACGCAAACCCGTGGCCTCGACTTGCCTGGCGAACTGCTCTTCCGAGAGCGCCGTCCTCGAGGAGGCGGAAAGAAGGTCGTACATAGCCGATGCCCGCCCCTCTATCCAATAGCGGATAAAAGTCTCCACCGTCTTCTCCTTGCTGATGTAAAGAACGGGCTTCTCCTTCTCCGGGACAGGAAGATCGACAACAACGGGTTCCGGTTTGAGCTCCGCAAGCTCCTGCGGCGTCGCCACCGGAGGCGGAGGCGGAGGTGTCGGCATCGGTTTTTCGCCCTTCGGCGGTTGCGGTTTCACCGGCTCCTTCTTCGGCGCCGGCGGCAGTTCAACCACGACCACTTCCGGTTCCGCCGCTGCGACCAAAGGGCCTTCCGCGCGATCGAAAGAAAAGCGCTGTTCTTCATGGATGCCGAGGTTTCGGATAATCACGCTGAAAGCCTTATCCACCTGCTTCGGGAAGAAGACGAGCCCCTGTACGATACCCGAAAGCGGTTGATCGAACTTCCGTTCATAACTCAACGGGGGGAATTTTTTCCCATCGTTCGACTCAAGCTGAACAGCCGTTGCAAACGACCCGAGATTAAGCGGACGCGGCCCGAAGACGTACACGGTCAAAAGAAAAGGCTCCGTATCGGCTATCCGCAACTCGGAGGTGAAGGAAGCGCGATACTGGTTTCTCTCCGCCTCGCTCATCCCGCTGCGCGCGGCCTCCGCCGCTACCCATGGGTCCACAAGCTCTTCCGGATAGTGAACAAGCCACACAAGGCAGTCGCGCCCCCAATGAAACGCCGTCCATCGCTCGAGAATGGACGTCGCATCCACAATGGAGCCGCTCCCGAAAGCCGGGGCGGACAGGCGGCAAAGAAACACAAGGACCAACAATAGTCGTTTCATGAAGGCCACCCCAAAAACAAAAGATCGATCACCCTACAGTTTGAAATCGATGATCGCCGAAACTCCGACTCCCTGAACCCGCCGGAAGCGCTGCACCGGATTTTCCGAATCGACGGGCACCAGAATCTTGACACGCAGACGATCTTTAAACGTCGCTTCTATCTGCGCCACCGCCTTCGTCGTCCCAACGGGCTCGCCTCTCGGCCCGGAGATCTGGGCCGCGCCTATATGCGTCCCCGAGCCGATGGAGACGATGGGCACCACTTTTGTATGCCCTTCAACCTTGACGCCCCTGTTCAGCGTAATCGTATTGATGAAATCGTTGATCGGCCCCGCGATGGTCGAGACGACAAAACCGCCTCCGATGACGCCGACAAGATCGCCCAGATCGAACGCGCGGGATGCGCCTCCCGTGAACAGCATAAGCAGCAGAACCCAAAGCGCGATTTTTTTCCTTTTTCCCTCGAACATGATGTATTCCTCCTCAGGGAGTGGCTTCGTTACCTGTGAAATCGCCCGTTCCCGTTTTGTCGGGCTCGGCCGTCTCCGATTTTTTCAACAAGCCCTGCAGCCCCAACGGCACAGGATAGGCCCCCACTTTTACCGCGTCGACAGTTTGCGAAAAGACAACGCTACCGGCCGGGAGCTCTTTCAAATCGCCGCGAATAAGAAAACCGCCGACCAGTCCCACAGGACCGAGAAGCAACGCGCCGACAACGCTCGTACCGGCGGCGGCGAGCTGCGCCGCTTCGGCTTCGACCGCCTGCTGCGACTCTTCTCCGAACGTCAGCGGAATTGCTTGAGAGCCAATGGAATACAGCGATTCCACGCCGACTTTCACCTCCGCCGGACGGCCGAAGCTCCTCGGCTTCGTCACCTCGGTCACGACTGCGGTCACACGGCTTCCCTTCGGGGCGATCAGGCTGGACTTGATCACCAGATCGGAATGCAGAACCAAATCGACCGGATCGCCCTTTTTCGCCGTCTTCGGCGAAAGCGAATGCGCCAGGGACGCCCGAATGATCGTCGCAGCGGGGAGCTCGACTTCCGTCGTCGTCACCGGTTCCGAGAGGAGAAGCCCGAGGACGCGTTCAAGCCTCATCGTGACCGGCCGGTCCACCTGGGGAGTTCCTTCGAGCTGGACCTCAAGGGCGTCGACCCTTCTGACAACCGGAGCGAGCGAGTCGACTCGCCGCTCGACCGCCCATTCGGCCACGCCGAGCTTGAACAGAAGCGACGGCTGGTATTCCGTTCCCTTCTCGATAAACGTCAGCAGGGCCGTCTGCCGCTCGGCGATACTTCCGGGAAGCTCTCTGCCGAACATATCTCTCTCCACCGAATTCAGACGGTCGATAAGCCCGCCCGTGCGCTCTCCTCCGTAGACGAGCTGCTCCACACGGCTCATAACATGGAAAGTCGAAACATCGTCCTGGGCGCTCACCACCGGTACCGCGCCAATCAGTAGCGTTGCGGCACACACAAGAACGAGAAAAGTACGTCTCATTCGTTTCCCCTCCTTCAATTCGACTGACTCCGCTGAACGGCGGCGCCGATAAAGCCCATGAACACAGGGTGAGGCTTTACGGGGCGCGAGCGGAATTCCGGGTGGAACTGGACGCCGACAAACCATGGATGATCCTGCAACTCCACGATCTCCACGAGATTCTTCGCTTCGTAGACGCCCGCTATCACCATCCCCTTCTCTTCGAGGCGTTTCCTGTAGTCGTTGTTGAACTCATATCTATGGCGATGGCGCTCGTTCACGCGAGCGACCCCGTAGACGGAAGCGGTCTTCGTTCCGGGAACCAGCTCGCAAGGGTACGTGCCCAAACGCATGGTCCCGCCCATATCCTCCACTCGCATCTGCTCTTCCATCAAGTGTATCACAGGGTTGGCGCATCCGGGGTCCATCTCCGAACTGTGGGCTCCGGGAAGGCTGCATACATGGCGGGCGAACTCCACCACCGCGACCTGCATTCCCAGACAGAGGCCGAGATAGGGAATTTTTCGCTCGCGGGCGAAACGGGCCGCCGCAATCTTCCCCTCGATACCGCGAGAACCGAAGCCGCCGGGGACCAGAATCCCGTGCGCGCCCGAAAGAATCTTCTCGCTTCCGTGCTCTTCGATCTCCTCCGCCTCGACGGAGCGGATATTCACCTTGACGTCATGGTGAATCCCCGCGTGGTGGAGGGCTTCCACCACGCTCAAGTAGGCGTCCTTGTGGTTGATGTATTTCCCTACCATGACGATCTCCACCTCCCCGGCGGGAGAGCAGAATCCGTCGACGACTCTTCTCCAGTCAGAGAGATCCGGTTCGCGGGGAGATTCGAGCGAGAGCGCCTGAAGGACGAGCGAATCGAATTTCTGTTCATACAGGCTGAGAGGAACCTTATAAATCGTCGGCTCGTCGAGAGCCTGAATCACGGCGTTCGGGGGGACGTTGCAGAAAAGCGCCATCTTGTCGCGCATCTCTTCCTCGATGGCGTAGTGGGAGCGGCACACCAGAATCTGCGGAAGAATGCCTATCCGGCGCAGCTCCTGCACGCTGTGCTGCGTCGGCTTGGTCTTCAATTCCCGCGCCGCCTCCAGCCAGGGGACAAGCGTCACATGGCAATAGAGCACGTTCTCGCGACCGACCCTCGACGACATCTGGCGGATCGCCTCAAGGAAGGGCTGTCCTTCGATATCGCCGACGGTGCCTCCGATCTCCGCGATGACGATATCGCTTTTCTCGCCTGTGCGGAGAATGCGCTCCTGGATCTCGTTGGTGATGTGCGGAATGACCTGTACCGTCCCTCCCAGGTAATCGCCCCGGCGTTCCTTGGCGATGACGGAGGAGTAGATCTTCCCCGTCGTCACATTGTTGTCCGCACTCAGCGACTCGTCGATGAACCGCTCGTAATGCCCCAGATCCAGGTCGGTTTCGGCGCCGTCGTCGGTCACGAAGACCTCTCCGTGCTGGAAGGGATTCATCGTTCCCGCATCCACGTTCAAATAGGGGTCGAGCTTGATGATGGAGACGCGCAACCCCCTCTTTTTGAGCAACACGCCCAGAGATGCCGCGGTGATCCCCTTTCCCAACGACGACACCACTCCGCCTGTGACAAACACGTACTTCGCCATTTCCCTCATCCTCCACTAGTATTCGAAAAAAGATCATGCACGAGATGAACACGTCAACGCATCAAAAAAACATGGACCAGGGAGAACCCCGGTCCAGAATATCGAAAGAGAATCCATCCGTCATGGAGAATATTGCCTATCTTAACATCCCCAGCGGATTCACAGGGTTGTTTCCCCTGCGGACTTCGAAGTGCAGGTGCGGGCCTGTTGTCCTTCCGGTGGTGCCGACGGTCGCGATGGCCTGCCCCTGGGAGACCGACTGCCCCTTGCGAACCGACAGCGAGGTGCAGTGCGCGTACAGGGTCGAATATCCGTCGCCGTGGTCGATGACCACAACCCTGCCGTATCCGCCCATCCAGCCGGAGTACTCCACTCGGCCGCCCCGCGCCGCCTGTATCGTTCTGCCCCTGGGGGCCTTGATATCGATCCCCGTATGGAAGTCGCGCCGACGCGTCACCGGATGACGCCTCCATCCGAACGGACTGTTGATCTTCCCCACGACGGGCCAGCGGTAACTTCGCGATGAACTGCCGGAGACCTTCGCCGAAGAGGATTTGGACGAAGAAGCGCCGGAACGCGAGGAAGCGGGAGACTCCACAGCCTCCGGGCGCGCTCCGGGCAGGAAAATCTCCTTGCCCGCGGTCAAGGGATTCAGCGCAGCGTCGCCGTTTGCCTCCCGAACCCGGTCGGCGGCTATCCCGTACCTCTTGGCGATGCCGGCGAGCGTCTCGCCGCTCTTCACCTTATAAAAAATGCCGTCCTGGTTCGGAATCCGGAGGGTCGCCCCGGGCCGTATCACGTTCGGGTTTCGCAGGTCGTTGCAGCCGAAGAGCGTGTCGATCTCAAGGTTCTGCGAGTTGGCGATGGACCAGAGGCTGTCGCCTTCCGCCACAACATACGCGGTGATTTTTATGGGGAGGACCTTTTCACGCGCCGCTACCAGCCTCGCCTTTCTCGTAAGCACCTCTTCGAGCGTAGCTTCAACCGCCGCGCCGCTATTCGGGACAAGAAGAATCTGCTTCTCCGAGAGACGATTCGCATTCTTCAGTTCGTTCGCCTTGACAATATCGCTCATCGGGACGCCATGGGCGACCGCGATGTCGGAAAGCGTCTCCCCGGCCTTGACGACATGCTCCTTCCAGAGTACGGAGACCCGCGCGAGCGTCACGTCTTCGGCTTCCTCCGCGTCGTCGCCTTCTTCAAGCGCGAGTTTTTTTCCGTCGTCCCCGACGCTCAACACGACGGACTCGAAATCGGAAGCGTCGGAATCGCTGGAAGTCGCCCCCTCCGCTCCATTGTCGGACGAACCTTTGAAGGACACAAGACGAGAGACGGCGGAGTCGGCAAAAAGCGCGCCATTGGCGGTTGCGAACGAACTTTCGCCGGGAGCGAACCCATGGGAAATCCGCGGATGGAAGTCCGTCATCCTCGAAACGCCGAATGTTGTGAACAGCCCGTTGCCGCCAAGCTGCCCTTTTCGCTCCACAAGGCGATCGGGAAAGCGGAAACCGCCCTCCGAAGATCCGGACTCTCCCTTTCTCAAAGACGCCGAAAACTCCGTGCTGAAGTGTTCGGAAAGGGACCAGGCAAAATCCGTCGTCCGCAAGGAAACATCCCCGCGGAAGGATGCGGCTTCGGGCTGTGCGGTATCCGCATCACGCTTTTGAACGGTTTTCTCCGTCTCGTCCGTTTTCCTCTTTGCGCTCGCGGCTATTTCGTCCCCCAGCGGAAGCAGTCCCGGCTCTCCTTTTCGGCCCCGAAGCGCGAAGAGGGAGTCGGTATCCGTGCCAAGCTCATAGCCGTCCTCGTCAAGCAGGACGTTCGACATTTCGACGACGATAAAACCCGAGGAGGGAAGAATGAATTCTCCCGCGGTCTTGGAATCCGAAAGACTCCCCCAGGCCGTGCCCACCGTTCGGTCTGCGGTGCTCAACGTTAGAAAGGCGGCGGTAGCCAACATGACAATAATCACAAGAAAACAACTTATCCGGCCGACCCGCATCCCTCTCGGCGATTCCCCGAAAGGCGGGAACGCCGTTCCTTTCTTTCGCGGCGCTTTTTTGTTCCGTACCCCGAAGGGCGAAGGAGAGTTCCGTTTCTTCAATCTCCTCAACCTCCTCTGTTCTGTAGAATAATTCGTCCTTCCACCCATCGCCGCAGCTCTGCGGCGGGGAGAGCGCCGAAAGCCCTACCCCTTTTTGATGGTCAGCAAAAATTCCTTGTTCGTGGAGGACTGTTTCAATTTATCGATGATCAGATTCAACGCGCCCGACTCGTCGACGTTCACGATCCGCCGGCGGAGCAGCCAGATGCGGCTCAGCTCGTCTTCGCTGAAAAGGAGCTCCTCGCGGCGAGTTCCCGACTTGACGATGTCGATCGCGGGGAAAATCCGCTGTTCGGAGAGCTTCCTCGAAAGATGCAGCTCCATGTTCCCGGTCCCCTTGAACTCCTCGTAGATCACCTCGTCCATCCGGCTGCCGGTGTCCACCAGGGCCGTGCCGATGATGGTGAGACTTCCGCCTTCCTCGATATTCCGCGCGGCGCCGAAGAAGCGCTTCGGGAAGTAGAGCGCGGCCGGATCCATGCCTCCTGAAAGCGTTCTCCCCGAAGGAGGAACGACAAGGTTGGACGCGCGGGCGAGGCGCGTGA
>WPCG01002420.1_pt1 | contig 17031 bp, 14 predicted proteins | sample 5403311 | NCBI WGS metagenome assembly WPCG01 (sample SAMN12869467, study PRJNA574797) | sludge metagenome | isolation source: wastewater treatment of Control | place: China:Beijing | collected 2019-05-17 | reverse complement strand
GAACTGCCCTCGGCGCTGGCGCCGCCGTCCGGCTGTCATTTCCATCCGCGCTGCCCTCATGCCGACGAGCTTTGCCGCCGCAGCTATCCGCCTCCGCGCGCACTGGCCGACGGCCATCTGCTGCATTGCCACCATCCGCTGGGCGCAGAGGCGCCGCGGGCGTGAATAAGTGCGCGCTGATGTTCAAATCGTCACGCTCGTTCAGCTTTCATTCATGACGTCCGCGCCTGCTGCCGCTATCCTCGTGCAGTCATCAATTTCCCGCTGAGGAGTCCGTCTTGGCAATCTTCTGGCGCAAGCAGCTGGCCATCGGCCATCCGGAGATCGACGCCGATCACCAGTTGCTGATCTATCTCGTCAACACCGTAGAACTGGTCCTGCGCCATCCCGAACACATCGAACAGCTTTCGATGGCCTTCGATGAACTCGAACGCTACGCCCACGAGCATTTCGAACGCGAGGAGAAGATCCAGGTCGCCTGGGGCTATCGCCACCTCGACGAGCACAAGGGCGAGCACCGCAAGCTGCTCGACAGCCTGAAACTGCTGCGCAAGACCGTCGAGCAGGCCATCGTCGACAGCGACGATCCACAGGCTGCGGTGCGCCAGCACAGCGAGCACGTCAGCCAGTTTCTGCGCTCCTGGCTGCTCGATCACGTCGTCAAGGTCGATACGGGCATGCGCGAGCTGTTTATCAAGAGCAAGGTATTCTGAAACAGGCGTCTTGAGGCAGATCTCCCCGCCAGGCTGCGGTGGGACAGGGAACTGGACAGATGAAGGGCGAAGAGCGGGTACCCCAGGCAGTGCCGCAAGCGTGCATCCTCATCGTCGAGGACGACACGGCACTGTATGAGGTGATGCGTGAGTATCTGGCACTGGCCGGATACCGCGTCAGGGGAGCCGTCAACGGCGGCGAGTTTCGCACCGCCATCGCAGAGTCCTCCTTCGACCTCATCCTCCTCGACCTCAATCTGCCCGACTGTGACGGACTCGATCTGCTCGCCGCCCTGCGACAGCGTGCGGACACCTTGCTCTTCGTTGTTTCCGGGCGCGAGGACGGCTTCAGCCGCGAGCGTTCGCTGGAGATCGGCGCCGACGACTACATCGCCAAGCCCTTCAGCGCCAGGGAACTGGAATTGCGCATCCGCAACGCGCTGCGCCGCCGCCGGCCGCAGGTGGAATATCTTGGCGCGGGCGCGCTGCCGGCGTTCTGCGGCTGGCGTATCGACGAAGCGCTGCGTGCCGTCGTGCATGCCGATGGACACAGAATCCAGCTGACCCGCGCCGAGTACGAACTCCTCCATATGCTGGCCAGCGCGCGCGGGGGCGTGGTGAGCCGTGACCGCCTCCTCGACCGTCTTGCGGAGGTCGCCCGGGTGAGCAATCCGGAGACGGTCACCGCACTGGTTTATCGGTTGCGCAGGAAGCTTGCGCAGCACGGTCACCCCGACCCCATCGTCACCCTTTCCGGCGTCGGCTACCGGCTGCAGTGCTGATGGCGCGCGGCTTGGTGAAAACTGTCACGCCTTTGCAGAAATAGGTGCGGAGGAGCGTTCTGGTTCAGATTCCGTTCAGGACTTCGATGCAACTTTCGGATTAGCCTCCCGCAGGTCAGTGGGCCGTAGCGGCCCGCTTCAAGGCGAATGCGGGGGGCAGTTCATGAACAGGATTCATCGAGTCGTCTGGAATGCAGGCAAGGGTGTGTGGCAGGCCGTAAGCGAATGCGCACGCGTCAACGGCAAGGTCGGCAGTGGGCTGCGTCGCAGAGCGCAGCGCTCTGGCTTGCTTGCGGGTGCTCTGCTGCTGGCCCCCTCCCTCGTGCTGGCAGAACTGCCGACGGGAGGAGAGGTCACGGCGGGAAGCGGCAGCATCTCGCAGGCCGGGAGCACATTGACCGTTCACCAGGACAGCGCCCGTCTCGCCATCGACTGGCAGAGTTTCTCGATCGGCGCCGGTCACAGCGTCAACTTCGTTCAGCCGTCGAGCGCGGCGGTCGCGCTCAATCGCGTCGTCGGTTCGGATGTCTCGCGTATCCAGGGGGCCCTCAATGCCAACGGCCAGGTCTTCCTGATCAATCCCAACGGTGTGGTATTCAGTACTACTGCGCAGGTCAATGTGGGCAGTCTCGTGGCTACCACGCTGGCGCTGCACAACGATGATTTCCTGGCCGGAAACTATCGCTTTGCCGGCACGACCTCGAACCCGGTCATCAACGAGGGCGCCATTTCCGCCAGCGAAGGGGGCACCATTGCCCTGCTGGCGGCACAGGTTGTCAATGAAGGAAGTCTGCGCGCTGATGGCGGCAACGTGCTGATTGGTGCGGGGGACAGCATCACGCTGGACATGGGTGGGCCGGTCAAACTGCAGGTCGACAATGCGGTTCTTGAGACCCTCATCCGCAACGGCGGCGCCATCAGGGCGGATGGCGGAACGGTGTGGATGACATCGCAGGCCGCCGGTGCATTGCTGAGCAGCGTCATCAACAATTCCGGCACCATCGAGGCGCAAGGTCTGGGGACGGGCGAACGCGGGGAGATCGTGCTCTTCGCTCATGGCGGCACGGTGGAGGTAGGCGGGCGGATCCATGCTCAGGACGGCTTCGTGGAAACCTCAGGGCGCTACTTCAGCCTCGCGGAAGGTGTCGACATCCAGGCCGGGCACTGGCTGATCGATCCGGTCAATATCGATATCGATGCGGCGCTTGCCAGTGCGATCAACACCGCTTTGGCCGCCGGTGACGTTACGGTGACGACGGACGGAGCCTGCGTCGGGGTGAGCTGTACCGGCAGCGGCAGCGAAGGCAACATCGATGTCAATGCCGCCTTGTCGTGGAACAGCAACCGCACCCTGACCCTGCGTGCGGACAACAACATCAGCGTCAATGCCGACATTACCCACACCGGAAGCTCTGCCGGTGGCGTGATCTTCCTCTACGGTCAGGGGAGCGCGGACGGCGGCAGCAGCACCTACACGGCAAGCGCCACGGTAAGTTCGCCGTCCCTGCAGTGGCGCAAGGGCAGCGATCCGGCTGGCGTGCGATACGCCATCGTTGACGACAACTACTTCATCGGCAACAGATACATTGAACTTGGCATCTGTGGCAGCAGCGCATCGAGCTGCACCTCCGGAGGTCAGCAGTCCGGCAAGTTCGGCACCGCCAACAAACCCTCGCTGTTCTTCGGCAGACAAGGTGGCAGAGCGGGAATCGGCATGGTCGGTGATGCCGACGGCTTCGGCAGTGGTGCCGATCTGCGCGTCGACTACTTCCTTCCCGGATCGCCAGCGGAGCAATTCACCGTCCAGTACTTCCTCGGCGGGGCTGCAACCCAGGGCATCAACTTCGCTACGGCGGCCAACTCCGGTTCCTTCGAGTTGCTGCCGCTCGCTGCCGATGGCACCCTGGTGGTCAGGTATTCAGGGGTTCTCGGTGGCAACCTGAAGGTTGAACAGCAGATCTCGCTGAAGCCCGAAGAGCGCTTTTTCAACAACGAAGTGACGCTTACCAACGTCGGGGGCACCGCGCTCGACCAGGTACGCTTTGCCCGCAGCTTCGATCCCGACAACACCCAGGACGCCGGGGGCGACTACACGACCATCCAGAGAATCGAGCAGAGCATTGCCGCGGGCGATTCCGCCAACGTGGTCAGCGCGACCAGTTTGAGCGGTGACAGCTACTACACCCTGGCCGGCGACAAGGCGGCAAAGATCATCTACTACTCGACCAATGCAGCCACCGTCGTGGGTTTTGGCGGCCCCTTCTTCGGTGGCAGCAACATGGCCAGCATGGTCAGTACCGCAGCGGGGCAGGGCAAGGGTGACTGGGAACAGGCCGACAGTGGCATGGGCATCATCTACACCGCGGGAACGCTTGCTGCCGGGGCATCGAAGTCCTTCTCCTACCTGACCTCGCTGGACAATCGCGACATCGCGGCGATCCTCGCCGAACTCGGCACCGCGTCGGGTGCGTCGACTCCGCCTCCCCCCCTGCCACCAGCATCGGCACCCGAGCCACAGCGTGAGAGTGCGATCACCGCGGCACAGGTACTGCCGCTGGAGCCTCTCATCGTGCAGCAGGCGGCTCCGCTTTCTCCCGCTCCGCAGGGCCAGGTTCCCGCGCCAGTGCAGTTCGGCAGTGAGAGCCTGCCGGTGTTCGACGTTGCCGGAGGTCTGGCCTTTGTTCACCTTCCCCAGGTGGCTGACGGTACTGCGGGAGATGTCACCAACGCGCTTCCCCTTCCGGATGCCCAGGTTGCCGCGGGCGGTCAGGATGTGTTCGGGTTCATGCGGGTCTTCGTCGTTGCGGGTGGCATCAATGACGCGTTTGACCAGACAGGTTCGAGCGCTGCCAGTGACGAAGATCTACGGTAAGAACGCAAGGCACCTCACATCATGAAGCTACGCCTCTCCATCATCACTGCCTCGCTCCTGGGCGCTTTTCCGGCCACGCCGGCAATGGCTCAGCAGGCTCCCGATGCCGGCCAGATTCTCCAGCAGTTGCAGCGTGATCAGACCTTGCAGCCGTCTGCCCCGGGGACGACTGTCGATATTCAGCCGGCACAGAGCCAGCCCACTGCGGAAGGAGGTGGTGTGCAGGTTGTGCTGTCTGGCATCTCTTTTGCGGGCAATCGCCAGATTTCCGACGAACAACTCCGGACCGCGGTAGGCGACGTTTCGGGGCAAAGCCTTGATCTGGCCGGCCTGCGTAAGTTGGCGGAGCGGGTGGGGGCCTATTACCGGGCAATGGGCTATCCGTTCGCGCGTGCCTACCTTCCCCCGCAATCGCTGGCAGATGGGCATCTGCTTGTCGAGGTGGTGGAGGGGCAGTACGGCAAAGTATCGGTCAGTGCCGATGAGGAGCGCCTGGCGCAGGGCGCGGCGAAGTTCCTGGCCGCCCTGCAGCCCGGTGCTGCGATTGAAGGGCGCGCCCTGGAGCGTGCGACGCTCGTTCTCGATGACCTTCCCGGCATCCGGATCACTCCGGTGCTGCGCCCGGGGCAGGTGCGTGGCAGCGGAGATCTCGACGTCACCGTGAAACGTGAGCGAGTGTTCAGCGCCACCTTAGGCATTGACAACCATGGCAATCGCTACACCGGCGAGCACCGCGTGCGGGCCAGCGTGAACTGGGACAGTCCCTTCCTGCTGGGTGACCAACTCAGTCTTGCCGGGCTTCTGACCACGGAGAACCAATGGCTGGGGAGCATCAGCTACAGTCTGCCTCTGGGCGGATCGGGATTGCGAGGCCAGGTGGGCTACGCACACACCTACTATGAGCTGGCCAAGGACTTCAAACAGCTCGATGCGACCGGCACTGCCAAGGTCAGCAGCATCGGAGTGAGCTATCCGCTTGTGCGCTCGCAGCGCAGCAACCTTTCGGTCGCGGTGGTCTACCAGCACAAGAAGCTCCATGACCAGCAAGGCGCTGCCGCTTCGAGCAATCGCAAGTCCAGTGATGCGCTGCCGGTTTCCGTGCAGTTCGATCATCGCGATGGAGTTGGTGGAGGCGGTGTTACATACGGCGTTGCGACATACACCAGCGGCCGGCTGACCCTCGACGAAGGGCTGAAGGCGACGGATGCTTCAAGTGGCCTGAATACCCGCGGCAGTTATGGCAAGCTCAATCTGGACATGGCCCGCATCCAGGCTCTTCCTGCGGGACTTACGCTGTTTGGTCGTGTATCGGCACAGTGGGCCAACAGCAATCTGGACTCGTCGGAGAGTTTCAGTCTTGGCGGTGCTCACGCCGTACGTGCCTATCCGAGCGGCGAAGGAAACGGCGATGAGGGCTGGCTGGCGCAGATCGAACTGCGTTACACGCTCGGGCGATGGACGCCCTATCTGTTCTACGACGAAGGGCGCTCGGTGGTGAATGCCCGTTCGACCGCCTCCTCCGGAAACGACAGGCGCCATATCGCCGGTGGAGGTATTGGCGTGCGTTACAACCATGGTGGATGGAATCTCGATGCAGTGTCGGCGTGGCGCTCGCGGGGAGGCGCTGCCGAAAGCGACACGCGCGACCGCAATCCGCGCATCTGGCTGAGCGCCAGCTATGCCTTCGATCTTGGGGTGCCTGCACGGCCGCTTGCCGGTGGCGCTGCAGCGCCTGTCGTGGTCGCCGCGGCGGCTGAGGCGACGAGTGCACAGGCGCAGGGCGTCAGTGTCGTGGAGGAGGTAGCGGCTGCCCGGGCGCTACCGCAGGAGGCCCTGGAAAGCTGGCGCGCAGCGTGGTCGGCGCGCGATGTCGATACCTATCTCGCCCACTACGTCGACGGCTTCGTTCCGCAGGGCGGGCAGGATAATGCGGCGTGGCAGATGCAGCGTCGGCAACGCCTGCTGCAGCCGTCACTCATTGCGGTGGAGATCGCTGATGCTGAGTTCACCGCGCTTGACGACGGGCGTTATCGTGTCCTCTTCGTCCAGCGCTACCGTTCGGACCGGTTCAGCGACGAAGTTCGCAAGGAGGTTCTGCTCAGGGATATCGATGGCCGCTGGCTGATTGATTCCGAGCGGACTTTGTGAGCGGCACGTAGGCTGATTTTCTACGAGGAAAAGGAGAAAAACTCGGCATCCTGTTAATTTGTGAAAATGCTGACTAAAATAACAAAAACAGCAAAATGCCTTGGGGGGTTTCATCCCAGAAACTCCCCGGGGAAAACGACAGGATCAGGATGCCTGACATGAGAGCCCGCCTTCGTCCCTTGCCACTTGCCGCGCTGCTCAGCGGTGCGCTGGCGCTCGCCTGCCTGCCGGCAACGGGGGCCGGCGAGCGGGTGGGGATGCAGGTGGCGATGCTGGCGCCTCATCAGCTCGCGCCGGTGGAAGAGCCTGAAGCGCTGCCGGGACGCCGCGAGCTGCGCTCGGCGGCGCTGATGGCGCTGCATGCGGTCGATGCCGAAGCAGCGTTCGGGCTGCTCGACAGCGCCCGCGAGGTGATAAGCGCTGCGCGTGGCGGCGATGTCGAGGCGATGGCGGCGCTCGGCGCACTGTATGAGTTTGGTGTGGTCAGTCTGGCTGACATGGGTGCGGCAGCGGTGTGGTACGGCAAGGCTGCGGAGGCCGGGCATGTCGCCAGCCAGCTACGCATGGCCGCACTGCATGCCGACGGCCTCGGTGTGCGGCGGGATGCCCGGCGGGCGCTAGACTGGTTGCTGCGTGCGATCGACGATGGGGGCCTGGCGGTGCTGAAGGACAGCGCGCAGAGCGCCCGCCGTCTGCTGCCCAATGTACGCATCCGCGCCGCAACCGCCAATCTGCGCAGCGAGCCCGATACCGCTGCCGGCATTGCCGCGCAGGCGCGGGCAGGCGAGACCCTGGAAGTGCTGGAACGCCGCGACGACTGGTTCCGCGTCATTCACCCCGACAGCGAACGGCCCGTGTGGGTGAGTGCCCTGGTGGCCGTGCCGCTTGATGACTGAGCGCTGCCGCCGGGCTTCTCAGCGCCGGTTCTGATGCGCTGCGGCGCGTACCTGCAATGGAATGGTGCTGGCTGCGGCGAGGGCGCCGCGCGGATCGGCGCCGTCGGGAACGAGCAGGGCGTGGCCGGTGGTGACACGCACACGACTGCCGAGGCCGTTGAGCTCCCGTAGCTGGGTTACCGTGAGGCGGTGGCGGCGGGCAACGCTTTCCAGGGTTTCACCACGCTTGAGGCGGTAGGTCGTCCATCCCGGGGCGGATTCGGCAAGGGCCTGCAGGCGCTCGACGAAGCGTTCGGAGACGCTGACCGGCACCACCAGTTGATGGCCGGCGCGGGTGATCACGGGGCGATTGAAGGCCGGGTTGAGGGCGACGAAATCCTCGATGGACATTTCCGCGAGATGGGCGGCGGTGGCCAGATCCACGCCGACCGGGGATTCCACAGTGACGAAGTGCGGGCGGTTGGGCACGTAGGGCAGCTCGAAGCCGAAGCGCTCGGGGTTGAGGACGATGTTCTTCAGCGCCTGCAGCTTGGGCACGTAGTTGGCCGTCTCGCTGGGCATGCGCAGGTCGCGGTACTCGGTCGGCAGACCGGCGCTCTCGTTACGTTGCCGGGCGCGCCCGACCGCACCTTCTCCCCAGTTGTAGGAGGCCAGGGCGAGGTGCCAGTCGCCGTGCATCTCGTAGATATGCTGCAGATAGCTGAGCGCGGCATCGGTGGAGGCGACGATGTCGCGGCGTTCGTCCACCCATTTGTCCTGGGTCAGGCTGTAGTGACGGCCGGTGGACGGAATGAACTGCCAGAGGCCCGAAGCATGGGCGCGGGAGTAGGCGAGCGGGTTGTAGTTGCTCTCCACCATCGGCAGCAGCGCAAGTTCGGCCGGCAGGCCGCGCTGTTCGAGCTCGTTGATGATGTGGTAGAGGTAGCGTCCGCCGCGGGTGAATACCTGTTGCAGGAAGCGCGGGCGTTCGAGGTAGAACTGCTCGTAATGGGCCACCCGCTCGTTGTCGAGGTCGGCCATGGCGAAGCCGCGGCGGATGCGGTCCCAGATGTCGTTGGCGTCGCGGGTGAGGTCGAGCGTCAGCACGCGCGGCAGGGGCGTGACCAGGTCGACTACTGCAGCGGAGCCAGGCTGTGCAGGGATTTGGGCGTTCAGGCCATGGCCCAGCATGGCAAGCTGGGTGGGGGCAGCGGGCGTGTCGCCGGCGACACCCGTTCCGGCCTGTACGAGGCTGAGGGCAAGGGCGATGCGGACGACGGTTTGCGCCATGGATGAGATGCTTTTGGCCAAAACAAGACGGCAGTCTAACGAGTGTCGTGGATATAGGTCAAATTATGCGTGCGAGAGGCCCTGAAACTAACAACGATGCGGGGTTCACCTGCTACGATTACGCCCTTAGCACGACTGCGGAAAGTGCCTGTTCATGAAGGCTCTGGTCATCGAGGATACGCTCACCAGTGCGACCCTGGTCTGCCACCAGCTTGGCAAGATGGGGTTGGAGACGGTGCATGCGCGCGATGGTGAATCCGGCATCGAGGCTTTCAAGCGCGAGCGTCCGGATCTCGTCCTGCTCGACATCATCATGCCCGGACTGGATGGCTTCGAGGTCGCCCAGCGCCTGCGCCAGCTCGAACGCGACGGCGAGTGGACCCCCATCCTCTTCCTCACCGCGCGCACCAGTGATGAAGACCTGCAGCGCGGCATCGAGGTCGGCGGTGACGATTACCTCATCAAGCCGGTCTCCGAGGTGGTGCTGAAGGCCAAGGTACGCGCCATGCAGCGTATCGCCCAGATGCGCTACTCGCTGCTGGTGCTGACCCGCAAGCTCGATGAGGCCAATCGCGAGCTCACCCGCCTGTCCTCGGCCGATGGCCTCACCGGCATCGCCAACCGCCGCCGCTTCGACGAGACCCTGCTGAAGGAATGGCGGCGCTGCGCGCGCGACGGCCGGCCGCTGACCTTGTTGCTGATGGACGTGGATTTCTTCAAGCCCTTCAACGACAACTACGGGCATCAGGTCGGCGACGAGTGCCTGAAGGCCGTCGCCCGCACGCTGGCCGAAACCCTGCATCGGCCTTCCGACATGGTGGCGCGCTATGGCGGCGAGGAGTTCGCCGCCATCCTTCCCGATACCGACCAGACTGGTGCGCGGGCGGTTGCCGAGGCGCTGCGCGAGGCCGTCCAGGGGCTGGCCATCACCCACCGCTTTTCGGCGGTGTCGCGGGTGGTGACGCTGAGCGTCGGCCTGGCCTGCGAGTACCCCGCCCGTGGCGACGACAACGGCTTTGTCCGCCTGCTCAAAAGTGCCGATGCGGCGCTCTACGAGGCCAAGAAGAATGGCCGCAACCGCGTCGAGGTCGCTGCCGCCGCCGCTGCGTCGACCTGAAATGTGCCAATGAATCTGCTGCGCGTGCCGCCGGCGGCGTTGTGCGGTGCGCGCTCCTTCGCCTGTCGATCTGATATGTCTCGGTCGCTGTGCGCCGCACGCCTTGCCATCGACCCGCTGGCGACGATTTCTTCACACATTCCGAGCGGGCGGATCTTCAGAAGCTGTCCTTCCAGCGTCGCAGTTCGGCAAAACACTCCGCATCGTCCGCCGGTGTGCGTCCGCAGTGGGCTGCCACGGCTGCGCGTACGGCCGCCTCGGAGGTGCGCAGGAAGGGGTTGATGCGTTTCTCCACGGCGATCTGCGAGGGCAGGGTGGGCAGGCCCCGTGGGCACGCCGTTGCGCGCACTGCGCGGCATGGGCGTCACGCGCCGGATTGTGCGCTTCCACCGCACGCGCGAAGGCCAGGTTGGCCAGCGTGTACTCATGGGCGCAGTAAACCGCGGTATCGTCGGGAAGATCGGCAAGACGGCGCAGCGAGGCGTGCAGTTGTGCGGCGCTGCCGCCGAGCAGGCGTCCACAGCCGGCCGAGAACAGCGTGTCGCCGCAGAACAGCGCCTTGCCGTGCAGCCAGGCGATATGGCCGCTGGTGTGCCCCGGCACCTCCAGTACCGTGAAACCGTCGGCAAAGCCGTCGATGCGTACGCAGTCGCCCTCGTGCCGGGGGTGGTCAACGGTGGCGATGGCCTCGCCCGCCGGGCCGTAGACCGCGGCGCCGTGGCGATCGCGCAGTGCGGCAATGCCGCCGGTGTGGTCGGCGTGGTGGTGGGTGACCAGGATGGCTGCCAGGCTCAGGCCGTGGGCGGCAAGGGCGGCATCGATCACCGCGGCCTCTCCCGGATCCACCACCACCGCACGGGTGCCGGCGCGCAGCAGCCAGATATAGTTATCGCGCAGGGCGGGAAGGGCGATAATGTCCATGCCCGGATTCTGAAGCGTGCGCTGCCCATGTCAATCCTCAGTCTCTCCGACTGGCTGCAAACACCTCTCGGTCGCCATCTGATGGCCTGGGAACAGGCCAGTTTCGACCATGCGGTGAGCGACATCTTCGGCTATCACGCCGTCCAGATCGGCCTCCCGGAGATCGACCTGTTGCGTGCCAACCGCATGCCCTTCCGCCTGCGCAGTGGGCGCCTGGGAGAGGTTGGGGTGATCAACCGTGCCGAGGCGCTGCCGTTTGCCAGTGCCAGCCTGGACCTCGTCGTACTGCCCCATGTGCTGGAGTTCTCGCCCTTCCCCCACCAGGTCCTGCGCGAGGTCGAGCGCGTGCTGGTGCCCGAGGGCAGCGTCATCGTCAGTTCGTTCAATCCATACAGCCTGTGGGGTCTGCGCCGCCTGCTGGCGCGCCAGGGGCGTGCCTTTCCGTGGCGCGGACAGTATCTTTCGCCGCTGCGCGTGCGTGACTGGATGACCCTGCTGGGAATGGAGAACGAGACCATCCTGTTCGGTTGCTACGTTCCCGCCGTGCGCAGCCAGCGCTGGCTGGAGCGCTGGCTGCGCATCGAAGGCGTCGGCGCTCGCTGGTGGCCGGTGTGCGGCGCGACCTACCTGATGCACGGGGTCAAGCGTACCCACGGGATGCGCCTGATCACCCCCAACTGGCGCGATCAGCGCGCATCCGCGCGGCGGGCGGCGCCGGTCACCCAGCGCCCGGCCTCGCGCAGTGGCCGCGGCGAGGCTTAGGGCCTGTTCTCATTCGCCATGGCGATCCGCCAGCGCGAATGAGAACAGGCCCCAGGCCTTGTGGTGGTGCGGCTTTGGTGTATGGTTCAGCCCCCGGCAGTGATGAACAGGATCGAGCGATGAGCGAAATGGTGGATATCTTTACCGACGGTGCCTGCAGCGGCAATCCCGGCCCCGGCGGCTGGGGGGCGATCCTGCGCGCGGGCAGCCACGAGAAGGAGATCTGGGGCGGTGAGCCGCAGACCACCAACAACCGCATGGAGCTGCTCGCGGTGATCCGTGCGCTGGGCCTGCTCAAGCGCCCCGTGCATGCGCGTGTGCACACCGACAGCCAGTACGTGCAGAAGGGCATCTCGGAGTGGATACATGGCTGGAAGGCACGCGGCTGGAAGACGGCCGCCAAGGAGCCGGTGAAGAACGCCGACCTGTGGATGGCGCTCGACAAGGCCGCCAGCCAGCACAGCGTGGACTGGATCTGGGTGCGCGGCCATGCCGGCCACGTCGACAACGAGCGTGCCGACGCACTGGCGCGGCGCGGCGTCGATGCCGTGCGCAGGACCCGCAGTGCCGTCGATTGTTTTGAGGAAGGGCAATGAGACAGATCGTTCTCGATACCGAAACCACCGGACTGGACTGGCGCAATGGCGATCGTGTGATCGAGATCGGCTGCGTGGAACTGCTCAACCGCTCGCTCACCGGTCGCCACTACCACGTCTACCTCAACCCCGAGCGTGGCATCGACGCCGAGGCCGAGGCAGTGCATGGCATCACTGCCGAGTTCCTCGCCGACAAACCGCGCTTCCGCGATGTCGCGGTGGAGTTCGAGGACTTCGTGCGCGACGCCGAACTGGTCATCCACAACGCCGCATTTGACGTTGGCTTCCTCAACCACGAACTGTCACTGCTCGGCCGCGCGCGGCTGGACGTGCTGTGCAGCGGGGTGGTCGATACCCTGAAGATGGCCAAGGAGCAGAACCCCGGCAAGAAGGCCTCGCTGGATGCGCTGTGCGAGCGCTACCAGGTCGACAACGGCCGCCGCACCCTGCACGGTGCGCTGCTCGATGCCGAGATCCTCGCCGAGGTCTATCTGGCGATGACCCGCGGGCAGGAGAGCCTGATGATCGGCCTCGACGACGTCGAGGCAGCGATCGATCACGGCGGTGAGCTGGTTCCTGTCGAGCGCCCGGAGCTGCGTGTGCTGCGTGCCAGCGCCGAGGAGGAGGCCGCTCATGCCGACCTGCTGGCGGGCATCGCGAAGGCCAACAAGGGCCTCTGTCTGTGGCTGCCGGCGGCCGCGGATGAGGCGCCGGCCGCTTGAGCGACGATGTTCAGTTGCGTGCCAGTGCGGCGACCTGCTCGGCAATCGCCAGCGCGGCGGTGAGTCCGGGGGATTCGATACCGAACAGGTTCACCAGTCCGGGCACGCCATGGACGGCCGCGCCGTCGATGCGGAAATCTGCCGCAGCCTCGTCGCGGGCGTTGATCTTCGGGCGGATGCCGGCATAGTCCGCGTGCAGCGCGCCGGCGGGCAAGGCCGGCCAGTAGCGGCGGATGGCGATTTCGAAGGCGTCGGCGCGGCCTGGGTCGACGCGATAGTCGAAGTCGCTGCAGTGCGCCGGCAGGTCGAGCCACTCGACGTCGGGGCCGAAGCGTGCACGCCCTTGCAGGTCGAGGGTGAGATGCACGCCGAGGCCGGCAGCCTCGGGGAGCGGGTAGATCAGCCGGGAGAAGGGCGCGCGCGTGTCGAGGGCGAAATAGTTGCCCTTGGCGAAGCGGCCGATGGGCAGCTGCTTGGGGTCGAGGCCGGCGATGCGGGCGGCCAGTGCGGGGGCGCCAAGGCCGGCGGCATTGATCACCGTGCGTGCGCGCAACTGCAGCGGTTCGGCGCCGCCGGTGGCGATGACCACGCCGTCGGCAAGCGCGCGGCCACCCGTCACCGGGCTGTTGAGCGCCAGCACCGCGCCGTGGGCTTCGGCATCGCCGAGGAGGTTGAGCATCAGGGTGTGGGCGTCGACGATGCCGGTCGATGGCGACAGCAAGGCGGCCGTGCACTGCAGGGCCGGCTCCAGCGCGCGCGCCTGGCCACTGTCCAGCCACTGCAGGTCATCGACGCCGTTGCCGGCGGCATGGCGGGCGAGCGCGGCCAGATCGTCTTCCTGGGCGGCCGAGGTCGCTACCAGCAATTTGCCGCAGCGCCGGTGGGGAATGCCGCGGCTTGCGCAGTAGTCGTAGAGCAGATGACGGCCGCGCACGCACAATGCCGCCTTCAGCGAACCGTGAGGGTAGTACAGGCCGGCGTGGATGACTTCGCTGTTGCGGCTCGAGGTGACGCTGCCGAAGCGGTTTGCCGCCTCGATGAGCAGTACCTCGCGGCCATCGAGGGCGAGCGCCCGCGCGCAGGCGAGACCGACGACACCGGCGCCGATGACGACGCAGTCGACTTCATCCATGTCGGGGGCTGCGGGCCCTGCGCGGGCCCGCAGGGCTTCAGCGGCGCAGCTTTTCCATCGCCCGCAGGACGTCGCGGCGGGCGATCTGGCCGACGACGCGCTCGTCGTCGACCACCGGCAGACAACGGTAGGGCTTGGAGATGAAGATCTCGATGGCGTCGACGAGATTCGCCTCGGCGCTCAGGGAAACCACCTCGCGGGCCATGAAGTCCTGCACCATGCCGCCACGACCGTCGAAGTAGGAAGCATTGACGGCAATCTTCAGACAGTCCTTTTCGGACAGGAAGCCGACCAGGCGGCCGCTCTCGTCGGTGACCGGGGCACCGCTGAGGTGGTGCTGCAGCAGCTGGTGAATGGCGTCGAGCACGTTGGTGTCGGGCCGGAAGGCGAGATGATCGCCGATCATGTAATCCTTGACTTGCATCGACTGCAGCATGCGTGTTCCTCCCTCTTATTGTTTGGTGGCTTCCGCTGCGAGGCGGGCCTCTTCGGCCGCCTTCTGGCGTGCCAGACGCTTCTCGCACGGATTCTCACAGCCCATCTCGCATTCCAGGCCCAGCTTGCCCAGGCCGCCACAGCTACCGGCAATGGGTTTGCGCCCGACCATGACGCCCACCGCCATGGCGACGATGAGCAGGGCAACGATGATGAAAGTCAGCAGGTAGATGGTCATGTTCGTGCTCCTCTGGGCCACGCGCGGGCAGTGCGTGGCTGCAACGGGGGGAATGATACAAGTCTGTTGGCCGCTGGCCCAGTCCTGGCCCGCTTTTCCCGCCCCATCCGTGCTGCGGGTGCCGGGGCGGGAAAGGCGCGGGCGACGCTTTACAGCAGCAGTTTGCCGCCGGGCAGGCTGCCGGCCTCTTCGAGGCGGCTGACCGTGGGCAGCAGGTCGATGCCGGTTCGATCCTTCAAGGCGTGCGCGCGTTCCCGCATCTCCGCGAGGCTGAGGCTGAGCGCATCGCCGCCCGCGCCGAAGGCCACGACGTTGCCACTGTCGCAGGACGGAAAAGCCAGCGCGCGGTCCTCGAAAGCCGTGATGATGCGCTCCAGGCTGGCGCGAAAGCCGCGCGAGCGGCCGAACAGGTTGACCGCCATCAGCCCCGTATCGGACAGGCGGCTGCGCACCGCCTGGTAGAAGGGCAGGGTGTCGAGCACACCGGCGCGGGCGTTGCGGTCATAGCCATCGACGAGGATGTAGTCGAAGCGGCGTTGCGTGTTCAGCACGTAATCCGCGCCACAGCCGATGTGGATGGCGAGCCGCGCGTCTTCGTCCGGCAGGCGGAAGAACTGGTGCGCGGCGGCGACCACGCGCGGCTCGATCTCCACCACCTGGATGCGCACCTGCGGGCAGTGGTGGTAGAGGAACTTGGTCACCGAGGCGGCACCCAGGCCGATCACCAATGCGGTCTTCGGCCAGATGTCGGCATCGCGCAGCAGCAGGCCGGCCATCATCTCGCGGGTGTAGGCCAGCTCCAGCGCATTGGGCTTGCGGATGCGCATCGCGCCCTGGATCCACTCGGAGCCGAAGTGCAGGTAGCGCACGCCGGCCTCTTCGCTGATGTCGATGGGCGTGCTCACGAGGCCAGCCTCTTGAGCTGGTACAGGCGCTCGAGCGCCTCGCGCGGGCTGAGGGCATCCGGGTCGATGTCGGCCAGTTCGGTGAGCACCGGGTGGGAGGGCGGTTCCGGGTCGGTGTCCGGCAGGCTGGCGAACAGGTCGGCCTGCGGCCCGGCGGTGATCTCGCGGTTCTCCAGCGCGCGCAGGCGGCGCTTGGCATCGCGGATCACCGCCGCGGGAATGCCGGCCAGCGCGGCCACCTCGATGCCGTAGCTCTGACTCGCCGGACCTTCTTCCAGCGCGTGCAGGAAGACGATGCGGTGGGCGTGCTCGACCGCGTCCAGGTGCACGTTGGCGCACTCCGGGTAGTCAGTGTTGAGCCGCGTGAGTTCGAAGTAGTGGGTGGAAAACAGCGTCAGGCAGCGGTTCTTTTCCAGCAGCTGGCGGGCGATGGCGAAGGCCAGCGCGAGGCCGTCGAAGGTCGAGGTGCCACGGCCGATTTCGTCCATCAGCACCAGGCTGTGTTCGGTGGCGCCGTGCAGGATGGCCGAGGCTTCGGTCATCTCCACCATGAAGGTGGAGCGCCCGGAGGCGAGGTCGTCGGAGGCGCCGATGCGGGTGAAGATGCCGTCCAGCGGGCCGATGCGCGCAGCAGCAGCCGGCACGAAGCTGCCCACGTGGGCGAGCAGGCAGATCAGCGCGACCTGGCGCATGAAGGTGGATTTACCACCCATGTTGGGGCCGGTGATCATCAGCATGCGGCGGGTGGGCGCCAGCACGCAGTCGTTGGCGATGAAGTTCTCCACCTGACGTTCGACCACCGGATGGCGTCCGCCGGCGATTTCCAGCCCGGGCTGGTCGGAGAACACAGGCTGCACGTAACCGTAGCGCAACGCCGCTTCGCCCAGCGCGCCCAGGCCATCGAGCAGCGCCAGCGCGCGGGCGATGCGCTGCAGCGCCGGGATCTGCGCGGCGAGCGTCTCCAGCATCTCGTCGTAGAGCAGCTTTTCGCGCGCCAGCGCGCGCTCCTGCGCGGACAGCGCCTTGTCCTCGAAGGCCTTCAGCTCGGGGGTGATGTAGCGCTCGGCGTTCTTCAGCGTCTGGCGGCGGCGGTAGTCGTCCGGCACCTTTTCGGCGTTGGCACGGCTCACTTCGATGTAGAAGCCATGCACCTTGTTGAATTCGACCTTCAGGTTGGCGATGCCGCTGCGCTCGCGCTCGCGCGCTTCCAGCGCCATCAGGAACTCGCCGCAATTGGTCTGGATGCCGCGCAGCTCGTCGAGTTCGGCGTCGAAGCCGGGGGCGATTACGCCGCCGTCGCGCAAGGCCGCAGCCGGCTCGGGCGCCACCGCGCGGATCAGCAGATCGAGGAGGTCGACCGGGATGTCGAGCTGTGCACGCAGCGTGCCGAGCAGTTCATCGGCCGGCGTACCGAGCGCGCCATGCAGTTCCGGCAGGCGGGCGAGGCTGTCGCGCAGCGCGGCGAGATCGCGCGGGCGGGCCGAACGCAGCGCGACGCGGGCGGTGATGCGGTCTACGTCGGC
>WPCG01069600.1_pt1 | contig 17098 bp, 12 predicted proteins | sample 5403311 | NCBI WGS metagenome assembly WPCG01 (sample SAMN12869467, study PRJNA574797) | sludge metagenome | isolation source: wastewater treatment of Control | place: China:Beijing | collected 2019-05-17 | reverse complement strand
GGGCGTGGCGCCGGGACGGCCGACGCTGGCCCGTCCGTGGCTGCGCAGCGGCGCGCTGGTGCCGCTGTTCGGCCTCCAGGCGGCGGCACGCACGCAGTATTACATTGCCCACGCCGCGCCCCAGGGGGCGGCGGCGGTGTTCACCGCCTGGCTGCGCGAGGTGTGCAGGGCCGCCGAGGCCGAAGCGGCGGAACTTCTTTCGCGGCACGGGTGAACTTTCTTCCGGGTCCGTTCGGCTTTTATCGGCGACGATGTCCAGACCGCCGGACACGCCCTGGCCCACCGATCAAATACAGCTAGCCGGTCGGCAACATCACAACTACGGAGACAAGGCATGAGCGTCATCACCTGCATCGAGGATCTGCGCCGTCTGGCCGTCAAGCGCGTGCCGCGCATGTTCTATGACTATGCCGACTCGGGGTCGTGGACAGAGACCACCTATCGCGCCAACGAAAGCGACTTCCAGCCCATCAAGCTGCGCCAGCGCGTGGCGGTGAACATGGAAGGGCGCAGCCTTGCCACCACCATGGCCGGGCAGCAGGTGAAGATGCCGGTGGCGCTGGCGCCGACCGGGCTCACCGGCATGCAGCACGCCGACGGCGAAATCCTTGCGGCGCGTGCGGCGGAGAAGTTCGGCGTGCCGTTCACGCTGTCGACGATGAGCATCTGCTCGATCGAGGACATTGCCGAGCACACCACGGCGCCGTTCTGGTTCCAGGTCTACATGCTGCGCGACCGCGACTTCATCCGCCGCCTGATCGAGCGTGCGCAGGCGGCAAAGTGTTCGGCACTGATGCTCACGCTGGATCTGCAGATCCTCGGCCAGCGCCACAAGGACCTCAAGAACGGGCTTTCCGCACCGCCCAAGCCGACACTTGGCAACCTCATCAACCTCGCCACCAAGCCGCGCTGGTGCATGGGGATGCTGGGCACGCCGCGGCGCACCTTCCGCAACATCGTCGGCCACGCCAAGGGGGTGGCCGACATGTCCTCGCTGTCGAGCTGGACGGCCGAGCAGTTCGATCCGGCGCTGTCGTGGGCGGACGTGGAGTGGGTGAAGAAGCTGTGGGGCGGCAAGCTCATCCTGAAGGGCATCATGGACGCCGAGGACGCCCGCCTGGCCGCAGACAGCGGCGCCGATGCGCTGGTGGTCTCCAACCACGGCGGCCGCCAGCTCGACGGCGCGCCCTCCTCCATCCACGCCCTGCCGGGCATCGTCGATGCCGTGGGCGAGCGCATCGAGGTATGGATGGACGGCGGCATCCGCAGCGGCCAGGACGTGCTCAAGGCCGTCGCCCTGGGCGCACGCGGCACGCTCATCGGCCGCCCCTTCCTCTACGGCCTGGGCGCCATGGGCGAGGCCGGGGTGAGCAAGTGCCTGGAGCTGATCCACCGCGAGCTGGACATCACCATGGCCTTCTGCGGCCACACCGACATCCGCAAGGTGGGGCGCGACATCCTCATCCCGGGCAGCTATCCCAGCGCCGACCAGAAGCGCTGACGGGCGCGTTCCAGCTCGCTCTGCGCGGCCGCGCCGGCGAGCGCCAGCGCGCAGCGGTGATAGTCCTCGAAGGCCGCCTGCAGCACCGCAGTATCCACCTGTGTGGCGGCGGGCGGCCCCTCAGGCTGGGGGGGTGCTTCACCGGGCACCGGCTGCAGCACCGCGTGCTTGGGGATGAAGGCGGTGCCGCCGGCATCGGCCGAGGCCGTCATCGGCCCCACCTTGGTGTAGGTCTGCCCCTTCCACTGGAAGCGGGCGCCGAGGGGGAGATGGTCAATCTTCATGAGGCGGACGGGGAAGGAAACAAGGCTGCAGTTTAGCCGCTGCGCGGCCTGCTGCCGCACGCCCTTCAGGCATGGTCGGCAAAGCGCTGGGCGATGTCGATGAAGTGGTCCTGGCGCCTGAGCAGCGCATCGGTGATGTCGGGGTCGAAATGCCGGCCACGCTCGCTGCGGATGTGTTCGACCACCTCGGTGAAGGGCAGCGCCGCCTTGTAGTGGCGATGGCTGGCGAGGGCGTCGAAGACATCGGCAATGGCCATCAGGCGGCCGGGCAGCGGGATGGCCTCGCCGGCAAGGCCGTTGGGATAGCCCTGGCCGTCCCAGCGTTCATGGTGGCATTCGGCGATCTGCCGCGCGACTTCCAGGAAGGCCAGCGGGGCCTCTTCGCCTGCGCTCGCTGCCGGGGTCCATTGTGGCCCGACGACGGTGCGGATGGCCTCGACGATGGCATCGGCACCGATCTGTGCATGGCGCTTCATGATTTCGAATTCGGCGGCGTCGAGGGCGCCCGGCTTGAGCAGGATGCGGTCGGGGATGCCGACTTTGCCGATGTCGTGGAGGGGCGCCGCAGCGACGATCAGCTGGCACTGGCGCTTGCTCAGTTGCGCGGCAAAGCGCGGGTGGCCCTGCAGTTCGTCGATGAGAACCTCGATGTAGGCGCGCGTGCGGTTGAGATGGTTGCCGGTCTCGTTGTCGCGGGTGGCGGTCAGCATCGCCAGGGCCTGCAGGCTGATCTCCTTGATCAGGTTGTTCTCGTGCGAGCGCCGCGCGACCTCGGCCTCCAGTTCATCGTTGTGGCGGGCCAGGAGGTCGCGGGCGCGCTTGAGTTCGAGCTGGGTGCGCACCCGCGCAAGCAGGATTGCCGGCCGCACCGGCTTGACCACGTAATCCACCGCGCCGAGGGCGAGGCCGTATTCCTCGTTCTCGTCGGCATCCATGGCGGTAACGAAGATCACCGGGATGTCGCGGGTGAGCGGCTCGGCATGCAGGCGGCGGATGACGTCATGGCCGCTCATGTCGGGCATCATGACGTCGAGCAGGATGAGGTCCGGGCGCGGCGCGCCAGCCGCCGCACGCAGCGCGCTGGCCCCGGAGTTGGCCACGCGCACGGTGTACAGCTTGCGCAGCAGCTCGCCGATGACGACGAGGTTGTCGGGGGCGTCATCGACGACCAGCACGACCGGCCGCGCGGCGGCGGAGGGCGGCGGCGCCGTATTCATGCTTCCCGCCCGGCGGAGGTCGGCGGCGGCGCAGCGCCATCCCACAGGGGGCGCGCGGCGTCCACCACGCTCAGCGCCGTGACCAGGTCGAAGGCGCGCATCGCACGTTCCAGGGGGTGGAAGTACGGCCCCAATCCCGCTTTCAGCAGGGCGACATTGTCGGCGAAGAGGGCGTGGGCCTCGAAGTCGTCGACGGCAAGCAGATCGCGCAGCTGCGCACAGCGCTCGCCGAGCAGCGCGCGATTGGGGTGGGCTGCGGGTTCGGGGCTGCGCCTGTCTGGCAAGCTTGCGCGCAGCGCCTCCAGCAGCTCATCCAGAGCCCCCACCAGCGCGGGTGTTGCTGCGAGCACGTCGTCAACCGGCTGCCCCGCGCGCAGCGCCTGCTGCAATGCATCCGCCTGCGCACTGAGCGCAGCGGCGCCGATCTGCCCGGCGCTGGCGACCAGAGTGTGCACGAGGCGCTCGGCAAGCGCGCGATCGCCGCGCTGCAGCGCTTCGACAAGGCGTGCCGAATAATCGCGGTGGGCGTCGACAAAGCGGTCGAGCAGGGCGCGGTAAAGCGTGTCGTTGCCCCCGGTGAGGCGGCGCCCGGCCTGCAGATCCACCCCCGCGACCGCCTCCGGCAGCAGCATGGGATCACTTCTGGCGGCCTGCTTTGCGGCTTCGAGCCTGAGCAGATGCGGGCTGTGCGGGTCGATCCATTCGCGCAGCTTGTCCAGCAGCAGCGCGGGCTCGATGGGTTTGCCGATATGGTCATTCATGCCGGCGGCCAGGCAGCGCTCGCGATCCGAGTCCATCGCGTTGGCAGTCATCGCCAGGATGGGCAGCGCGCTGAAACGCGCCTGGGCGCGGATCCTGCGGGTGGCGGTGAGCCCGTCCATGACCGGCATCTGCATGTCCATCAGCACGGCGTCGAAATCCTCTTCGGCGATGCGCTGCAGGGCTTCGGCACCGTTCTGCGCCAGGGTGACGCGGACCCCGGCATCGCGCAGCAGCTCGGTGGCCACCTCCTGATTGAGCGGATTGTCCTCGACCAGCAGCACACGGGCGCCGTCGAGCGGGCGCTGGCTGGTAAGCGCGGCAACGTCACCGACGTGATCGCCCCCCATCAGGCGGATCACCGTGTCGAAGACCTGCGATGCCGAAACCGGCTTGGGCAGCACTTCGACGAAGCCCGCAGCGTAGGCCTGCTCGCGCAGATCATCGCAGACGTAGGCACTGACCATCACCAGGGTCGGCGCCACCGCCAGGCCGCATGCCTGTATCGCACAGGCAGTCTGTATGCCATCCATCTCCGGCATCTGCCAGTCGAGCATCACCACCCGGTAGGGGTCGCCCTCATCGAACGCGGACTGCAGCTCGACCAGCGACGCCTCGCCTGAGGCCAGCGCGGTCGCGCGGAAGGTGAGCGACTGCAGGATCTCCGTCAGCGCCGTGCGGGCATGATCGTTGTCGTCCACCACGAGGATCCGCAAACCGCGCAACTCGGGCTGCGGCAGACGCTGCGCGGCCGTCTCGCCACCGACCTCGAAGGACGCGGTGAACCAGAACTCCGAGCCCTGCCCCGGAGTACTGCGCACGCCGATGTCGCCCCCCATCAGGGTGCACAGGCGCTTCGATATTGCCAGCCCGAGACCTGTGCCGCCGTACCTGCGGGTAATCGAGGTGTCGGCCTGATGGAAGCTCTGGAAGAGCTTGCCGACCTGCGCTTCGTCCATGCCGATGCCGGTATCGCGCACGGTGAACTTCAGCTCCACCTTCTCGCCCGTCTGGGCCCGCCGCTCGACGAGGATGTAGATTTCCCCAGCCTCGGTGAACTTCAGCGCATTGCTGCCGAGGTTGAGCAGGATCTGCCCGAGGCGCAGGTCGTCGCCCAAGAGAAAGCGCGGCACCTCCGGACGCACGTCGATGACCAGTTCGAGCCCCTTCTCCGCGGCGCGGTCGCTGAGCTGCACGACCACAGTGTTGAACACTTCCTCGAGGTCGAACTGGCGCGCGTCGATGCTCAACTGGCCAGCCTCGATCTTGGAGAAGGCGAGGATGTCGTTGATGATGCCGAGCAGATGGCGGCTGGCATCCTGCACCTTGCGCAGGTAGGCGCGCTGCTGCGCGCTCAGCTCGGTCTTCAGGGCGAGGTGGGTGAGGCCGATGATGGCATTCATCGGCGTGCGGATCTCGTGCGACATGTTGGCCAGGAAGTCACTCTTGGCGCGGCTGGCATCTTCCGCCGCACGCCGCGCCTGGATCACCCGGTAGGCCATGGCAATGGCCAGCAGGAGCAGCGCGAGCAGCCCGGCAATGCTCGCGAAGAGCTCCTTGTGCAAGGTACCCAGCACCGGTGCGGGGGTGTAGGAGATGACGAAACCGGCAAGCCGGTCTTCGACGTCATGCACTGCCAGCAGCGAAACGGCGTAGTAGCTGCCTTCGTGGCTGACGCTGACGGTACCCGAGACGCCCTGGCCGAGCATGTGCTGGACGCGGGCATCGTCGCGCAACTGGCGGTCTATCGCCCGCACCGTTGCCGAGGGCGGTGGCGGGCTGCTGGGCAGGCGGCGGTCGGGATCCTCGACGAGAAAGTCGGGATGGATGAGCGCTGCCTCGTACAGACGCTCCTGCCCGGCAAAGAGCTTCTCCTCGACTGCCCCACGCGCCATGATGAAGGCGTACTCGCGCTCACCGGCAAGATCGGCGAGCACCCTGCGGACGGCCTCGAAGCTGACACTGGTCTCGACGCTGCCCAGATGACGGCCATCGAGGGCAACCGGGTAGACGTAGCGGAAGCCGGCCACCACCTTGCCGGTTTCGAAACCGGAAACCACCCGGCGCTCGGTGTTGGCGATGCGTACCGAGGGGCGCGCATCGAACAGCGGATCGCCGTAGCGGTCGGGCTGGTGGAAACGCAGGAAGCTGGTGCCGTCGGCAAGATGAAAATGCAGCTGGCGCAGGTTGCGGCGCTGCATGGCGGCATAGGACGGGCCCAGCAGGGCGAACAGTTCGGCACGGTGATGATCGCGCTGCGCACCAGTGGCATCCACGCCGGCGGCGAACACCCTGAGCACATCCGGACGGCTGACCGTCTCGGTGAACAGCGTGTCGGTGGCGATCGCGAAACTGTTCAGGCTGGCGCGGTAACTGGTTTCCAGCACTTCGGAGTACTGCCCGAGCAGACTCCTTTCCTTGTCGTCATGGTTCCAGTTCAGCAGCGCAACGCCCGCAGCCAGGCAGGCGAAGAAGAGAACTGCCACCACCCACAGGCGTTTCATGAGCGCTGTTCCTCGGCCGTTGATGCGCGGTCGGCAACCCGGCATGAGCCCTTCCGTCCAGCGCGGGTGGGCCGTCTACTCAAGACCATAGCACAGTCGTGGTCATGGACGCCGCCCATCCCTCCTTGGCCGTGACATATTCATCGCCCGGCAGAGCTCAGGCTGCGCTCAGTGCAGGGTAATCGAGATAGCCGTGCTCGCCGCCGCCGTAGAAGGTCCTGCTGTCCCAGGCGTTGAGCGGCGCGTTCTCGCGCAGACGCTGCACCAGGTCCGGGTTGGCGATGAAGGCCTTGCCGAAGGCGACAATGTCCGCGCGCCCTGCGGCCACCGCTGCGATCGCCAGCTCGCGGTCGTAGCCGTTGTTCACCATCCACGCGCCCTGGCCGCCGGCCTGGGCATAGGCGGCGCGCAGCGCGGCGTAGTCGAAGGGCGCCTCACCCTGCTGGAAGTCGCGCGGCCCGCCGGTGGCGCCTTCGATGATATGCACATAGGCCAGCGACCAGCGCGCCAGTTGCTCCACCACGTAGGTGAACAGCGGCTGCGGGTCGGGGTCGGCGGCGTCGTTGGCCGGGGTGACCGGCGAGATGCGGATGCCCACGCGGCCGGCGCCGATCTCGGCGGTGATCGCGTCCATCACCTCGACCAGCAGACGGGCACGATTGGCGATGCTGCCGCCGTAGGCGTCCGTGCGCTGGTTGCTGCCCGAACGCAGGAACTGGTCGATGAGGTAGCCGTTGGCGGCATGGACTTCGACACCATCGAAACCGGCCTCGATGGCGGCGCGCGCGGCACGGCGGTAGTCCTCGACGATGCCGGGAATCTCGTCGATGTCCAGCGCACGCGGTTCGGAGGTCGGCACGAAGCTGCCGCTGCCGTCCGCATTGACGAGGTAGGTCTTGGTCTTCGCGGTAATGGCCGAAGGCGCCACCGGTGCCGCACCGCCGGGCTGCAGCGCGCTGTGCGAGACGCGACCGACGTGCCAGAGCTGAGTGACGATGGTGCCGCCTGCGGCGTGCACCGCCTCGGTGACCCGCCGCCAACCGGCAATCTGCTCAGGCGCGTAGAGGCCAGGCACATCGGAATAGCCCTGTCCTTGATGGCTGATCGCGGTGGCCTCGGTGATCAGCAGGCCGGCGCTGGCGCGCTGCGCGTAGTAGGTGGCAGTCATCGCCGCCGGCACCGCGCCGGGCGCGCGGTTGCGGGTGAGCGGGGCCATGGCGATGCGGTTGGCGAGCTTCAGTTCGCCGGCGACAAGGGGGTCGAAGAGGGTAGTCATGGGGGCGGTCTCCGGGGGTAAGGCATGAGGGGGTCAAAGCTCGTGGCCGATCTGGCGCAGAAACTCGGCAACGGTCTCTTCATTGCGCTTGTAGAACACCCACTGGCCGATGCGCCGGGTGCTGACCAGGCCGGCGCGCGTGAGCACCGCCAGGTGGGTGGACACGGTGGATTGCGACAGCCCGCAACGGGCGAACTTGCCCGCGCACACGCCGACTTCGAGCGGATGCTCCTGATCGGCGAAATGCTTCTCCGGCTCCTTGAGCCACTGCAGGATTTCGCGCCGCACCGGGTGGGCGAGCGCCTTGATGACTTCGTCGAGATCCATGTGGGTCCGCCGCGCAAACATCGTCACAAGTCGATTTATTGATCGAAGAATGACGAAATTAATATCGTAGTTTTTCGAACTATAGATCGCTATTTTTCGATACGCAAATCGAAGTCATTCGATGTAAGCTCCCGCCACACTTCCTGCCCTCCCCCGCCCTGTGCCCATGCCAAGCTACCTTGCCGGCTATCCGCCCGAACTCGTCGACCAGGCCGACGCCCTGATCGCCGCCGGAAAGATGGGCGCCATCCTGCGCAGGAAGTACCCGCAGGCGCACGCGGTGCGCACCGACAAGGCGCTCTACGACTATGTACAGGCGATGAAGGGCGACTACCTGCGCAACGCACCGCCACTCGCCCGGGTCGCCTTCGACGGCAAGCTGCAGGAGTTGCGCAATGCGCTCGGCACCCACACGCGCATCTCGCGCGTACAAGGTGGGCGCCTGAAGGCCAAGCGCGAGATCCATGTCGCCGCGGTGTTCAAGGCCATGCCGGAAGAGTTCCTGCGCATGATCGTGGTGCACGAACTGGCCCACCTCAAGGAGCCGGAGCACGACAAGGCCTTCTACCAGCTGTGCTGCCACATGGAGCCGGCCTACCATCAGCTGGAATTCGACCTGCGGGTGTATCTGAGCCACCTGGAGGCGGGGGGCGAGGCGCTGTGGGCAGGAAACTGAGCCGTCCGCGGGGGCGCCTGCGACGGGGTACTCAGACCATGCTCGGGTCGATACGGGCAGCCAGCTTCATCAGCTTGCCGTCTGCGGAGAGCAGACGCGCACCGTAGCGCATCGCCAGCACGAGATAGAGCAGGTCATACACCGGGTGAGCGTGCAGGATGGCCTGCGACATGGCCTCGGTAGCCAGTCCCTCATCCGCTTCGAAGCTATCGACCAGACCGCGCGCCTCCTCCAGTCGGGTCAGCGCTGTCTGCTTGTCGATGACCCCGGCGCGCACGTACTTCCACAAGGTGTTGGCAACCTCTCCATGGAACAGCGTCGGCGCCAGCACGAGATCGCAGCCTTCGAGCGCGCCGATCAGGTCCGCCGCGCGGTCGGTGCGCATGACCACATTGACCGCGGCGGAAGCATCGAGCACCGCACGCATCGACTCAGCGCTCGCGGTCGCTGCGAATCAGCGCTTCCGGGCGCTCGGAGGGAGCCGCCGCAAACTCGGGAAGGCTGCGTTTGATCGCCGCCAGCAGGGACGCCCGTCGCCCGCCTTCCTGCCCGGCGCCCGCGCCGCGCAGCTCGATCAGCGCCTGCTGCGCCAGACTGCGCTGCGCGCGCTCCGCACGGAACGCCAGTGCCTGATAGACGTCATCGGGAACATTGCGGATCTGCAGGGTCGGCATCGATTGGCTCCAGACTTGCACCACTATGCATGCATTTTGGCGCAGCCTGTCTGACATCGCAAGCCCCGCGCAGATCGACCGAACGCCCGCCACCGGACTTCTGACCTTATCGCCAGCGCACTTTTCCCGCACAATCGGCCCACAAGCGTCCAACAACATCCCCGCCGAGAGCCCGCCATGCGCGTCACCCTGGTTCACCCCGCCGGCTTCAACTTCGTCCCCGGCCAGCCGGACTTTTCCGTACTCGCCAACCGCATGGCGCCGATCGGCATCCTGCAGCTCGCCTCCTGGCTGGAAAAGCACGGCCACCCCACCCAGGTGCATGACTGCCTGGGCCCCTACGCGCCGCCCACCATCGAGGAGAACGCCGAACAGGTGCTGGCCACCGACCCGGAGATGGTGGGTTTTTCGGCCACCACCTCGGGCTTCATGGACGCGGTGGATCTGGCGGCCTACATCAAGGCCAGGCGCCCCCACGTGAAGATCTTCTTCGGCAACGTGCATGTGTCGTCGATCGGCGCGCCGCTGCTGGAGCACTTTCCGGAGATCGACTACCTGTGCATCGGCGAGGGCGAAGGGGCGATCCTCGACATCGCCGAGGGGCTCGCCGACAAGGATGTCGCCAACATCATCTACCGCGGCAGCGACGGCCAGCCGGTGATCAACCCGCGTCGCGCGCGCATCCTCGATCTCGACGAACTGCCCTTCCCGGCCTACGAGAAGCTCGCCGGCTTCCCGCACGGCTACCATCTGCCGCTGTTCTCCTACGAGAAGCGCTGGGGCGCCACGATGATCACCTCGCGCGGCTGCCCCTACACCTGTTCGTTCTGCGACCGCACGGTGTACGAGCGCCTCTACAAGTACAACTCCGCGCAGTACGTGTACGACCACATCAAGCACCTGCGCGACAACTTCGGCGTGCATCACATCAACATCTACGACGATCTGTTCACCGCCAGCAAGAAGCGCATCTTCGAGCTGTGCGAACTGCTGATCGCCAAGCCGCTGGGGGTGGATTTCAACTGCGCGATCCGCACCGGCCACACCTCGGACGAGATGCTCGGGCTGTTGAAGCGCGCCGGCGCCCTGATGGTGTCGATGGGCATCGAATCGGCCGACCCCGGCATGATGGAACGCCACAAGAGCGGGGTGACGCTGGAGGCGGTGAAGAAGACCGTGGAGCAGATCCACGCCGCCGGGCTGCGCGCCAAGGGCCTGTTCATCTTCGGCCTGCCCGGCGAGACGCCGGAGACGGTGAAGGTCACCAGCGACTTCATCCTCTCGCTGGACCTCGACGAAATGAACATGACCAAGTTCAGCCCGATGTACGGCGCGCCGATCTGGGACGAATGCGTCTCCGGCAAGGAAGGCGATTTCATCGAGGACTGGCGCCTGATGAACTGCCTGAACTTCGTCTACAAGCCCAGCGGCTTCGAGTCGCGCGAAGAGATGGACGCGCTCTACAACTGGCACGTGCGCCGCTTCTACGACAGCAAGCCCTACCGCCGCCGCTTCGCGAAACGGCTGTGGGCGCACCGCTGGAGCCTGTGGCACATCGTCCGCCACCTGCCGGAGGTCATCCGCGCGGCGCGCTACTTCAGCGCCAACAAGGCGCAACTGGAGGCCGCCAAGCAGAACTTCGCCCCGCACCCCCGCCAGCCCAGCGGCCTGAAGCCCTTCCTGAGCCCGGAACTGCAGGCCGACGCCATCGCCGCGATGTCGCCGGTGAAGGTCTCGCGACGGGTGAAGAAACCTGCCGCGGAAGGCGACGGCGGGCTGGTGGTACAGCCGATCTGAGTCCGCCAGCAGGCAGCTGCGATACCGGCAGAAGACGGCAACCCCGACGTCCGGGGCGATCCACGCGGGGAAGCCGCAATTGAAGGCATACGGCGATTCGTATAGCATTCCTGATCGTCATTTTCCGCCATCTCCATCATGAACGAGTCTTCCACAGCGCTCACTCTCGGGGCAGCCATCGCAGAGGGCACCGACCCGGATCAAGCGGCAAGGCAGATCGTCACCGCATTGTCCGAGGGCGAACACTCCCTGCAGGGTATTCGCGATGCACTCAATGGCCTGGGGCAGTCACTCCAGGTCAAGGCCGCACGCAAGAGCGAACTGCTGCTGCAGCCGATGCATCAGCTCTCTGCCCGGGCGGCAGACGGTGGCAGCATTGCCAACACGCTCATCGACCTCAAGATGCAGGTTGAAGCGCTCGACCCGGCGAGGGTCGATTTTTCCGCCGGCTGGCTTTCCAGACTGTTCGGTTACCTCCCCTTCGTCGGCACACCGGTCAAGCGCTATTTCTCCAGGTACGAATCGGCATCCACCGTCATCGATGCGATAGTCGCTTCGCTGGAACGCGGGCGGGAAGAGCTCAAACGCGACAACATCACCTTGCGCGCCGATCAGGAAGACCTGCGAGCGCTCGCCGGAGAGCTGACGCGCACGGCCAACAACGCACAACTTATCGACGCCCGGCTGAGCGAGGCACTGGAGATCGACATTCCTGCCGACGACCCTCGTGCCGACTTGATCGCCCGGGATCTGCTGTTTCCGCTTCGTCAGCGCATTCAGGACATCCAGCAGCAGCTCGCTGTCACCCAGCAAGGTCTGCTCACCAGCGACCTCATCGTTCGCAACAACGAAGAACTCATCCGTGGGGTCAACCGCGCCCTGACAGTGACGGTCAACGCACTGCAGGTGGTCGTCAGCCTCGCCGCCGCACTGGCCAATCAACGCATCGTGCTCGACAAGGTCAACGCGGTCAATCGCACCACCGAGCGCATGATAGGCGACGGTGCCCGAATGCTCCGCGAGCAGGGCGCTGAGATCCACCGCCAGGCCGCCTCTTCGCAACTCGACATCGGCGTGCTGCGCCAGGCGTTTGCGGACATCCGCGGCGCGCTGGATGAGGTCTCATCCTTCCGTCAGCAAGCGCTGCCCGAAATGGCCAGGAACATCCTGGCCCTCGACGAGATTACCCGCGAAGCCGGCAGCCTGATCGAACGTCTGCCAGCCAGCCACGGCAGCTGAGCCGCGTGACGGACAATACCGAGACCGAACTCGCCGCGCTGGTCCGCTACTTTCGTGACTGCCTGCTCGCTGACGGCGGCGAGCGGGAACTGGAGGATGCCTTTTCCACCGGAGAGGCAAGTCACCATCTGGTGCGATCCGGGCCCCAGGACGAGGCGTTCGCCCCGGTCTGGCTGAACTGGACCGAGAAACGCGAGCTGCTTCATGCGGCCAGCATGCAACGACAGGAGCGCGAACTGCAACTGGGCTGGCGCTTCATCTGCGGCATGCACCCGGAGCGGGGGGAACGGAGGCTGCGCACCCCGGTCTTCCTCGCCAGCGTGCAGATGAGCTCCACCAAAGGGGGTTATCACGCCGAGCCCCTGCCCGGCTCACTGCGCATCAACCCCGTTGCCTTGGTGGCACTCGGTCTGCCGCGCGACTACATCACCGAAGTCGATGAGAACGACCCCAGGTTCGGAGAATTCATCGCCCGTCTCGACGCCTTGCCGGAGCTTGCGCTCAAGGAGCATGCCAACCGCCTGCCTGCGTTGCGCAGCCCCGCACTGAGAAGGGTCGAAGCCCGCCTGCTGTGGCTCACGCAGCGCAGCCGGGTCGCCGCCAGCACGGCCTACGAGCTTGAAACCCTTGCCGCCTCCGCCAGCTTCTCGCCCTGCCTGCGCGAGATCCTCGGCCACCCGCAAGACACCCCGGCAGCGCCTCCCTCGACGACCCCCGACTCGATACCCACGCGACTCAGTGCTGCGCAGAAGCAGGCCCTCATCAACGCCACCGCCCACACGCTGAGCGTGGTCTACGGCGCTCCCGGCACAGGCAAGACCTACACCATCGGTGGCATCACCGCAGACCGCGTAATCAACGGCGAGAGAGTGCTCATCGTCTGCGGCAACGAACATGCGGCAGACGTCGTCTTCACCAAGCTCGCCGAGGCTTTCGCATACGGAGAAGACAGCCATCTCGTGGTACGTGCAGGACAAGGCGAGTACCGCCAACGCCTGCTGCGAGATCTCGACGCCCTGCTCAGCACCGCCCAACCCGCATCGCCAAACCCACCCGCCATACGCTCACAGGAGACCTCAGGGGAGGTCTCTCCGGCAGTCGTACGGGCCCGGCAGATGCTGGCGCACAGCGCGCTCGCGCAACAGTTTCTGGCCGGCAGGTTCGAGGCGCTCGCGCTTGCGCATGCCGGCGGTGAGGTCCTGCGCGACCGGCGCCGCAGCCCGATCGCCGCGCTGCGTCGACAATTGACGCGCTTCAAGCTGAGGAAGTCGCCACCACTCAGCAAACACTGGACGACCTTTCAGAATCAGGCATCGAGCCACCAGGCCAGTGCGCGGAGATTCCTCCACCTCAGCACGCAGACAGCGCGGGACGCGCTGCTGCGCAGCAGCCGTCACAAGCTGGCCGCCCTGTCGGTCGCGCTGCGCTCGCGAAACTCGGGTTATCGCGTCGATCGCATGGCGGCAATGGACTGGGCCACACTCACGCGGGCGTTCCCGGTATGGGTTGCCTCAGCCCAGTCGCTCGACCGCGCACTGCCATTGGAGAACGGCCTGTTCGACCTCGTCGTGATCGACGAAGCCACCCAGTGCAATCTGGCACTGGCACTGCCCGCACTGCAGCGCGCCAGACGCGCGGTCATCGTTGGCGACCCCCGCCAACTGAGACACTTTTCCTTCCTCGCCCGTCGCCGCCAGGAGCAGTTTGCCGCCGAGCACGGGGTGGAGGGGCAAGGCATCAGCCTCGATTACCGCGACCAATCGCTGATCGACTATGCAATGCAGGCACTGCGCTCTGCCGACGCACAAGTCTGGCTGGACGAGCACTTTCGCAGCCATCCTGACCTCATCGAGTTCAACAACCGGCGTTTCTACGAAGGGCGCCTGAAAGTACTCACCGGCATGCGTCGGCTGACCAACTCCCTGCCAAGGCAAGTGGTTGAGTGTCCGCTGCAACTGAACGACGGGGTCAACCAGGGCGAGGTGGACTGCGTCATCGAACATCTGCGCCAGCTCATCGAGCAGGAGAACGACCTGCCCGACGAGGACGCCTCCAAGGTTGGCGTCGTGGCTATGTTCTCCACCCTTGCCCAGATACTGCAGGCACGCATTCAGGCCGCGTTCCGGCTGGAGACACTCGCCCGGCACAACCTCCTTGTGGCCACCCCGTACGGCTTCCAGGGCGAGGAACGCGACGTCATCCTGCTCGCCACCGGTGTTCACGCCCAGCTGTCACGAACCGCTCGCCAGTACATGGAGCGGCCCGACGTATTCAACGTTGCAACCACCCGCGCCCGCGACCGACAGATCATCTTCATTGGCCAGGGCAGTGCGCCTCAAGCTCAGGATGGCCTGCTGGGCGCCTACCTGGCCTTCGCCCCCGAGCGCCCGGTGCCCGCTCAGCCCTTCGCACGCGGCGCTGGCAGCACTCGCGACGAACTGATCGTCGCACTGCAGGAGAAAGGCTACCGGTGCTGGCCAGATTTCACGCTCGGCGGCAGCATCATCGACCTCCTAGTGGTTGCCGGCCAATCCTCCCTCGCCATCGACCTCGTCGGCGTTGCCGAACCCATCGGGCAGCCATGGGCCTGCGAGCGTTACACCCTGCTTGAGCGCACCGGGCTCAACATTCTTCCTGTCGCCTTTCATGAATGGCTCTGGCAGCCGCAGGAAATCATCCAGCGCATCGAGCAAGTTCTCGGCGACCATCAGGCGTCACCGGCCGATAGCAGGCAATCGACTACCGCCTCGCTGCGCTGGCACTTCGAAAAGCATGGGCGAAACGAACTGTCGCTGCTCGTAGAGCAGATGGAGCAAACCCGGGGCGTTGCCGAGTCCTGGCTCGGACGACGCTTCAGCACCACCGAGGTAACCTACCAGCGCTACATGCACAGCATCCAGGAACTCGTCGACGACACCGTTCGCATCCTCGACCAACTCAGGCTGCTACTCGACGAATCGCGTGCATTGAAGCTTGATTCGTCCTTGATCGATGAACGCGCGGCACAGGCATCGAACGCCGTCCGGCGGGCCCTGCAGGCACTCGACAGCCTCGCCACCCGGCTTGCCCTCGACGAAGGCTGGGGCCCGGACGCACAGTCCGCATCCCTTGCCGACCTGGAACGCCTCACCGACAGGCTGTCGCAGTATCAGAGCGCGAGCAGCCGCTGACTGCTGGCAGGCGCCCCACCCAAAGGCCACCGTCGCATCGCTCGCACAGGCATTGCGCACCAAAAAAGGGGGCCTGCATGTGCAGGCCCCATCCCTCGACAGGTACCCGCCGCTGGGGGCAGCGGGTCTCCCTCCCCATCGATAGCAAACTTGCGCGCCCGGCTTCGCCGGCCGGGCGGCGGATCGGCGCTTACTCGAACTCGACGATGATCTCGTCCACCGCCAGGCTGGCACCGGGCTTGGCGACGACCTTCTTCACCTTGCCGTCCTGCTCGGCCTTGAGGACGTTCTCCATCTTCATCGCCTCGATCACCGCCAGCTTTTCGCCGGCCTTGACCTCCTGGCCTTCGCTGACCGCCACTTCGCGCAGCAGGCCGGGCATCGGCGAGAGCAGGAACTTCGACATGTCGGGCGGCAGCTTCACCGGCATCAGCGCCTGCAGTTCGGCCCAGCGCGCGCTCATCACCATCAGCGTAGCCTGGGTGCCATTGTGGTTGATGCGGTACTTGAGGCCGTTGCGCTCCATCTGCAGCGTAAACGGACGGCCGTTGATCGTGCCGCTCACCAGGATCTCGCCGAACTGCCAGCCGGTATGGACAACGAAGCACTCGCTGCCGACCCGCACTTCGTAGCCGGCCTCGATCGGCAGCACGTTGACCAGGGTGCGCTCCTCGCCACGGACCACCGTGTAGTCGTCGCCGACCAGACGCTCGTGGCCGGGCATCTGCCCGGAGATCTCGGCGTCGCGGTCCTCGAAGGCGCGATGCAGGGCAGCGGCCACGGTGACGAAGACCATCGGGTCGTCGTGCGGCACCAGCGAGGCGTCGAAGCCCTGCGGGTACTCCTTGGCGATGAAGCTGGTGTCGAAGATGCCGGACATGAAGCGCGGGTGCTGCATGAGCGCGGCCTGGAAGGGGATGTTGGAGTTGATGCCGCGGATCACGAAGGCGTTGAGGGCCTCGCGCATGCGCTCGATGGCCTGGTCGCGGTTGGCGCCATGGGTGATCAGCTTGGCGATCATCGAGTCGTAGTACATCGAGATCTCGCCGCCTTCATAGACGCCGGTATCGACGCGCACCAGACCATCCACCTCGGCCGGCGGCTGGAACTTCACCAAGCGGCCGGTGGAGGGCAGGAAGCCGCGGAAGGGGTCTTCGGCGTTGATGCGGCATTCCATCGCCCAACCGTTGATCTTGACGTCGGCCTGGGTCAGCGGCAGTTTCTCGCCGTAGGCGACGCGGATCATCTGCTCGACCAGATCGAGCCCGGTGATCAGTTCGGTGACCGGGTGTTCGACCTGCAGGCGGGTGTTCATTTCCAGGAAGTAGAACTCCTTGGTCGCGCCGGAGACGACGAACTCGACCGTACCGGCCGACTCGTAGTTCACCGCGCGCGCCAGGGCCACCGCCTGTTCGCCCATGGCCTTGCGCATTTCGGCATCGACGAAGGGGCTCGGCGCCTCTTCGATGACCTTCTGGTGGCGACGCTGGATCGAGCAGTCGCGCTCGTTCAGATACACGTAGTTGCCGTGGCTGTCGCCCAGCACCTGGATCTCGATGTGGCGCGGCTCGAGCACGTACTTCTCGATGAACACGCGATCGTCGCCGAAGGAGTTGCGCGCTTCATTGACGCAGGAGGAGAAGCCCTCGAAGGCTTCCTGGTCGTTGTAGGCCA
>WPCG01097033.1_pt1 | contig 17125 bp, 15 predicted proteins | sample 5403311 | NCBI WGS metagenome assembly WPCG01 (sample SAMN12869467, study PRJNA574797) | sludge metagenome | isolation source: wastewater treatment of Control | place: China:Beijing | collected 2019-05-17 | reverse complement strand
CAGATCAACGGTCTGCAGACCGCCATCGATCTCGCGGGTAACCTTGACCCGGTCGCCTTCGACATTGACCGCCGAGGCGAAGGTGCCCTGGGCGTAGCCGGACAGGGCTGCGAGCATCTGGCCAGTCTGGTTGTTGTCGGAGTCGATGGCCTGCTTGCCAAGGATGACCAGTTGCGGCTGTTCCTTGTCGACCACGGCCTTGAGCAGCTTGGCGATGGCCAGCGAGCTCAGCTCATCGGCGGACTCGACCAGCACGGCGCGGTCGGCACCCAGAGCCAGCGCGGTGCGCAGTTGCTCTTGAGCGGCGGTCGGGCCTACGGAAACGGCAACGATTTCAGTTGCCACGCCCTTCTCTTTCAGGCGCACGGCCTCTTCTACAGCGATTTCGCAGAAGGGGTTCATGGACATCTTGACGTTGGCAAGATCGACACCGCTGTTGTCCGCCTTGACGCGAACCTTGACGTTGTAGTCGACCACGCGCTTAACGGCGACGAGGATTTTCATGGACGCTAGTCCTCCACAGGTCTATGAGACGCCCGAGGGCGCATGACATTCAAAGGGGTGCATAGCATACCGGGCGCAGGTCGTGCCCGATAGTGCGAACCGTCATAAAATGATGACGTTTCGGCCAAAATAACGGCTTTTATGCCGTTATTCTGGCCGAATACCGAGTGTTACGCTGCGTCGATCTGACTGGCGTAGGCTTCCAGGTGGTGGTCATCATCACCGAACTGGTGGCTGATCATCACCAGGCGCTTGGCGTAGTGGGCGCCGTTGTACTCCCAGGTCATGGCGATACCGCCATGCAACTGGATGCACTGTTCGGCAACATAACGCGCGGCGCGGTTGACGATGAACTTGGCGGCGGCCAGCTTGGCGCTGCGCTCGGCGCTGTCTTCGTCATCGGCCAGACAGGCAGCGAGGATGGCCATCGAGGTGGCACGCTCCAGCTCGCTGACCATGTCGACCATGCGGTGCTGCAGGACCTGGAACTTGCCGATCGGCACGCCGAACTGCTTGCGGGTCTTGAGGTAGTCCAGGGTCAGATCGCAGGCTGTGCGCATGGCACCTACGGCCTCGGCACACAGCGCGGCGATGGCGCGGCCGCTCTGGTAGCGGATGGCGTCAAAGGCTTCACCAGCGGCGCCGAGCAGTTCACCCTTGACGTTGTCGAGGGTCAGCTCGCAAGCCTTGCGGCCATCGACGGTAGCGTAGACGCGGCGGCTGACGCCGGCAGCGCTGGGGTCGATAACGAACAGGCTGATGCCTTGCTGATCGCGCACGTCACCGGCGGTGCGGGCCGAGACCAGGATTTTGCCAGCGGTTTGGCCGCCAATCACCACGCCCTTGCGGCCGCTCAACACCCAGTCGCCGCCCTGTTGGGTGGCGGTGGTGGTGACGTTGGCCAGATCGTAGTGGCTGTTCAGCTCATCCAGGGCTACGGCAGCCTGCAGCTCGCCAGTGGCGATGGCGCCGAGCAGCTCTTCCTTCTGGGTGTCGTTGCCCAGTTGGCTGATCAGGCCGCCGGCCAGGATCACCGACTCCATGTAAGGCTCCAGGCAGATACCCTTGCCCAGCTGTTCCATGATCAGCATGGTTTCCACGCCGCCGCCACCAAAACCACCCAGCTCCTCGGAGAAGGGAATGGCGGTCAGACCCAGCTCGCCGAGCTGCTGCCAGAAGGCGGTGCTGAAACCGGCTTCGCTTTGGCTGAATTTGTTCCGGCTTTCGAAGTCGTATACGTCACGAACCAGGCGCTCGGCAGTTTCCTGCAGCATCTGTTGTTCTTCGGTCAATTTGAAATCCACGGTCGGCCTCCTCAGAGCTCAAGAATCATTTTCGAGACGATGTTCTTCTGGATCTCGTTGGATCCGCCGAAGATCGACAGTTTGCGCATGTTGAAGTACTGCGAGGCCGGTGCGGCGGCATAGTCGTCGACCAGGAATTCGCCGTCGTAGTCCAGCTCCAGCTCTTCCGGCAGGAAGGGCAGGGCATAGGGACCCAGGGCCTTGCGCATCAGGTGAGTAATGGCCTGACGGATTTCGGTGCCCTGGACCTTGAGAATCGAGCTTTCCGAACCCGGTACGCCACCTTCGGAGGCGGCGGCAACGATGCGCAGGGTGCTCATCTCGGCGGCCATCAGCGACATTTCCACTTCGGCGATCTGGCTGCGGAACAGCGCGTCTTCGATCAGCGGACGGCCATTTTTCTGCTGCTTGCTGGCGATGCGCTTGAGCTGGCGCAGGGCGGCCTTGGAGGCGCCGATGCCGGCCAGGCCGGTACGCTCGTGGGTCAGCAGGTACTTGGCGCAGGTCCAGCCCTTGTTCTCTTCACCGACCAGGTTCTCGACCGGTACCTTGACGTCGTCGAAGAACACTTCGTTGACTTCATGGTCGCCGTCCAGGGTGAGGATCGGGCGTACGGTGATGCCAGGGGTGGCCATGTCGATCAGCAGAAAGGAAATCCCGCGCTGCTGCTGGGCTTCCGGATCGGTGCGCACCAGACAGAAAATCCAGTTGGCGTGCTGGCCCAGGGTGGTCCAGGTTTTCTGGCCGTTGACGATGTAGTAGTCGCCATCGCGCACAGCGCGGGTCTTCAGCGAGGCCAGGTCGGAACCGGCGCCCGGCTCGGAGTAACCCTGACACCACCAGTCGGTGCCGTCGAGAATGCGCGGCAGGTAGGTGGCTTTCTGCTCTTCGGTGCCGAACTTGATGATCACCGGGGCGACCATGTTGACGCCGAACGGCACCAGACGCGGTGCGCCGGCAGCGGCGGACTCTTCATCGAAGATGTGCTTTTCGATCGGGCCCCAGGTGGTGCCGCCGTGCTCGACCGGCCAGCCGGGCGCATACCAGCCCTTGTTGGACAGAATTTTCTGCCAGCGCTGGTGGTCTTCCTTGGACAGATGCTTGCCAAGCTTGACCTTGGCAGCGATATCGGCAGGCAGTTCCTGTTTCAGGAATTCACGCACTTCATCGCGGAAGGCGAGCTGTTCGGGAGAAAAATGGATTTCCATTGTGAGTCCTCGTTGTAATACGGGTATCCGGCGGCCGGCACTGGGCCGGCCGCACTGATTCATCAAAGATCAGCGAACTTGCGTCCTTCCTTGGCCAGCTTTTCCAGCAGCGCGGCTGGCTTCCACCAGGCGCCATGCTGCTCGTGGAACTCGCAGATCCGGGCATAGACGCGATCCAGGCCAATGGCATCAGCATAGAACATCGGCCCGCCCTGATGGGCTGGGAAGCCGTAGCCGTTGAGGTAGATCACGTCGATATCGCTGGCGCGCTGGGCAATGCCTTCCTCGAGGATTTTGGCGCCCTCGTTGATCAGCGCGTAAATGGTGCGTTCAATGATGTACTCGTCAGTCAGCTGGCGACGCTCGATACCCTGCTCCTTCGAAGCGGCCTCGAGAATCGCCGGCAGCTCGGGATTGGGCAGCGGGGTACGCGAACCCTTTTCATAGACGTAGAAGCCCTTGCCGGTTTTCTGACCCAGCATGCCGGCTTCGGCCATCTTGTCGAGGATGGTCGGCAGCTTGAACTCGGCCGGCAGGCTCTGGCGCTGGCGGGTACGAATAGCCAGGCCGATATCCAGGCCGGACAGGTCGCGCATGGCAAACGGGCCCATGGCCAGGCCGAACTTGCGCAGCGCGCCGTCGATCTGCTCCGGGGTGCCGCCTTCTTCCAGCAGGAACTCGGATTCGCGACCGTACTGGAACACCATGCGATTGCCGACGAAACCGTCACACACGCCGACCGGCACCGAAACCTTCTTCAGCTTCTTGCCGATGGCCATGGCGGTGGCCAGCACTTCATGGCTGGTCTTGGCGCCGCGCACCACTTCCAGCAGGCGCATGACATTGGCCGGACTGAAGAAGTGCAGGCCAACCACGTCCTCGGGACGCTTGGTGAACTCGGCAATCTTGTTCAGATCCAGTGAGCTGGTATTGGAGGCCAGGATGGCGCCGGGCTTGCAGTTGGCATCCAGGGCTTCGAAGACCTTCTGCTTGACGCCCATGTCCTCGAACACCGCCTCGACTACCACGTCGACATCAGACAGGTCGGCATAGTCGGTCACGCCGCTGATCAGGGTCATGCGCTTTTCCAGCGCGTCCTGGGTCAGGCTGCCACGCTTGACGCTCATGCCGTAGGTGTCACGGGCACGCTCGAGCGCCTTGTCGCGGGCTTCGCTGGTGATTTCCAGGATTTTTACCGGGATGCCGGCGTTGGCAAAGCAGATGGCGATGCCGACGCCCATGGTGCCGCCACCAATGACGGCTGCGCTGTTGATGGCGCGTACCGGCGTGTCCTTGGGCAGGTCGTCGATCTTCGACGCCTGACGCTCGGAGAAGAATGCATGCACCAGTGCCGCGCGCTGCGGGGAGACCAGGCACTCGCCGAACAGTTCGCGCTCGCGCTTCAGACCTTCGGTCAGCGGGAGGGTAAAGGCGGCTTCGACGGCGGAGACGCAGCGTTGCGGCGAGAACAGGCCGGGCATCTTCTTCTCGATTTCGGCGCGTTTGGCAGCCACGGCACCAGCATTGTCGGCGCCGTCGAGCTTGTCGGTGCGCTCGCCGGTGCGGCGCGGGCCCTTGCCCTCGGCCAGCAGTTTTTCGGCGAAGGCGATGCCGGCGGCGGTCAGGTCGCCATCGACCAGTTCATCGATAACACCCAGTTCGAGGGCTTCGCTGGCGCTGATCGGGTTGCCGCTGACAATCATGTCCAGAGCCTTGGCCACGCCAACCAGACGCGGCAGACGCTGGGTGCCGCCGGCGCCCGGCAGCAGGCCAAGCTTGACTTCAGGCAGGCCGACCTTGGCGCTCTTGACGGCGATCCGGTAATGACAGCTGACCGCCACTTCCAGGCCACCGCCCAGCGCGGTGCCGTGGATTACCGCGACGCTGGGCTTGTTGCCGGCCTCGATACCGTTGACCACTTCGGGCAGGCTCGGCTCCTTCGGCGGCTTGCCGAATTCCTTGATGTCGGCACCGGCCATGAAGGTCGCGCCCTCACAGACCAGCACAATGGCTTTGACTTCAGGATCGGCCTCGGCGGCCTGGAAGCTGTTCTGCAGGCCTTCACGCACGGCAATGCCCAAGGCGTTGACCGGCGGATTGTTGACTCTGACGACCGCGATGGGCCCCTGGCGTTCCAGTGTGACCACGTCCGACATGCTGAACCTCCGTTGGGTGTTTATTTTGCGTTTCACTATGCGAAATAATGAAATCATGTTTCGCTAGGCAAAATACAAAAAATAAAACCGCTTGTCGATGCCCCGGACGGGAGAAATGGGGATTTATTAGTAAAGGTGATGAGCAGCAGCTGCGCCAGAGCCCGTCCGACGGCTGGTGTAGTGACCGTGACAATCCATGAAGTAGAGGCTGTGACGCTGGATTGCCACACCGCTACGCGGCTCGCAATGACGCACTACAGAGTCGGAGCACTACCTCCAGCGCCGTCACCCCACCCGTCATTGCGAGGGCCAAAGGCCCGTGGCAATCCACAAAGGGGTGGCCGTGGCACTGGATTGCCACGCCGCTACGCGGCTCGCAATGACGCACTACCGAGTCGGGGCACTCCCTCACGCGTGGCCCACCCCACCCGTCATTGCGAGGGCCGCAGCCCCGCGGCAATCCATGAGGGGGTGGCCGTGGAACTGGATTGCCACGCCGCTACGCGGCTCGCAATGACGTACTACACAGTCGGAGCATTAACTCACGCGCGGCCCACCCCACCCGTCATTGCGAGGGCCGCAGGCCCGCGGCAATCCACAAAGGGGTGGTCGTGGCACTGGATTGCCACACCGCTACGCGGCTCGCAATGACGTACTACAGAGTCGGGGCATTAACTCACGCGCGGCCCACTCCACCCGTCATTGCGAGGGCCAAAGGCCCGTGGCAATCCATGCGGCGCAGGGTGTCTCGCAATGAGGCAGGAGAACTGGGCGTCAGACGCCCAGTCGTTCGATATCGCGGGCCAGCATGGCCAACTGGTGGGCGAGCTGGTTCTTGACCTTTTCTTCCGACACCAGATACGACGGCGCACCACAGGTCAGGGCCATGATGGTGCCGTCCTGCAGAAACAGCGGTACCCCGGCGGCGTTGACATTGCGGTCCCAGTCGCCGAGTGACAGGCAGAAGCCGTGCTCGGCGTAGTCGGCAAAGCTCTGCGCCAGGCCTTTCTCCAGCTCTGGCCAGGTGTCCGGGTTGCGGGCTTTGATGGCATCCAGCACATGCTGGCGCTCTTCGTCCTTCATCGCCGCCAGGTAAGCCCGACCGGCAGCGGTGGTAGCCAGCGGCAGACGCACGCCAACGTCCATACGCAGTGAGGTGGTCTCGGCTGGCCGGCAGTTCTCAACATAGATCATCGACAGCCGGTCACGACAGGTCAGGCCCACCGAGGTATTGGTGGTGCGGGCGAATTCGTCCATGTATGGCTTGGCCAACTGGCGCACGCGCAGATTGGAGACGTAGGCGTAACCCAAGGCCAGAACACCGGAGTCGAGCTGATACTTTTCCAATTGCGGGGAATAGCTCAGGTAGCCCAGCTTGGTCAGCGTATAGGTCATGCGCGAGACCGTAGGTTTGGGCAGGCCGGTAATCCGGGCAATATCCTGATTGCCCATCACCACCGCACCCTGACTGAAGGCGCGCAGCACGTCCAGGCCGCGTGACAGGGCTTCTACGAATTTGCGGTCCTTGCCGGCGGCGGGGTCCTTGAGTGTTTCCAGATCGTCGTTCATGGGGCCTGCTTATACTAGATGTTGGAGCCGGAGGCATTTTGGCCGCCGGAGCGCCCGATTGTTCGAACCGGGCAAATTATTGTTGTTGTAAAGGGTGAACGATACCAGAGTCCGGCGTTCTGCACAGCGGTACGCGTTCGAGTTTGTCTCAATCATTGCACAGTGTCAGGTAATAGAATAGCATCTTTTTGGTATCGTGTTTCGCACAGTAAAATAATAGTCCACAATCAGAGGTTAAGATGTCGACACCCTCACAGTCTGTTGTCGGCGCTCGGCTGGCCGAGCTGGGTCATACCACCGTTTTTGACGTAATGGAGCAGGCCTGCCGTGACTACGGCGACAAGCCGGCGTTCTCCTGTGGCCCGGACACCATCAGCTTCAATGCCCTGCGCGGCCGGGCCGATGCCTTTGCCCGCTACCTGCGCCACCACGCTGGCCTGCAGCCGGGTGATCGGCTGGCGATCCAGCTTCCCAACCTGTTGCAATACACCATCGCTATCTTCGGGGCATTGCGGGCCGGGCTGGTGATCGTCAACACCAATCCGCAGTACACGCCCTACGAGGCGCGTCACCAGTTCGCCGATTCCGGTGCCAAGGCGGTGGTGGTGCTCGACAAGCTGGTGCCGCTGGTACGCAAGATCCAGGGTGAAACCCAGCTCGAACGGCTGATCGTGACCAGCCTCGACGATATGCACAATCCGGTCCATGACACCGACCAGGCTGACGAAGTCCGCTTCATGCAGGCTTTGCGGCTGGGTGAGCAGTTGCCGGCGGTCACGCCGGAGCGCGGGCTGGATGATCTTGCCCTGTTGCAGTACACCGGTGGCACCACAGGGGTCTCGAAAGGGGCAATGCTGACTCACCGCAATATCCTCAGCAACGTGTTGCAGGCGGTCAGCATCATCAAGCCGGGCGATGTCGAGTACGGCAACGAAGTGCGGGTCTCGCCGCTGCCGCTGTACCATATCTTCGCCTTCACCGCGAACTGCATCGCCTCAGTGTTCACCGGCTTCCACAGCATCCTGATCACCAATCCGCGTGATCTGGACGGCATGATTGCCGACCTCAAGCGCCACAAGTTCACCCTGCTGACCGGGATCAATTCGCTGTTTGTTTCCCTGATGGCCCATCCCGAATTCGACAGCATCGATTTCAGCCGGCTGAAGTGGGTTAACTCTGGCGGCGCGCCGCTCAATACCGAGATCGCCAAGCGCTGGCAGGCCCGCACCGGCAGCGTGATCCGCGAAGGCTTTGGCCTGACCGAAACCTCGCCGGTGGTGGTCGCCTCGACAGCCTTCACTCCCTACAAGGAAGGCTTTATCGGCAAGGCCGTGCCGGATACCGAGATGAAGATCGTCGACGACGAAGGTCGTGAACTGCCGGCTGGCGAGGCTGGCGAGTTGCTGATTCGCGGGCCGCAGGTCATGGAAGGCTACTGGCAGCGCCCGGAGGAAACCGAAGCGGTGTTCAGCGCCGACGGCTGGCTGAAGACCGGTGATGTCGGGGTGATCGACGAGGAAGGTTTCCTTAAGCTGGTGGACCGCAAGAAGGACATGATTCTGGTGTCCGGCTTCAACGTCTATCCCAACGACGTCGAAGACGCGGTGATGCGCCATCCGGGCATTCGCGAATGCGTAGCGGTCGGGGTGCTGGACGAGCGTACCGGCGAGGCGATCAAAATCTACGTCAGCCTGCACGATACCAGTCTTGATGAAGCGGCAATCATCGCCCACTGCCGCGAGCACCTGACCGGCTACAAGGTGCCCAAGCACGTTGAGATTCGTGACGACCTGCCCAAGTCCACGGTCGGCAAGCTGTTGCGCCGGGTGCTGCGTGACGAAGCGCGGGCGCAGGCTGGCGCATGAGCAGCCTGACCCTGACGATCGCCGACGGCGTCGCCGAGATCGGCCTGGACGACGGCAAGGCCAACGCCTTGTCGCAGTCGATGCTCGACGCACTGCTGGCGGCCATGGCGCAAGCTGCTGAGGCCGACTGTGCGCTGCTGATTTACGGCCGGCCCGGCTGCTTCAGCGGTGGATATGATCGCAAGCTGATCGACTCCGGCGGCCCGGCCTGCAATGCGATGCGCGCTGCCGGCGACCGTCTGACCCTGGCGCTGCTGGATTATCCCGGCCCGGTAGTGATGGCCAGTACCGGTCATGCCATGGCCAAGGCCGCGTTCATGCTGCTGCTGGCCGACTACCGGCTGGGGGCTACCGGTGCCTTCCGCATCGGTCTGAATGAAGTGGCAATTGGCATGACGATGCCGGATGCCGCCATGCTCCAGGCCCGTGCCCGACTGGCGCCGCAGTGGCTCAATCGCTGCGCCTTGCAGGCCGAGTCGCTGAACCCGGCGCAGGCACTGGAGGCGGGATTTCTTGATGAACTGCTGCCGCCTGAGCAACTGCTCGACCAGGCCCGGGCCAAGGCCCGGCAACTGGCGGCGCTGGACCGCAAGGCCTACCGCGAAACCCGGGCGTTGCTGCATGCCACGCTGCGCAAGGATCTGGCCTGGGTGTTTGGCTAGCAGACCCCAGACTTATTCCTTGAAATACACCACCTGAGTGCTGGTCAGCAGCAGGGTGCCGTCATCCGCCCACAGATGGGCGATCTGGTCGGCATAGTTGTTGTGCATGCGGGTAGCCCGGGCCTGACCCAGCAGATGACGGTTGCCGGCACGGGCCAGTTGCGCCTGGTCGGCATGGAAATAGTGGGTCATCGAGACTGTACCGGCCGGGGTGAAACGCTGGCGACGGTGGAAGATGCGCGGGGCGAAGATATCGCCCAGCGCGGTCAGCGAAGCGAAGTCGAGCGGCCGGGGCGGGTTGTCGCGAGCCCACAGCAGGCTTTCGGTGTCGCTTGATTCCTCTGCCTGGGTCGGGTCGAACAGGCCGCTGACATAGCGGAAATCATAGTTGCCGAACCACTTGCGGTCGGCGCGCAAGGGCAGCGCTGCCACGCTGGCCGCCGCCGGGGCCTCTGGACAGGCAATCTGCTGCTCTGACCAGGTCTCGCGGCGGGTAGCGAAAAACGCGCTGGCGCTGGTGACCACCTGACCATCCTGACGTTGCAGCAACAGCCAGTGCTGGGTCGAGCGATTGGTGCGCAGCGGCACGGCTTCGATCTCGAAATCACCGGGCCCGACCGGTCCGGCAAAGTTGACCGTCAGCGATACCGGCTCACCAATCACCTCGGGGTGTTGCAGCGCGGCATTGAGCAGGGTTGCTGCGGTGACACCGCCGAACGGGCCGACCATGTTCAGGTAGGCCTCGCTGGTGCTGCCAGTGAACTGGTTGGGTGCGGTTGCGCGCAGGCTGATGGCCTGGTCGAAAGCGTGGAGTTGGGGGGCTGCTGCGTTCATACAGGTGCTTCCAGAAACTGACGGTTATGCGGTGCTGGCCGTCCTGGCGCACACGACAGAAAAGGCGGTAGCGGGTGGCCCGCTACCGTACAGGGATCAGCCGCGCTGGTAGGTGCCGATCAGGCGGTTCATCGCCTTGGCGTGCGGCTCGATTTTGGCCAGCAATTCCCACAGGCTCAGGCCGGCTGGCAGGTCCAGCTCGGTGTCCAGAGCGATGACCCAGAAGTAATACTTGTGCTGGCCGTGGCCTTGCGGCGGCATCGGACCGTTGTAGCCGACCTTGCCGAAGTCGTTCTTGCCCTGGGTGAAGTCGCCGCAGCCTTCGGCCAGCGACGTGACCGAGCCGGGGATGTTGTACAGGGTCCAGTGTACGAAGCCGTAGGTGCCGTTGGCGCTGATCAGCGGTGCGTCCGGGTCATGGCAGATTACCGCGAAGCTCTTGGTTCCGGCCGGGGCGTTGTTCCAGCTCAGCTGTGGCGAAACATCGACACCTTCGCCGGTGTGCTTGGCAGGAATCGCTCCGTCGTGGGCGAAGGCGCTGCTGGTCAACTGCATGTCATTGGTGAAGGCAAAACCCATGATCAACTCCTTTGCGGTAAGACGAATATGATGAATGTAGTGAGCCTGCTCGGCTCCCTAGCGTATCAGGGCGCTGAGCAGCCATAGCCCCAGTAAAATCCAGACCACACCGCGCACGAAGCGCTTGCGAAACAACCCCTGAACCCCGATGTAGATCAGAAACAGCCCAAGAATCACGGCAGCGATCGTCAGGATGTTGCTGTCCACGCCCAGGGCGTTGGCAAAGCCATTGACGAACGCCGAGCTGGCGTTGCTCAGGGCGGTGAACAGCCACAACAGGCTGTCGATGATCACTCGGATGATAGTGCCGATGGCCGAACCGAGCCATTCAAACGGGTTGGAGCTGAGCTGCATGCAAAATTCGCTGTGCGGTGAGTAAGGGCCCTACCTTAAAGCCACAGGCGGCCAGCGACAAGCACCGGCGCACCCTTGGCTCGTCAGGACTGGCACGCCTCGTCATTGCGAGCCGCGTAGCGGTAAAGCAATCCAGGCGGAGGTGATCTGGCACCCTCCGCCCGGCGCTTCCAAGCCCTGTGGCTTAGTCCAGCCGCTCAATGACCGCGGCAACACCCTGACCCAGACCGATACACAGGCTGACCAGCGCGTAGCGCTTGCCGGTCCGTTCCAGTTGGCGCAGGGCGGTCAGGGTCAGACGGGCACCGGAGGCGCCAAGCGGGTGGCCGACGGCGATGGCGCCACCGTTGGGATTCAGACGCGGATCGTCGAAGGCGATGCCGAGCTGCTTGCAGCAACCCAACACCTGGGCGGCAAAGGCTTCGTTGATTTCGATCACGTCCATATCGGTCAGGCTCAGACCAGCGCGGGCCAATGCCTTTTTGCAAGCTTCCACCGGCCCCAGGCCCATCACCCGTGGCTCGACCCCGGATACAGCACCGGCCAGGATACGTGCGCGCGGCTTGACACCGTATTTCTCGCCGACGGCCTGGCTGCCGATGATCAGCGCGGCGGCGCCGTCGTTTACCCCTGAGGCGTTACCAGCGGTAACCACGCCACCCTCGAACAGCGAGCGCAGGCCGGACAGGGCGGCCAGATCGCTATCCGGGCGCGGGTGTTCGTCCTGGTCAACCAGTTTGGCTGGCTTCTTGCGGCCCTGGGATACTTCGATCGGGTGGATTTCCTCGACGAAGAAGCCCTCGGCCCGGGCCTTCTCGTACAGCGCCTGGCTGCGTGCGGCGTAAGCGTCGGCCTCTTCACGGCTGATACCCAGATCGGCGGCGACGTTGTCGGCGGTCTGCGGCATGGTGTCGTCACCGTACTGCTTTTCCACCTTGGGGTTGGGGAAGCGTGCGCCGATGGTGCTGTCGAAGGCGCGGAATTCGCGCGAATAGGGGCTTTCGCTCTTGGCGATGACGAAAGGCGCACGGCTCATGCTTTCGGCGCCACCGGCGACGAACAGCTCGCCTTCGCCAGCCTTGACCGCACGGGCGGCATCCAGAATGGCGGCCAGACCGGAGCCGCACAGGCGGTTCACGGTGACCCCGGCCACCTGTGGCGGCAGGCCGGCCAGCAGTCCAGCGTGGCGGGCCAGGTTGCGGGCGTCTTCACCGGCCTGGTTGGTGTTGCCCATGACCACGTCTTCATAGGCCGACGCTTCGAAGCCGTTGCGGCTGACCACCGCGCGGATCACCTCGGCCAGCAGGTCATCGGGACGCACACTGGCCAGGGCGCCAGCGTGGCGGCCGAAGGGGGAACGCAAACCATCATAGATATAGGCAGTCATGAACTTACTCCTGGGTGTCCGGGGTGGTCAGCGGCAGGTCGAGCTGGACGCGGCGACGCAGCCAGGGGCTGGGCCGGTAGCGCGGCTCGGCATAGACCGCCTGCAAATTGTTCAGCACGGCAAGGATGCGGCCTTTGCCGTAGTGTTCGCCAAAGGCCAGCGGGCCTTTCGGGTAGCCGAGCGCCAGTTGGATGGCGCGGTCGATGCTGTCCGGGCTGGTGATGCCTTTTTGCACGATCTCGCAGCCGAGATTGACCACGCAGGCGATCAGGCGCTGGATCACGAAGCCGGGTGAGTCGTTGATCACCTCGACCGGTACGCCGTCGGCGCCCAGTGCCTGGCGCGCCTGGGCTACGATCTCGGCGGCACTGGCCGGGTTGCGCATCAGTACCCGGCGCTTGTCCCAGTTGGCAAAGCAATCCAGCGCCACACTGCGTGCCGCTGGCAGGGCCTGACGGCTGACCAGATTAGTGCAGTCCTCGCCCAGCGGGGTGACCAGGCAGATGGCGGTGTCGCTCGGCTGGTTGCCGTCTTCGAGCTTGGCGCCAGCGGCGGCCAGTGCTGCCGAGACGTTGCTGCGCAGTTCGGCATCCTGGCTGTCGAGCCAGAACGGGCGGTTGATCAGGACCGGCTCGGCGGCCGGTTCCGGCTGCTCAATCTTCTGGCCATCTTCATAGCGGTAGAAACCCTGGCCGGTCTTGCGCCCCAGCAGGCCGGCGGCCACCCGCTGGGCGGCGATGAACGACGGGGTGTAGCGCGGGTCGTGATAGAACTGTTCGTAGACCGACTCCATCACCGCATGCGAGACATCCAGACCGGTCAGGTCAAACAGCTCGAACGGCCCCATGCGAAAGCCCGGGCCGTCGCGCAGGATACGGTCGATCTGCTGCGCTGTGGCCACCCCTTCGCTGAGCATGCGCAGGGCCTCGGTGCCGAATGCGCGGCCGGCGTGGTTGACCAGGAAGCCGGGGGTGTCCGGGGTGATCACGGCAAAGTGCCCGGCCTGCTCGGCCAGTTGCACCAGACCATCGATATAGCGCTGCTCGGTGCGCGAACCGCGGACCACTTCTACAATTTTCATCAAGGGTACGGGATTGAAGAAGTGAAAGCCCGCAACCCGCTCGGGGCGTTGGCAGCCAGCGGCGATACCGGTGACCGACAGCGAGGAGGTATTGGTCGCCAGCAGGCAGTCGGCGCTGACGATGGCTTCCAGCTCGCGGAACAGGCTCTGTTTGACCTCGAGCAGCTCGACGATGGCCTCGATGACCAGATCGCAGTCTTTCAGGGCTTCCAGGCTGTCGGCCTTGTGCATGCGGGCGACAGTCGCGTCGAAGTCGGTCTGGCTGAGCTTGCCTTTGGCGAGGTTGCGTTCGAGCAGGTTGCGGTTGAAAGCCAGGGCGTCGTCAATGGCTTCGCTGCGGGTATCGAACAGCAATACCTGCTGGCCACTGGTGGCGAACAGTTGGGCGATGCCGCGGCCCATGGCGCCGGCGCCGATGACGCCAATCCGGTTGAACATGGGGTGCCTCCTCGTTTACGCTATTTTTGTTCCGCTAGGCGGAATGGTATTTCGATTATCAGGTTGCGAGATTAAATCCTGTACCCTGTGAGTGCAAGTTTGCCGTGTGGTCGGTTGCAGATACCGCAGGTTGGTATTGGCATGGCATACTTGTCTCGCTTCAAGACAGCAGGCGCTCCCTGCGATGGCTATGGACAGCCGCGGCTGCAGTGTCCAGTTCAGTGTAGAGAATAAAGGTAGGTCATCGTGGATCAACAGGAACGCAAGGCGGTCGAGCGCTCGGTCACCGGGTTTTTTCAGGATCTGGGTTGTGAGTTGCTCGAATACAGTCAGGGCCGCGCCGTGGTCGCGTTGCGGCTGAGCGGCAAGCATATGAACAATGCCAGCAACCTGCACGGCGGCGTCACCGCCAGTCTGCTGGATATCGCCATGGGCCTGTGCGGCACCTGGGCCGAAAAGGCCGAAGAGCGCCGGGTGGCGATTACCCTGTCACTCAATGTCAACTTTTCCGCCACCGCCGCCGAAGGCAGTCTGGTGCGCGCCGTGGCGACCTGCCGCAGCGCCGGGCACAAGGTGTTTATGGCCAGTTGTGACCTGCTCGATGACAACGACAAGCTGATCGGCTTTGGCGAGGGCGTTTTCAAGAAGGGTGCCTATCGCAAGGATCTGCCCTAAGCATGCGTGCCGCGCTGCTGCCCCTGGGGGTAGGCCTTGAACTGGTTGCTCTGATCGGCCAGTGGCAATGGCTGAGCTGGCTGGCAGCGCTGGCTTTTGCCGGCTATTTCCTCCTGCATTTTTCCCGGCTCAACCCGTACCCGCGCTGGCTTGGGCTGATTACCCTGGGCATTCTGATCGCTGCCGTGTTCAGCCCGCGCACTGATGCCAGCCTGTGGCCGAAACTGGCCAGCTCGGCGGCCTACTACACCAGCTTTCTCGGTGCGCTGGGGCTGATGCAGCTACTGGCCAAGCGTTTGCCGCAGCTCAGTGAGCTGCACAAGGCGCTGCTGTCGGGCTCCAAGGTGGTGCTCTATCCGCGTTACGTGCTGACCGCCGGCAGCATCGGCTCGATCCTCAATTTCGGCATGATGAACCTGCTGTGCGGCACTCTGGTGCAGCATCTCAAACGTTACCCCCTGAGTGACGAGCAGCGCCGCGCCGGGCTACGCAGCGTGATGGTCACCACCCTGCGCGGGTTTGCCCTGGTGCCATTGCTGGCGCCGACCAGCGTTACTATCGCGATCATTTCCCGTGAGATGCCGGAGCTGGACTGGAGCACCATGGTGCCCTATGGCGCGGTGGCGGCGGCGATGATGATCGTGGTCGGCTGGCACCGGGAAACCCGTGGCCTGCTGGCGCTGCGCGACAGCATTGGCGACAGTAGCCGGGCCGAAGGCATGCTCGGGCTGCTGGGCGGCAGTTTGCTGGGGCTCACGGCAATTGGCGTCATGGCCTCGCTGACCACCCTGACAGCCTCGCAGTCGGCCATGGTGCTGGTGCCGGTCGGGGTGATTGGCTATCTGTTGTGGCGTGACCGCTCGGCAAAAAATGCGCTGGCTGAAGTCACCGACAACATGGCCAGTATGCACAACGAAATGTTCATCTTCGGTTGCGCCGCGCTGCTCGGCGGGGTGCTCGGTGCAGTCGCGCCGCTGGAGCAGATCGCCGCCTGGCTGGCCCAGGAGCCGAAGTACAACCTGCTGCTGGCGATCGGCAGCCTGTTCAGCACCATTACCCTGGCGGTGATTGGCGTGGCGCCGATCGTCTCGCTGTCACTGATCGCCGGCCTGCTGGCCCAACTGGCGCATCTGGGCGTACCGATCATGACCCCGGCGGTAGGGCTGATGTGTGGCTTCTCGCTGGCGATGATCTTCTCGCCATTCGGCCCCTCGACCCTGATCCTGGCGCGCTACAGCGATGAAAAGCCGTTTCGGGTAGCCTTCGGCTGGAATGGCCGCTTCGTCGCCAGTGTGATGCCGCTGCTGTTACTGTTATTGTTTACGACGTACTGGATACACAGCTGAACCTCTTGCCCCATGCCCGAATTGCCTGAAGTCGAAACTACCCGTCGCGGCATTGCCCCGCATCTTGAAGGCCACAAGGTTACCCGCCTGGTGGTGCGTGATCGCCGGCTGCGCTGGCCGATCCCTGAGGATCTGGCGATCCAGATCGAGGATCAGACCTTTACCAGCGTCAAGCGGCGGGCCAAGTACCTGTTGATGGAGATCGGCGGCGGCACCCTGATCGGCCATCTGGGCATGTCCGGCAGCCTGCGGCTGGTCCCGGTCGGCACCCCGCCAGCCAAGCATGAGCATGTCGATATCGAGCTGGATTCCGGGCTGGCGCTGCGCTACACCGATCCGCGTCGGTTCGGCGCCTTGCTTTGGAGTCGTGAGCCGCTGGCCCACCCGCTGCTGGCCAAGCTGGGGCCTGAGCCATTGTCCGACGAGTTTGACGGCGAGCGCCTGTATCAGTGCTCGCGAGGCAAGAGCATGGCGGTCAAACCCTTCATCATGGATAACGCCGTGGTGGTTGGGGTGGGCAACATCTACGCCACCGAAGCGCTGTTTGCCGCCGGCATCGACCCGCGCCGCGAAGCCGGGCGGATCAGCCGGGCCCGCTATCAGCGGCTGGCCGAGGAAATTCGCCGGGTGCTGGCGCATGCCATTGAGCGCGGCGGCACTACGCTCCGTGACTTCATTGGTGGTGATGGCCAGCCGGGCTACTTCCAGCAGGAGCTGTTCGTCTATGGGCGCGGTGGCCAGCTGTGCAAGCTCTGTGGCGGCACCCTGTCAGAGTGCCGGCTGGGCCAGCGAGCCACGGTCTTTTGCCGTAATTGTCAGAGCTGATCGCTGCGCAACTTCTTGCGCAGCAATCTGTGGATAACCCTGTGCATGGTTGTCTGCAGGCCATGTTATTAAGGCGTTTCAGATGAGTGCGCAACTTCTTGCACAGCAGTGCGCAAGAAGTTGCGCACTTTTCCGTGATCTTCATCACATTCCGCGTTGTGCGCCGTGATGTCTTTTTGCCAAGTAATTGATCTGGCTGGATAAAAAATAACTGGCACAGGCCTTGCTCCGTTGTGGACTCCCGGACCCGTTTCAGGTCCTTATTCACGGCAAGGAGAGCACGATGCCAACACCCGCGTACATGACCATTGAAGGCACCAAACAAGGCCTGATCACCG
>WPCG01143549.1_pt1 | contig 17305 bp, 15 predicted proteins | sample 5403311 | NCBI WGS metagenome assembly WPCG01 (sample SAMN12869467, study PRJNA574797) | sludge metagenome | isolation source: wastewater treatment of Control | place: China:Beijing | collected 2019-05-17 | reverse complement strand
TTGCAGGCGGGGCAATGGCCACACCCCTCGGCCAAGATGCCGTTATAGCAGGTGAGTGTTTCGTTCCGGACGATATCAAACACATCCAGCTGATCGGCCAACTGCCATACCTCTTTCTTGTTTCGCCACATCAGTGGCGTGTGAATCACGAACTGCTTGTCCATGGCCAGGTTGAGGGTGGCATTGGCGGAATGGATGAACGTGTCCCGGCAGTCGGGGTACCCGCTGTAGTCGGCTTCGGAGACGCCGGTCACCAGGTGCCGAATCCCTTTGCCGTAGGCGATGGCAGCGGCGAGCGTGAGGAAAAGAAGGTTCCTGCCCGGTACAAAGGTGTTGGGGTGGGACTCCGCCGGGTGTTCTTCGTCCATCGTGATATCCAAGTCGGTAAGCGAATTGGGAGAAAGGTGCGCGATAACACGCGCGTCCACCAGTTGAAAGGAGGCACCGGCAATAGAGGCTACCCGCCGCGCGTTTTCTATCTCTTGGGAGTGGCGCTGGCCGTACGCGAAACAGAGCGCGGCGGTATTCCTGAAATGCTGTTTCGCCCAGTAGAGGCAGGTGGTAGAGTCTTGCCCACCCGAGAAAAGCACGAGCGCGTCTTCGTTTAAATAATCTTGCATTGTTCTTTGTTTTTTACGTGGTTTCCTAAGCTACACAGGGAAAAACTCCCGGTACAAATATAGTGAAAGTCGAGAGAAATGGCAAAATAACGCGCGATTCAATGAATCACGAATTAACATTGTATTTCTGAACATGTTGTTCCAACAGGTTGTTATAAACGGAGCGGGGAGCAACAATTTTGCAAAACCGGACTAAGAAGTTGGTTGTAGTTATTGTGAAACAGGAATTAGTGTAAATTAAGTTATATAAATCAACGGGTGGCACAAGAGAACGGGGAGAGAGAAAATAAGCCGCCCAAATTTCACAATTCGAACGGCTTCACAATTAAGGTGTCATATAAAAATGACAGTCCTGCAAATATACGTAATTATTTAAATTAAAATGCAGGTTTATAAGGTTTTTTTATAGAATATTGCAAAAAAACACGCGTATGGATGATAACATGATGAAAGACAACATTGCCAGCAAATCTAAACGAAATAGCGTGGCAGAAACAATCCTCGTGAGGTGGAAATGGGACAAGCACCACGATTACCGCACTTTCGTGCGATTACGCTATGGCGGTGCCTCTGAAACATTGTATGACCTGAAGGTGAAGTACCCGGAAGAGTCGAACGAAAAGGTTACCGTGCTAATTCATGCCGACCAGTTAGCCGATTTGTCTCGTGAGGAACAGGTAGATCACGTGGTGTCTATGCTTAACGACGAGATGTGGAAATGGGATCCATCCACGCGCGTGGATTTTCGTGAGAAAGTGAGTCGATTGCTGAAAACAAAGCCGGAGCGAGCCAATTCGGAGGGGGTCAGAAAATAGATGCCTGCATGTAAACTTAACAAATTTGTAACAAAAATGTAACGGGGTTGTAACATACAAGTTGTATTTTTGCAGTGAAATCAAAACAGGGCCACCCGTTGGTTTATTCGATATTAATGAGACGATTTTTTCTGCTTTCCTCGCTTTTGTTTCTCTTGCTCTCTTGCAAAAATGGCACATCGAACTCTCTCGGCGGTACCTCCCGGACGACTATATCCGGCGCGGGTGCTACTTTTCCATATCCCTATTATAACATCGTTTTTCGCGACTACATGCGTCTTCACGACGGGATGACCGTGAATTACGGGGCCATAGGAAGCGGGGGAGGAATACGAAGCCTGCGCGACCGTTCCGTGGATTTCGGGGCAAGCGACGCTTTCCTGACAGAGAAGGAATTGGCGTCGATGAATGCCGACGTGATCCATATCGCTACCTGCTTGGGAGGGGTAGTGATGGCATACACGCTGGAAGGGGTAAACAACCTGCGGCTAACCGGTTCCCTCATTTCAGATATCTTTCTTGGAAGAATAAAAAAGTGGAACGACCCGCGCTTGCGGTCCGTGAATCCCGGGGTGACGCTCCCCGACCTGGATATCACCCCGGTTTACCGCTCCGACGGTAGCGGGACTACCTTTAACTTTTCGGAGTACCTCTCGGTGGTGAGCCCCGAGTGGAACCGGATCATGGGAAAAGGGAAAGCGCTCAAGTGGGAAGCGGGCATCGCGGCAAAAGGGAACCCGGGAGTGGCAGGCATCGTGCAACAAACCGAGGGAGCGATCGGGTACATTGGTTCGGAGTACGCGCTCACGCTCAAACTGAAGACGGCGAAACTGCAAAATAAGGCGGGTAACTTCGTGGACGCGACCCTCGAATCGATATCGGCCGCGGCCAACGTGGAGCTGCCGGACGATATGCGCGCGACCATCACCAATTCCGATGATCCCGACGCGTACCCTATCAGCCTGTTCACGTGGATATTGGTTTATAAAGATCAACAATATGATAACCGTACCTTGAGTGAAGCACGTGAGCTGGTGGACCTGCTCCGTTACATGCTTAGTCCCGCGGGGCAGAAGGTGGCGGCACAAATCAACTACGCTCCCCTGCCGGAACAGGGATTAGAAAAAAACTACCAGCTTCTGGAAAAGATGCATTACGGGGGAGAACCTTTGTTCGGTGACAATAGCTTAGATTTAACAAATGAAGGATAAAATATTCCGGTTTGCCCTGTTTGTCGCGGCACTAACAATCCTGCTGCTCACCGCCGGGATTATTTACGCGCTCGTGAGCCGGTCGTTGGAGACTTTTGGCGAGTATGGTATCTGGGGATTTATTGCGAACCCGGAATGGGATCCCCGCTCGGCCACGGAAGAGTACGGTGCGCTCTCCTTTATCATGGGAACGCTCTACACCGCTTTTTTCGCGCTCGCTATCTGTATCCCGTTCTCCTTATCGGTTGCCCTTTTTAACGGGGAGTATTTCAAAGGCACGAGAATTTCATCGGCCGTGAGTTCGGTGGTGGACCTGCTCGCCGGCATCCCGTCTATCGTTTACGGGCTCTGGGGATTCTATAGCGTGCGTCCTATCGTGATAGAACTGGGGATCAACGCGCAAGGATTTGGCATCTTCCTTTCATCCATCGTGCTGGCCATCATGATTATTCCCTACGCTTCGTCGCTGAGCGCGGAGTTTATCTCCATGGTGCCCAATAATATGAAGGAAGGGGCGTATAGCTTGGGAGCCACGCGGGTAGAGGTAATCCAACGCATCAGCCTGCCCACCGCAGCCTCCGGAATCGTGGCCTCTTACATCTTGGCGTTGGGCCGGGCGTTGGGAGAGACGATGGCGGTGACCATGCTCATCGGGAACACCGATCGGATACCTCACGGGTTGCGAGACACCGGGAACACCATGGCAAGCGTGATCGCGAACCAGTTTGGAGAGGCCGATGGGCTGAAGCTGAGTGCTTTGATTGCCATCGGCCTGTTGCTGTTTATTATCACGGCCATCATCAACCTGATCGCCAAGTTAGTAATGAAAAAATTATCGACGGTATGACGGGAAATACCACGGCTTCGAACCAATTGCGAAAAGGGAGAGACAAGGTGGTTTATATCTTGGTATGCACCTTCTCTTTCCTGGCCATGATCCCGCTGTTCCTTATCTTGTGGGACGTGGTATCGAAGGGATACAAGAACTTTACCCCGCGCCTGTTTACCGAGGTCACTCCCTCATCGATGGACGCGTTGTTGGCGCGAATGAATGGCGAGCCTATCCCCGGCGGGATCCTGAACGGTGTCACCGGGACTGTCCTTATCGTGGGGCTGGCCATCCTGTTTTCTGTTCCGCTGGGCCTCGCCATCGGTGTCTACCTCGCGGACAACCACGGCAAGCGGCTGGCGAAGGTAGTGAGCTACCTGACCGACCTGCTGCAGGGGATGCCTTCCATCGTGATCGGCATCATCGCCTACGCATGGGTGGTGAAGCCACTTGGAGGCTATTCGGCACTGGCAGGTAGCGTGGCACTGACCATCATGATGCTGCCCATGATCGTGCGCTCGACCGAAGAGACACTCAAGATGCTGCCCTATGCATACAAGGAGGCGGGATTGGCCCTGGGGGCATCCTACACCAACGTGGTGTTCAAGATATTACTCCCCTCGGGGTTCGGGGGAATTTTTACGGGGATTCTATTGGCCATTTCACGGGTCATGGGAGAAACCGCCCCGCTGATGCTTACTGCGCTGGGGGCTTCGGTGGTGAACTGGGACGTGATGGAGCCAACGAGTGCCATCCCACTATTGATCTGGGACTTCTATAACGATCCCAACCTGTTGGATCTCATCTGGTCGTCGTCCCTGCTGCTGCTGATTGTTATTTTCTTGTTAAACTGGATTGCTAAAATTGTAGCTCGTAAATGGAAAGTGTAAAAATTATCAACGGGAAGAAGCCGATCTTGGAACTGAAAGATGTTTCGGTATCGTATACCCCCGGCAAGAACGCGGTAGACAGGGTCACTACCGACATATATCCTAACACCATTACTGCCATCATGGGACCGTCTGGCTGTGGGAAAAGCACGCTGCTCCGTGCCATCAACCGGATGCACGACCTCTACCCGCATATCAAAACTACCGGCGAGATCTCGTTGAAGCGGCAGAACGTGCTCGAAATGGACGCGATGAAGGTGCGCCGCCTCGTGGGTATGGTGTTTCAACAACCCAACCCGTTTCCTACCATGAGCATCTTCGATAACGTGCTGGCAGGGTACACGCTTAACGGCATACGGTTGAAGAGACGAGAAAAAGACGAGATCGTGGAACATAGCCTCAAGAGCGTGGCGTTGTGGGACGAAGTGAAAGACGTGATGACTAAACGGGGCTCGTTCCTCTCGGGAGGACAGCAACAACGCCTCTGCATTGCCCGCACGCTGGCACTGAAGCCGGAAATATTACTGATGGACGAGCCAACCTCGGCACTCGACCCGATATCGACGAACAAAATCGAGGAATTATTGTTGGAATTGAAGAAAGATTTCACTATCATTGTCGTCACGCATAACATGTCGCAGGCAGCCCGTATATCTGATAATTCCATGTTCATGTACTTGGGGGAACTGGTAGAACACGGCAATACCACGCAAATGTTCACGAAACCGAAGCACAAGCGTACCGAGGAGTACCTGACCGGGGTATTTGGGTAATGAAGAATGAAGAATTAAGAATTAAGAATTAAGAACGCGATAACAAGGTGAGCTGAAAAACAGAATAATAGGCGATTAATAATAAATTGATAATATGGATACGCTGAACGAAAATAGAGGTACGGCTCCCGCGTTGGGCATCAAGGATAAATACCTGGATCAGCTTCACAGCGATTTCGAGTTGCTCTCTGAAATCGTGCTGACGCAAATTAAAACAGCATCCCAGCTGGTACACGACAACCACAACGAGCAGATCATGGCGGAGTTAACGCGTAACGAGAAGATTATTAACTCGCTGGATGTCACCATCAAGGAGAAAGTGATAAATGCTATCATCCTATTTACACCCCGCGCAATGGATTTGAGGCGATTGATGGCCTACCACGATATGACCATCTCGATGGAACGGGTGGGCGACCTCGTGGAGAACATCACGTTGGCGCTCGCCGAGATGGATTTTTCAATGCCCGGGTTCGACAAGTACAAGAAGCCCATCGACAAGATGTTCGTCCAGACCGACAAGATGCTCAAGAGCGCCCTTTTTGCTTTCACGGGGGTGAGCAACGAGATGGCGTACGATACCATCCAGATGGACGATAAGGTGGACCGGCTGGAGCGCAAGATCGAGAAGCAGCTGGCTTCCGATTTTAGCGGGCAGCTGCAAGACACGCAATCGCTGATAAACATGATGAACCTGAACAGCATTTCTTACTACTTGGAGCGGATAGGGGATAAAGCGGTAGACATGGCTGAATCGGCGGTTTACCTGATCGAGGGGAAAGATATCCGGCATGCCAAGCTGCCGGAATAGGCGATTAATTAATCGTATAAAAGATGGAAGAGAGAATTTTAGTGGTCGACGATGAAAAGGATATCTGCGAAATCTTGCAGTTCAACCTGGAGAAAGAGGGATTTATCGTGGACGTGGCTAACTCGGGCGAAGAGGCGGAAGAAAAAGTTACCGACGTGCATCAACTCATTATCCTTGACGTGATGATGGATGGTATCTCCGGGTTCAAGCTGGCTGAAAAGCTTCGAAAAAAAGAGAACTACATCCCCATCATCTTCCTCACGGCCAAGAATACCGAAAATGATGTTCTCACCGGGTTCTCGTTGGGAGGCGACGACTACATCGTAAAACCGTTCTCGGTGAAAGAGGTGCTCGCGCGGGTGAAGGCCCTGCTGAAACGCGCTAAACTGGTATCGGCCCCCGCGGAGACCAAGTGGAGCTATAAGGGGCTGGAAATTGATATCCCTGCCAACAGGGTGACCGTGGATGGAGAAGAGGTCTCGCTTACCAAGAAGGAGTTCGAGATACTCTCGTTGATGTCACAAGCATCACCCAACGTGCTTACCCGTGCAGAAATACTCGGGAGCGTGTGGGGAGAAAACGAGTACGTCTTAGACCGGACGGTAGATGTGCATATTACCCGGTTGAGAAAAAAACTGGGGGAGTATGCAAGCATTATCGTGAACCGCTCGGGGTTCGGGTACTATCTCAACCTGGACGCGAAAGAATGAGGCTTGTTGCCAAAGACCATTAGAAAACGATAACAACCAATATAAAGAAAACAAGAAGAGCTCACGAACAATGTCATATGACAAATAAAATCTCCTATAGAACCCGGGTCATGCTGATTTTCACGGTACTCATTGCCGTGTTCACGGTAGGTGTTATCCTGTTTGAACAGCAACAATGGAAGAACGAGCGGACGAATAGCCTGGAACGGACCCTCGAGAACAACGCGGATATTATCCATGCCTACATGCAGGAGAACAATATTTCCCCGGAAGGCGACTTATCGGTACTCGAACAACAATTGAGGTACATGGATCCCGAGTTACGCCTCACGGTTATCAGTTGGCAAGGAGAGGTGCTGTACGACAACCTGCTGGATGAAGACGGGATGGAGAATCACCTGCAACGGCCCGAAGTGCAAAAAACCATCGGCTTTGGCCAAGGCGCCCATATCCGGTTATCGGCCAGCAACGAGGTGAAATACCTCTATTTTGCTAAAAAGTACGACGAGGGGTTCTTTATACGTTTCGCTATCCCGTACGACGTGGAAGTACAAAATTTCATCCACTCCCAGAACTCGTTTGTCTATTATATCTTGCTGTTTTTCGTGATATGCATGCTCATGGTCCACTTTTTCTCGAATCGTTTTTCCAAGTCGATCAAGGAGTTGCGCGCTTTCTCCCTGAGCGTGAGGCAAGGAGTGCCCGTCCCGCATGACTTCCATTTCAGTGACGACGAGGTGGGAAAGGTGAGCGCCGATATCGTGGAGCATTATAACCTCCTTCAGGACAACCGGCGTAAGCTGGCAACGGAGCGAGAAAAACTGCTTCAACACTTCCAGTACTCCGAAGAGGGAATCGCCATCTTTTCGGAAGACCGCAGGAAAGTGTATACCAACTCCTATTTCCTGCAATTTTTAAACGTGATACTGGATAAACCCACGCTCGAGATCGAACAGCTTTTTTTGGAGCCTGAATTCACCGACGTGGTGGCTTTCTTGGATCAGAAAGGGCGGGAAGATAATATTTACACCAAACGGGTGGATAAAAGCGGGCGGCAGTTTAACGTGAGGGTGATTATTTTTGACGACGAGAGTTTTGAACTCTATATCAGCGATATCACCAAGTCGGAAAAAACACGCCTGCTCAAGCAGGAGATGACCAACAACATCGCACACGAGTTGCGCACGCCGGTAACCAGTATCCGTGGATATTTGGAGACCATCCTTGACCTGCACGAGGAGAACGACACCCCCCGGATACGCAATTTCTTGGACCGGGCCTACGCGCAAACCATTCGCCTGTCGGAGTTGATACAGGATATCAGCATGCTCACGAAGATAGAGGAGGCGGCCGACCGCTTCGAGTTAGAGCCCGTGCCCGTGAAAGAGTTGTTGGAAGAGCTGCAAACCGACTTGGCGGATAAATTGCAGGAGAAAGGAGATTGGCTGGTGACCAACGTGGCCGATAGCGTGGTTATCCATGGTAGCCGTACGTTGCTTTACTCTATCTTCCGTAACCTCACCGAGAACGCCATCGCTTATGCCGGCGACGGGATAGAGATCGTGATCCGGTGCTACAACGAGAACGAGGATGCGTATTTCATCGAATTCTATGACAATGGCGTGGGCGTGGAAGAGCGGCACCTGGTGCGTATCTTCGAGCGATTTTACCGGGTGAACGAAGGGCGTACCCGTGTCACGGGCGGCTCGGGCCTTGGGCTGTCGATCGTGAAAAACGCGGTCTTGTTCCACAAGGGAAGCATCGTGGCCAAGAACCGCGCTGAAGGAGGGTTGTATTTCTTGATCACCTTTCCGAAAAAACAAGGCCCGAAGAGAGATTGAAAATTATAAAAATCATTATATGAAGTACGTTGGAGCTCATGTAAGTGCCTCGGGCGGGGTAGACAACGCGCCCCTCAACGCGCGCGCCCTTGGAGCGAAGGCCTTTGCCTTTTTTACCAAGAATCAACGGCAGTGGTTCGCGGCTGCCTACAAGGAAGAAACCATCGAACGGTTCAAGGCAAACGTCGTGGAACAAGGGTTTCACCCCGACCATATCTTGCCGCACGATAGCTACCTCATCAATTTGGGGCACCCCGATGAAGAGGGGCTTAAAAAGTCGCGCCAGGCTTTCTTCGACGAGATGAGCCGGTGCGAGCAACTGGGGTTGAACCGGCTCAACTTCCACCCGGGAAGCCACCTCAACCAGATGCCCATCGACGACTGCCTCGACCGGATCGCGGAGTCCATCAACATGGCGCTGGAAAGGACCCATGGAGTGACGGCCGTGATCGAGAATACCGCGGGACAGGGTACCAACCTGGGGCATACCTTTGAACAGATCGCGCGTATCATTGATAAGGTGGAAGACAAGAGCAGGGTAGGGGTTTGCCTCGATACGGCACATACCCTGGCTGCCGGTTACGAGATTCGTAACCGGGAAGCATTCGAGGAGACAATCAACACCTTTGATAAAGTAGTGGGGTGTAGCTACTTGAGGGGGTTGCACATCAACGACTCCAAGAAGGAGCTGGCAAGCCGGGTGGACCGGCACGACAGCCTCGGGAAGGGAGTGATGAACATGGACCTGTTCTCGTTTATCATGAACGACCCCCGTTTCGATAACATGCCCCTGATCCTTGAAACACCCGACGAATCACTCTGGGCAGAAGAGATCCAACTGCTTTATTCCCTTGTGAAATAAGTACAGGAAGTAAAATTGACTGAAACGAAAATAGCACCATTTCTTGAAAGAAGCGGTGCTGTTTTTTCGTGGTTGTTGATTATAAATCAATCCAACCGGATCTCGTCCACGAAGATAAAGGCCTTGCCTCCTTTTCCGGGATGCCACGAGGGCATAAGGGAAGAACGTACGGTGACTTTAAAGTAACGGGCGGTCACCGGCTCGAACGATAACGCGTGGGTAGAGATATCCGCCCAGTGGTCTCCGTGCTCGTCGCTGATGCTTTCGTTCACTACCGGCTTGAATACAATACCGTCGTCTGATGCTTCCAACACGATTTCCGAAGCATCAAAGATCCAGTCGCCTGTTACTACCGCGTTGCGAATCTCCAACGTCGATACCTCCTCGGCTTGCAGCATATCGATCACCGCTACCAGGTCCTCTTTTTGGAAACCCATCCAACGGCCGGTACGGTAGTTGGTGTTCTGGCCGTGAAGCCCGTCCACCAGCATTTCCGCTCCCGAGTACCCGTAACCGGACGCGGGCGTGGTAAGCAGTTCTACCGGCTGGAAACTGGACTTGCTCCTCTTTATTTCCTCACTGAACAGTTTGCTTTTTACTCCTTCGCGAATGGCGATTGCTTTGAGATCCGCGTCTTCACGGATAGAGAATCGTTGCTCGTATCGAAGCGATGATTCGTCGGGCTCACTCCCGTCTAACGTGTAATATACCGGTGCGTCGTCGATGGTGGAGAACTCCACGCCGAGGGCATTGGTGTCGAAATTAGGAGTGAACTCGGCCTGGACGTCAAACACGTGGGTAGCGTAATTGTATCCCAGCTTATCGTACAGCGCGATGAGGCGAGGGAGTCTTTCCAGGAACTGGTCGTAATCTTTTTTTCCCGGTTGTAACCACTGTACTTCGCTCATGGCAGCCAGCCTGGGCAGCGTCATGTACTCCACGTGCTCCGGTTCCTTGATATACTCGGTCCATAGGTTCGCTTGGGAGCCAAGGATATGCGCTTGTTGTTCCGGCGTGAGAACATCCGGGACCGGCTCTAAGCTGTACACTTGTGCCAGCGGTACATATCCACCAATGCCAAAGGGCTCCTCTTCCGTGTTTTGGGATTGGTAGTAATCGAAGTAGCTATGGGTGGTGGGCGTCATGATCACGTCGTGTCCCATTCGCGCGGCTTCTATGCCGCCTCCCATGCCTCGCCACGACATCACGGTGGCGTTCGGGGCAAGTTCCCCTTCCAGTATCTCGTCCCAGCCGATGATCCTGCGGCCATGGCTATTCAGGAAATTCTCGATTCGCGCGGTCACGTAGCTCTGCAAGTAGTGTTCCGCGGTGTGTCCATCACGATCACGCAGCCCCAGTTCCTTGATACGTGCTTGGCAGCGCGGGCATTCCTCCCATCGCACCTTTGGTGCTTCATCGCCACCAATATGAATGTATTCGGATGGGAAAATATCCATTACCTCGCCTAACACTGTTTCGAGAAAGATAAAGGTGGAATCATTGCCGGCGCAAAGGATGTCATCAAAAACACCCCACTCCCCGGATACCTCGTAAGGGCCTCCCGTGCAGCCCAACTCCGGGTACGCGGCTAATGCCGCCAGCATATGCCCCGGCAGGTCCACCTCGGGAACCACGGTGATGTGCCGTTCCGCGGCATAGGCCACCACTTCCTTCAGTTCTTCTTTGGTGTAATAACCCCCGTGACGGGTCCCGTCGTACTCGCCGGTGTTCCTCCCGATCACGGTCTCGGTGCGGTACGCGCCCACCTCGGTAAGCTTGGGATAGGTATCAATCTCGATACGCCATCCTTGGTCGTCCGTCAGGTGCCAGTGAAAGCGATTCAGGTTATGCAGTGCCAGTAGGTCGATGAATTTCTTCACGAACGTCACCGGCTGAAAATGGCGTGCGACGTCCAGCATCATCCCGCGGTGCCCGAAGCGAGGGAAATCGTTAATGGTGACGGGCACGAAAGCAACCGCCCTGTAGTTCCCTACCGGCGTGGCTTTTCGCAGTGTCTGTATCCCGTGAAAGACGGCGGCCTCCGAAGCCCCTTCGATCCGGATGGCTTGTTCGTCGACACTGATACGATACGCTTCGGGGTTATCGTGCGACAGTCCGGTCGACAAGATAATAACTTCCAATTCTGTACCCGTGTTCCCGGCATCCGGGGTAACAGACAGTTTTATGCCCGTAGAAAGCTCCAGGAACTCAGCCAGGAATTCAGCGTTACGTTGCATCCCCTCGTTGCTTTCGGGAAAGACGATTCGCATGTTTCGTGAAAGCATGAAGGGGGCTCCCTCCCGCGTAACGATATCGTTAGGCAGGGGAATCACTTCGTAATTGGCCTCCGTGGTCCCATCGCTTCCCGAGGTACACGAAACCGCGAGGAGCGCGATCATCACGGCCATGATTGATTGGGTGATTCGTTTCATTTTTTTGGATTTTATGAATATTTGTTTCCTTTCTTTGCCATGAGCACGGACAACGCGTCACGTACCAGTTCCGGACTCGTGACTTGCTGTTCGTACTCGTTGATCACGATCGCGGTCCCTCCCATTTTCACGCGCGGGTTACGGTAAATCATGCCGCTTTCCACGGGTTCTCTTGCCGAGAGATGGAATTCGCTTGCCCCGGTCTCTTTCGCGATAACCGCGATGTTCTGGAGGTTGATGCCGCTGCCGGGCATGATAATGACGCGGTCTCCTGCTTTCTCCACCAGTTCCCTGAGCAGCGAGATACCTTGTTCGGCTTTTGGTTCTTGGCCGGAGGTGAGAATCCGCTCGCAGCCGAGGGAAATGATTCTCTCGAGGCTTTCAAACGGATCACGGCACATGTCGAACGCGCGATGAAAGGTCACGCTCATCTCGCCGGCCGCATCGATCAGTTCACGGTTGCGCCGCATATCAACTTCCCCTTCTGGCGTGAGGCAACCGATCACCACGCCGTCAACTCCCAGTTCACGGGCTATCTCGATATCTTTTAGCATGATCCGGTGCTCCAGTTCCGAGTAAAAGAAATCGCCCCCCCGGGGACGGATAATCACGTGAAGCTTGATATCCAGTAGTTCGCGTGCCATGGCCATGTCGCCATACGACGGGGTAGTGCCCCCTTCCGGGATAGCAGCGCACAGTTCCACCCGGTAGGCACCCCCTTTTTGGGCCTCCAGGCAACTGGCGACCGAGTTCGCGCATATTTCTAATTTGTAGTTCATATTTCAAGGATGTTACCGCGTTCCCGCGAGATTGGATGATTAATTATTGATGCCAATCAAGATGCTCCCCAAAGATACGAAATTAGCAAGGAAACCCCTACTTGGAGGTCGTGAAGCGAAGGGAAACGAGATAGAAAGCAATAAAATTTAACGGGAAAAATCGTTTTTTTAGTCATTATGTTATACTTTTGGTGAATAAACAGTTCTTTTAAGATGATCTCTCGCATGTCTATTAAAAAAATCAACGATCGCTCGTCGCTTTCAGTTCTCTCTTTTTTACTGGTTTTGCTCTTTTTCTTGCATGGTTGCAAGGCCAAGGAGGGAGAAGAAAACTACATTAAATTCAAAAAGCTCAAGGATACGCGCCAGTATTTTGCTTACACCGGCGATGGATCCCTACTGATAAGTGGCCACAGGGGTGCGCGCGTGGCCGGTTTCCCCGAAAACAGCATTGAAGGGTTCCAGCACGTGCTGGCCCAGGTACCTGCTTTTTTCGAGGTAGATCCTCGCCTTACCAAAGACAGCGTGATCGTGCTCATGCATGATGCCACGCTAGACAGGACCACTGACGCGACCGGGAGTCTCTCTGATTACACCTACGCCGAATTGCAGTCGGTGCGGTTAAAAGATCATGAAGGGAATGTTACCACTGCCAAAATACCCACCCTCGAGGAGGTAATCAAGTGGAGCGAAGGAAAGACCGTGATCAACCTCGATAAAAAAGACGTCCCGCTTCCTATGATCGTGAGGCTGGTAAAGAAGTTGAAAGCGGAAAAGCATGTCATGCTCACCGTGCACACGGGGGCACAGGCAAGGTATTATTCCGATCAGTTGCCGGGAATCATGTTGTCCGTTTTCGCGCGGAACGACGCGGAGTTTGAAGACATCGCTATCTCGGGAGTCCCCTGGGAAAACATGATTGCTTACGTGGGGCAGACCATTAATGATTCCAATCGGCATATCGTGGAACAACTTCGGGCCAACGGGGTCCGTTGCATGGTATCCTACGCCCCGTCGCTTGATCGGTTGAGGTCAGCCGAAGAGCGGGCGTCTGCTTACCGGCAGGCCATCGAGATGGGGCCCGACATCATCGAGTCGGACTACCCGGTGGAAGTGTGGCAGGTTGTTAGTGTCCACGCGGGGCAAGGGACTGAATAACGCGGATTGAAAGATCAGATCGACATGGTAATATGAACAAGGTAATGGAGTGTGTTCCCAATTTTAGCGAGGGGCGCGATCTACAAAAAATAGAGAAAATCGCGAACGCTTTTCGCGGTAAAACAGGCGTGAAACTTTTGGATTATAGCAGTGACCCCGATCATAACCGGTCGGTGATCACCGCGGCTGGAGAACCGGGAGCATTGAAAAACGCGGTGTTGGAAGCGATCGGGATCGCGGTGGAGTTGATCGATCTCACCGTGCACCGTGGGCAACACCCCCGCATGGGCGCGGTTGACGTGGTGCCGTTTATCCCGCTAAGGAATGCCACGATGGGGGAAGCGATCGCGTTATCGAAATCGGTAGCACGCGAAGCAGGGGAACGGTTTAACCTTCCGGTGTTCTTGTACGAGAAATCGGCTTCCGCTTCCCACCGGGAGAACTTGGCCAACGTGCGTTCGGGGCAATTTGAAGGGTTGCCCGACAAAATGCTACTGCCGGGATGGAAGCCCGATTTCGGGCCGGGGGCACCTCACCCCACGGCCGGGGCGGTGGCCATCGGTGCCCGTGTCCCGCTCATCGCCTATAACGTGAACTTGGGAACCGGGAACTTGGAGATAGCCCAGGCCATCGCGAAAAAGGTCCGGCATATCGGAGGGGGACTACGCTATTGCAAGGCGATGGGCGTGGCATTGAGAGAACGGGGCATCACGCAGGTATCCATGAACCTGACCGATTACACCCGGACAGCTATCTATCAAGCGCAAGAAATGGTGCGTATGGAGGCGAAGCGATACGGGGTGGCGGTAGTGGGCGCCGAAGTGATCGGCCTCGTACCGATGGAGGCCTTGGCAGACTCCGCCGCTTATTACCTCGGGATCGAGAACTTCTCGATGGACCAGGTATTGGAAACAAAATTAATGGAATAAAGCAACATAAACAGGTGACTCTCCCAGTGGGTACACAAATCAAAAGCATATGAGACTACAGGACCTGACCATAAAAGAATTTCTGGAAAAGACCGCTTCGGGTGCAGCAGTCCCCGGTGGCGGAAGCTCCTCCGCGTTGAACGCGGCGGTTGCTGCTGCATTAACCTCCATGGTGGCTAATCTCACCATCGGGAAAAAGGGCCATGCCAAGGTAGAGGGGCGCATGGAAGAGATTGTTCAAGAGATGGAAGAGAGAAGGGCTTTTTTCGTGAACTATATCGATCGCGACGCCGAGACGTATAGCAAGGTGATGGAGGCCTACACGCTGCCAAAAAAGACCGCGGAGCAGGAAACATTTCGCGCGGGGCAGATCATGGAAGCAATGAAGCAGGCATCCCTCGTGCAAATGGAGATTGCGGAGCACGCCTTCGCCATCATGGATACCATCATCGAGACCGTGCAAAAAGGGAACCGGAATGCCGCGACAGATGGCATGGTGGGCCTCATGGCATGTCGCGGGGCGGTGATGGGAGCATTGTTGAACGTGCGGATCAATATCTCCACGATCAAGGACAGGGCTTTTGTCCTTACACTGACAGAAAAATGCGACCACGTGGAGCGTGATGCCATTGCCCGGGAGCGGTCGATGATCGACTGGGTAAAATCGAATTTATAGCTTTTTATTTGGTACCTTTGCACGTCAAAAAAAACGACGAAGCATATAATTACTAAAAATGGTAGAAAAAATTAGGAAAACGCTCAGGGACTCCGCGGCGGCGAGGTGGTCCGCTCTTTTTATTGTTTCATTCACGATGATGTGCGGCTACTTCTTGTCGGATATCATGTCGCCCTTGGTAGGCCTACTGGAAAGCCAGCTGGGTTGGAGCCGGGCGGATTATGGAACCTATACCAGCTCCTATGGGTGGTTCAATGTTTTCCTGTTGATGCTAATTTTTGGCGGCATCATCCTTGACAAGTTAGGCATCCGCCTTACCGGGTTGGGATCAACGGTATTGATGGTGGTAGGTACCGCCATCAAGTACTGGGCCATCTCAACCTCTTCGTTGGAGGGGATAACCATAATGGGATTGAGTGGCCAGCTCTTTTGGGCTTGTATTGGTTTTGCTACCTTCTCCGTGGGAGCGGAAGTGACCGGTATCACCATATCGAAAATCATCGTGAAATGGTTCCAAGGGAAAGAGCTTGCTTTGGCAATGGGAATGCAGGTAGCATTGGCACGCGTCGGCACGGCACTGGCGTTGGGCTTTGCCGTACCCATCGCGCGGGCCACCGGAGTGATTGACGTGTCTCGTCCGTTGTTGCTTTCATTGATCGCCCTTTGTATCGGGTTGCTGGTCTTCCTGGTGTACATGGTGATGGACAAGAAACTCGATGATTCCGAGACCGACCCGATGCTAGAAGATACGATCCCGGAAGATGAGTTCAAGCTCGCCGATATTGGCAAGATATTGAACAACAGGGGGTGGTGGTATATTGCCATTTTGTGCGTGCTCTTCTATTCGGCGGTATTCCCTTTCCTGAAGTACGCGACCGACCTGATGGTGAACAAGTTTGGCGTGGAAGAAGAACTGGCCGGGCTGATTCCCATGCTGCTCCCCTTCGGGAATATCCTGCTCACCCCCTTGTTTGGAGGGATCTACGATAAGAAAGGAAAGGGAGCCACCATCATGATCATCGGTTCCTTCTTGCTCATCGTGGTGCATGCCCTTTTCTCGGTGCCCGGTCTAAACAACTGGGTGACGGCGATGGTACTGGTGGTGTTGCTGGGTGTAGCCTTCTCGCTGGTACCTTCGGCCATGTGGCCTTCGGTTCCCAAGATTATCCCGGAGAACCGGTTGGGAACGGCCTACTCGCTTATTTTCTGGGTACAGAACTGGGGATTAATGGGTGTGCCGCTGTTAATTGGTTGGGTATTGGAGAAATATTGCATCACCGGACAAACCGTGCGCGACGGCATGACCGTGAACACGTACGACTATACCTTGCCCATGTTAATCTTTACCCTGTTTGGCGTCTTGGCACTGGTAGTTTCTTTCCTGTTGAAAGCCGAAGACAAGCGAAGAGGGTACGGGCTGGAAGAACCCAATATCGTGGAAGTGCTTCATCCGGAAAAAGAATAATTTCCAACGTTTTTTGAATTTATCGTGTTCATGTTTCGGCAAATTTTCGTTGCGCCAAACTGACAGCTATACCTTGTTAGCTGCTGTATTTATTTCTCCCTTCGTCAGGTACGTCCAGCCAAATCGCAGGTGTCAGCCACTGATTGTCCTTAAATGTTTTTTCTTCGTCTGCGAATGAAATTATCTTTGTCTTGATTAAGTTTATTATCGCATCAATTTTTTCTTGTTCAATACAGTCGGCAGGAAATTGTATGTCGTCTACCTCTGTTGGAATTTTTGCAAACCAACCGTCATAAAAAATACTTTCAGGTCCTCCAAGTCCGTATTCAGGTTCTCTGTTGTCTAAACAATGTTCCCACCAACTAACGCTGACAATCTTATAACCATTTTTTACAATTTCCTCAACAAAGTCTGAGTAGTTGTTCCTTGAAACAATTATGTCGATGTAGCCATGTCCAACAGGTTGGGCTCTGTATTTTTCAAGTATGTTGTCCAGCTTTATTT
>WPCG01062868.1_pt1 | contig 17364 bp, 10 predicted proteins | sample 5403311 | NCBI WGS metagenome assembly WPCG01 (sample SAMN12869467, study PRJNA574797) | sludge metagenome | isolation source: wastewater treatment of Control | place: China:Beijing | collected 2019-05-17 | reverse complement strand
GCACTGACCGCGATGGCAACAATGGCATCGACACAGTCAACGGAGATACCGATCCCATGGACGATCATGGGCATGGAACCCACGTTGCGGGAACGATCGGCGCCACCGGGAACAACGCAACTGGCGTGACCGGAGTCAATTGGACGGTGAAGCTGCTCGGCGTAAAGGTTCTCAACGCCGCCGGAAGCGGTACCGACGCTGCAATAATAGCTGGCCTGAACTACGTGGTCAATCAAAAGAACAGGGGCCTGAATATCAGGGTGGCCAACATGTCGCTCGGCGGCTGGAGCTATCCCATCGCCAATCCGAACACAGATGCCTATGCGCTGGCGCACAAGGCCGTATCCGATGCTGAAATCCTTCTTGCCGTCGCGGCGGGGAACGAATCCCAGGATATCGACAATCCGACATGGTACTACGATGATGATACCGGCACTTGGCAAAATCTTGCCGGACTACTCTGCTATCCGGCATGTTTCCAGTACGACAATATGATTACCGTTGCGTCGATAACATCGACAGGAGCTCTTTCCAGTTTCTCGAATTACAGCCCGAACTACACCCATCTGGCCGCACCCGGCTCCACTATTCTGAGCACAACAAGGGATGGAAGTTACGGTAATATGAGCGGAACCTCCATGGCAACTCCCTACGTCGCGGGAGCTGCGGCACTCATCGCAGCCTACCGAACCTCCGAAACCGCATCACAGATCAAGGCGCGTATTCTCGACAACGTCACCGCGAATTCCAGTCTTACCGGGAAAGTCTCCACCAATGGACATCTCAATCTATCCGCGGCAATCAGCGCGGCACCTCCAACGCCGGCAGTCCCCGTCACAGGCGTGACCCTTGCTCCCGTGGCGGTTTCCCTTGCGGTAAACGCAACCGCCACATTGACAGCTACCGTCACCCCCAATAACGCGAGTACGCCTGCGCTCACGTGGGCTTCGAGCAACCCAGCAGTCGCTACCGTAACGTCTCTACCGGCAGCAGCCGGCGAAATCGCCGTTACTCGGAGCGCGACCGTTACCGCTGTTTCCGCAGGAGTCGCCACAATTACTGCAACGACTACCGACGGAACGAACATTACTGCCAGCGCCACAGTTACTGTCGGCGGCGGTAGCGGCAGCAGCGGCGGCGGATGCACTGTCGGCGCCGGCGCAACGATACCGGCGGTGCTTCTGCTGATGGTTCCGTTGGCGATGCTCCTCAAAAGGAAGTAAACGACTCGGAATTTAGTTTTGCGAGCACTTGAGTTCATACGAAGAGGGGGAGGCCAATGCGCTCCCCCTCTTCGTTCGACGAAGAAGCGCAGCATAAGCAGGTTTGAAAGGAAGTCGGTGAAACACTATGCGAACTCTATTTGCAGCAGTTTGTACATTCGCGTTCTTTTTTTACCTCTCAGCGCCCCTCCCCGCCATGGAAACACAGAATCCGCTCCTGGAGGGAGTGATGACGGCAATAGACGGTCTCCCTTCTCCCGGAACGCAGGTTACCGCATGGGACGGGCGTACGCGCTTTAAAACCGCCACCGACAAGGATGGCGGATTTTCGATGGAAGGCATTTCTCCGGGAAGCATCTTTACACTTCGTCTGTCCCCGAAGAATTTCCCCTCTGTGCGTATCGACGGATTCCGCTTCCCGGAGCAAGGGAATCTTTTCATCAGCGCGGAACACGGCACTATGTCCAAAGGGGGAAAATACACGAGCAAGATTCCGTCGAACCCGACCACAGGGTATTCATGGTCTATCCTGGCTCCGGGAAATCAAGCTGTCATGATCTTTTGCGAAAATTCAATGGAACAGCCCAAAGAGAACCAAGAGCGAGGTGTTGTAGGAAAAGGCGGTCGGGAGTTGTGGAGCTTCGAAGCAGTGGACAGAGGCATTAGCACTGTTGTACTCGGTTATCGGCGTTCTTGGGAGACGGGCGTTTCGCCGCGACGCTACCACATCTTGATATTGAATGTCCGCTAACTTTTTAGTTCGCTTCCCGATGAGATGAATGCACGTTTTTTAAGCCGAGCGCATACTCACAGAGGAATTTGATTCACAACGTGATAGTGCTCAAAACAGAGGTGAGGAGTAGGAAAAATGAAAAAAATAATCATTATAGCGATATCGGCAATCTTCGCCGGGGCATCTCCTCTTTTCGCCGCGGGGACGGTCCCGGGCGAATTCGTGGAAGGCGAAGTTCTGGCGGTGCTCCAAGCGCCGAGCCTTTCGGCTTCGAATGCGGCTCTTTTCAACGAGTCGGTCGCATCCTCCGCGGAAAGCGTCGCCGCCTCCGTCGGGGCACAGGCGGTGCAAACCTACGGCGCCATCGCGATACGGTCGGGGAAGAACATCGTGCATATTCGTTCGGAGCAAAAGAGCACGGAAGAACTCATCGCCGAATTAAAAACACTTCCCGAGGTTATCGATGCGTGGCCCAACTATATTTCCCGCGCCTCGCTGGTTCCGAATGACCCGAATTTCGGTAAACAGTGGGGATTGCGATACATCAACGCGGCGGAGGCATGGGACATCAGCACCGGGAAAGCCGAAATTTTCGTAGCGGTCATCGATTCCGGTATCGACTACTTGCACGAAGACTTGGCGGCCAACATCGCCAGAGACCTCGACGGAAATTTAGGCTTCGACGCGGTCAACAAGGATGCCGATCCCATGGACGATCACGGACACGGCACGCACGTCGCCGGAATCATCGGCGCCGTCGGAAACAACGGAATCGGGACAACCGGAGTCAACTGGAAGGTCGGCCTGCTCGCCGTGAAGGTGTTGGACTCCGAAATACGAGGGAACGACGCCGGAATCATCGCGGGCTTGAACTATGTGCTGGAACAGAAGGAGCGAGGATTGGACATCCGCGTCGCGAACATGTCGCTTACAGGATGGCGCGAACCTATCCTCGATCAGGAAAAAAACCCGTACGGCGCGGCGATCAAGGCGCTCTCCGACGCAGGAATCCTTCTCGTGGTCGCCGCCGGGAATGAAAAACAGAACCTCGACAGTCCGGAAGAGTATTACGACTGGGCCAACTTCCGCAAGGTCGACCTGCGGGGCAAGCGACCGTACCCCGCCTGCTTCACGTTCGAGAACATGATCACCGTGAGTTCGATGGCGGGAGACCGCGCCCCGTCTTCCTTCACGAATTTCAGCCCGAATTTCGTCCATTTGGCGGCCCCGGGAACGGATATTCCGAGCACATGGCCGGGCAACGGATATAAGACTATCAGCGGCACTTCGATGGCCACGCCGCACGTTGCGGGAACGGCCGCGCTCATCGCCGCCCGATTTCCCCGCAAAAGCGCGCCGGAGATCAAGGCCCGCATCGTAGGGAATACGATCATGAACTATTCTTGGGAAGGACGCGTAGTCTACGGAGGATACTTGGACGCTGCGGCGGCTCTCGGCGAGCCGGACCCCGCAGTGCCCGTCAAGGCAATTTCTCTCTACCCGGAGTCGCTTAAGTTCTCGGGGAAAACGTCTCTTCCCGTAACAGCGACGGTTCGCCCTGTGAACGCCGACAAGAAGGACATTATCTGGTCTTCCGACAACCCGTCGGTCGCCGTCGTCAGTCAAACAGACACCGGCGCGACGATCACCAGCGTCTCCGACGGGAAAGCTACCATAAAAGCGCATGCGCTTGGGGGAGGCGCATCGGCCTCCGTCTCCGTCACGGTTACCGGCGCCGGCGCGGCCGTCATGGGAGGCGGCGGAGGCTGCTCCGTGGCCGTGCCCCCGACTTGGACATCGTTGCTGCTCTTTGTTCCGTTCTTATTCCTTCGGAGGTGATTCATTATGACCCTTAAGCGTTCGCTCTACGCAGTACTGCTCGCAATACTCGTGCACACATTCTCTTCAGTTGCTTTCGCGACCCTGCCCGCCGGCCAAGGGGCGTTCGCCCCCCTGAATCCGGAGTTCCTCGCCTTACAGAACATGAGAAGCTCCTCCGTTCAGTCCGCTTTTGTGGACCGGAACCGCCTTCTTGGCGAACGCCCCTCGCCGCTCGACCTTTCGCACGTTCTCCCGCCGAAAAGCGCCGGAATCTACGCACGGTCGAACGCAACACTCCCCTCGAAGTACGACCTCCGAGAGCACGGCGTGGTCCTTCCCATAAGAGATCAGGCTCCTTTCGGAACATGCTGGGCCTTCGGGGCGCTTGCGTCGCTGGAATCTACGCTCAAAAAAGCCGGCACGGGCGGCTTCGACTTCTCCGAATGGCATCTGGCATACTTCGCGTACGTCGATGAAAGTGAAACGCTCCCCGCGTTCACAGCCTACGAACCGGAGTTCGGCGAAGAACCTATATTCGATCAGGGAGGAAACAACTGGAAATCCACAGCGATTCTCGCCAGATGGACAGGCGCGGTGAACGAAGCCGACCGCCCGTACCAGCATGTATCCCCCTGGCCGGAATCGAGCAAGCCGCTCCCCTCCGATCCTCCCTCGATGCGTTTGAAACACGTACATCACCTCGGAGCCGAATTCAACTCCGAGACGATCAAACTTGCGGTCATGACGCACGGATCCGTGCGTATTCGCGTCGTGTGGAAGAATTCCGCCTACAATCCGGGAACGTTTGCCTTTTTCAACCCGGACGGAGACGGCGGTGGACATGCGGTGAACATCGTCGGGTGGGACGACGACTACCCTGCGGGCAACTTTTCCGCCGATCCGAAGCGCAACGGCGCATGGATCATGCAGAACAGCTGGGGAGAAAACTGGGGAGACAGCGGATTTTTTTACCTCTCCTACGCCGACCCCACTATAGGCACGCCGTCGCTCTACCTCGGCGGAACAACAACGGAGTTCGAGCACATCTATCAGTACGACCCGCTGGGGTGGGTAGAGAGCTATGGTTTTGAATCGGAAACCGCGGCGTTCGCCAATATCTTTACGGCAGTCGGTCCTGACGCGTCGAAATCGACGGGAGGGCGAACAACGGAATTTCTTCGCGCCGTCTCTTTCTACGCTGCACAGGCCAACGCTTCCTACCGGATCGAAGTTCGACGCGGAGTCGACGAAGGAGCGCCGGGAAGCGGCACGTTCATCAACGCAACCGTCGGCTCGCTTGCGGCGGCAGGCTACCACACGATCATGCTTTCCAAGCTCGTACCGATTTCTCCCGGAGAGCGCTTCTCCGTGGTTGTACGGCTGACCACTCCGGGGTATCTCTTCCCCGTTCCTCTCGAGCAACCCGTACAGGGGTACAGCGACAAAGCGACGGCCCTTACCGGACAGAGCTTCGTCAGCCCCGACGGAAGCGTATGGACCGACATGACGGAGCTGGCCAAGAATACGAACGTCTGTCTCAAGGCGTTCTCCGTAACCGGAACGCTCTCTTCCTCCTCTTCCTCCGGTTGTTCCGTCGATTCTACGGCAAACATTTGGATGCTCCTCGTCCTTCTTCCTTTAGCGCCGCTTCTTTTCAGGAGGTGAAAAAGCGAGTAGCGGCACACACACCTATTCCGTCTCGCAGTTCTTCACCTGAACCAGCGCAACGCTTTGCAAGAGAAAATTTTACAAACGAACGCCGCGCGAAGGCTCGCGATACTACTGGGTATGGGAGTGATATTTGTGAAAATGCTCGGAAGAAACATCCACGTCTGCTTCATCGTGCTGATCTGCCTTTTCGCCGCCGTCGGCTTCGCCGGAGCGGGAACAAGAATGGAATACGTCGAAGGCGAGGCGCTAGTGGTCATCGAAAGCCGGAGAAACATCTCCGCTCTGAACGGAGCGTCCATCGAAGCGCGTCTTTCAGCCTCGGCGGAAGCTGTCGCCTCTTCCGTGGGGGCGAAAGCTCTGCGGACATACGGCGCTCTTGCCGCAGCCTCCGGAAAGAATATCGTCTTTTTGAGGGCGGAGGGAAAAAGCACGAAGGAGCTGCTCGACGTGCTGGGAAAAGCTCCCGGCGTGCTGGGGGCGGCGCCGAACTACATCTTCCGCGCGTCTGTTACCCCGAACGACACTTTTTACGACGAGCTCTGGGGAATGCCCGTAATAAACGCGCCGGCCGCATGGGACGTCCAGACGGGCGACGCGGGCGTATTCGTCGCCGTCCTCGACACGGGAATCAAGTACGACCATCCGGATTTGGCGGCGAACATAGGGACCGACATGGACGGCAAAAGCGGTATAGACACCGTCAACGGCGATCTCGACCCGATGGACGATCACGGCCACGGAACGCACGTCGCAGGAACCATCGGCGCGAAGGGCAATAATGCAGCGGGCGTCGCGGGAGTCAACTGGACGGTCGGTCTTCTCGGCGTCAAGGTGTTGGCGGCGAACGGCTCCGGCACCGGCGACTCCATCGTCGCCGGTTTAAATTACGTGGTGGACCAGAAGAGCCGCGGGCTCAACATCCGGGTTGCGAACATGTCGCTCGGCGGCTGGATGGCCCCTATCGACACCCCCGATACCGACCCCTACGCCCTGGCGCACAAAGCCGTCTCCGACGCAGGGGTCGTCCTCGTTGTCGCCGCCGGGAACGAGTTCCAGGACATCGACAATCCCAGGGGCCCGGGGTCGGACCCTTACCATCCCGCCTACGATTATCGAGGCGAGCTGAACTACCCTGCGTGCTTTCAGTTCGCAAACATGATCACAGTTGCATCCATAACGTCGACTACAGCTCGATCCGACTTTTCCAACTACAGTCCGAACTACGTTCATCTGGCCGCCCCAGGCTCCGCTGTACTCAGCACGACCTTCGACGGAGCGTACGGATCAAAGAACGGCACCTCGATGGCATGCCCCCACGTCGCGGGAGCCGCCGCGCTCGTCGCCGCGGCACACCCGGGGGAAACGGCCGGGCAGATTCGTTCCCGAATTCTCGACAACGCGACGGCCAACACCAACCTCGCAGGCAAAGTTACGACGGGAGGGCACCTCAATGTCGCCGCCGCCATCTCCGGAACCCCTCCGACGGTCCCCGTGTCAGGAGTCTCCGTTTCTCCGACGGAAAGCAGACTCTTCATCGGCGAAACTGTCGCCCTGACCGCGACCGTCCTTCCGGCAAACGCAGATAATAAAAGCGTTTCATGGTCTTCAAGCAACCCAGCGAGCGCAGCGGTCACCGCCGACGGCGTCGTCACAGCATATGCAAACGGTTCCGCTCGAATATCGGCAAGATCCAACGAAGGTGCGCGCGCTGCGTTTTGCGACATTATTGTTTCCGGAAGCCTTCCGCCTCAGCCTCCTACCCCGGAGTTCCCGATCGACGGTGAAAACGACGTTCCCCTGACGCCGATGCTGAAAACCGCTTCATACACACATCCGCAGGGATTGGCCCATAGAGCGACACGCTGGCAAATTTCCACCGAGAACACCTTCTCGTCCGCCGAGGGCGGAACGTCGTCGTCTCTCACCTTTGATCTTACAAGTACGGAAGACCTGCTGGAACTGTACGTACCCGCAGGCGCCCTGGCCCAGGGAACGACTTACTACTGGCGCACCCGCTTCCAGGACATTGAGCGCGGCTGGTCCGGGTGGTCCGCTGTACGCAGCTTCACAACAGTATCCGCGCCGCCGGGGCCCACCCCTTCGACCGGAGGAAGCGGAGGATGCACCCTGTATGCGGGAAACGGATTGACGCCTTTTTTGCTGCTCGTCCCTCTGGCACTTCTCGGGAGGAAATCGCGGTAGATGTAGATAATGAAGTAACGAGGACGCGGGTACCCGCGTCCTCGTTACTTCCCAAACGTATAGCAGAGCGCATGCATACGAAAAGGGAGGGGAAACATCCCCTCCCGGACTTTCAACGGGCTATCTCGGACGGTGGTTCTGACCTTCTGTCAAACAACCAGCTCCTAGTACTTCTGTAGATATCCCACACGTATCTTTGTTGAGGTTCTATACAGCTTTCCTTGTTGCATCGGTTCTTTGGTACGTGGTCTTTGGTTCAGTTGCTGTCTTTGGTGATCGGCTTTCCTGACTTGAAACTCTTTGATGCTTCTTCTCTCCGTCCGGATAACCCGTTAGGTGTATTGTATCCTTGCACGCTGCATCCGTCAAACAGACAGAGTATACAGTCTCGGGGACATAATCCTTATTTTAAACGAGAAATGCTGTTTTTCTTCATTTTTCATTTAATTTCGCTTCGTCCGCAACCCCTTTGAAATCCAGTTCACCCTGTACTCCTTCACCGGGAGAGCAGGCGACGCCGAGCAGACATTTCATTCTCTGCGCGTTCTGCACCGCGTAGTCTCTGAAACAGTTGTTGAACATCAGGAAGAGGCGCTCCGCTTTTGTCGCGGCGTTACGAACCGCGTCCTCCCAAAAGAGCATCTCCGCATCCGAATAGCAGTACCGGAATCGCTCCGCGACGGTCGCATCCTTGCGGCTCCATGCTTCCGTATTGCGTCCATGGAAACGGACGACCGACCCCCACGAAGCGGTGACGGGAGCGTCCCTGCCTACGGTCCAGGGCAGCTCCGGTTCGTCCACCGCGACGTACGACATGTTCGCTCCTTTCAGCAAGTCCAGGAAAGACTCCCTGTTGCCCGGTTCCATCCAGGATCGGTTCCGCACCTCGACCGCGACGCGGAAGGGCGGGGTCACCTCGGCGACGCGTTCAAGATACCGCATCATCACCGGAGAAAAAACAGCCTTGGGGGGAAGTTGAAAGAGTAAATACCCCATGCGATCCATCTGGCGCAGCGGAGAGAGCGACTCGCTGAAACGCCTCCAGAGCAGAGGGCGAGCTTCTTTCGGAAGCCCCTGGAAATCAAGCCGCCCCGACTCGGGACGGGGCACTTCGTTCCGAACCCATTCCGGAAGGGATTCGTACTTCACGGAGTGCCACGTGAACAGCCCCCAGGCTTTCACATTGAAAAGAAAACCGGGGTATGTGCGCGCAGCCCACTTGAAGACGGTCGCCCTCTCGGGGATCGCGTAGAACGTGCTGTCGACCTCGACGGTATCGAAGTTCCGCGAATAATGAAAAAGACGCGCGGCGGGAGTTCGCGCGCCGGGAGGGTACCATCCGCTCTGCACGAGGCTGCGGTCGGACCACGAACAGACGCCTACCCGAAGCTCCCCTCCCAAGCGGCTTACGCTCCCGGAGAGAGGAAAACGCTCGCGAAACGGTTGACTCGCTCTCTCCACATCTGAAAAAGTTTCGCGGAGAGAATGGAAGCGAGCGAAAAATAGTCGTCACGGGACCCTCCGAAGGAATCGTTGTCCAGAAGCGTCTCGTAGAGATCGGAAGGAAGCGTGAAGATCATATCGCCTTTGTGCCGGTCGGTGAGCTGGACGGGCTGGCATCCGACAGCCATCCGCCCCTCTTCGTTATAATAAAGCGTCACCGTATATTCAACTGGACCGATGTCGCCCATGTTGAGCGTCAGCCTCTGCCTTCGGGAGAATCCCTTGCCTTTCAGCGTTCCGACGCTGTCGGGGTCGAGTTCGTAATGAATGGTGTCGAGCAGATGCCAGTGCCGCACATACCCGGCCATCTTGCGGGAAAAGGAGTTGCAGATAGGATCCTCCGGTTTTGTCGCCAGTGCCGCCTTCGAAGGAACTCCGTTGTGCAGGGCATTCCAAAGGAAAGAGGAGAGCGCGTTCCCCTCTTCGTAAAAGAGGGAAAATCCAAGCAGCGCCGCCGCCGCCGAAATGCGCGGCGTATCGTACCAGCGAGAGGGGAGAACGGAGGCAAGCTTCCGTGTGATTCCCGTCTTCTTCAGGTCCGCTACGGTTTTTCCTCCATGCGCATGAACGCCCGGCTCCTCTCCGAAGAGCTCCTCCGAAGACGTTCGGGGGAAAAAGGGCCGAAAATAGCCGTTCGCGTCCCCTTCGGTAAGATCGAGAAGCCACAGGCGACAACGCTTGTCCTCATGCAACATGGCGTACTCCGCCCTGTCGAAGACCGCCCGGGGGGTATGCATCAAATCCGACATGAAGATGACCGAATGCCAGAGCAACCCTTTGAAGGCGGGATCCTGAGCATACTGGTACAGCAACCTGCGGACGGGTTCCTCAAGGCTTTCCACCGTATAGGAGTTGGTTTTGCCCTTGGCTCCTTTGAGGGAGATCGTTCGATCCTCTCTTTCGAGCCAGCTGAAAGGCATGAGTTTCCTGGTATTCTTGGCCCTGTTCAAGACCACGAGGCGGGGTACCGCGCCTTTGGTCCATATCTGGAGGGTCAGCCCCTCGTCAACATCCACCGAGCATATTATCATGCCCTTTTCATCCATACTCCGCACTCCTTCATCTATACTAATGCCGTCTATTATGACGTCTTTTCTCCCAAATGCAAAGGGAGAAAAACACTTTCGGTAAAAATTCCGTTTTTTCGGTATGCTTTTTGTGTATTATGATGCTATCGGCAGCAGACGAGGAGGTGAAGGTACCATGGCGAAGACGAAGATAAAGGTCATCATGGAAAAAAGTTCGGCAAGCGGGTCCGGAGGCTGCGGAGCCTATATTCCCGGAGGGGAGTCCATGGAGGGGCGTCGGGACGCGGTTTCCGCCATCCGGGAACTGCTCTCGAAAACCAGGGAAACCTTCGGCGAAAGCGTGGAGATCTCCGTGATGGATCCCAGGAGCATTTTCTCCTTCGTTGACAACTTCCGCTACAACATCAAGGGGACCGCCCCCGCATGGATCGTCGACGGGAAAAAGGTGTTCGAAGGCGTCCCCGAATGGGATGAATGGGAAAAAATCCTGAGTGAAGCGCTTTAAGCCGCACTCCGAAGAGCGGGGCGAGCAGGAGAGCCCTTGCGCTCTCCTGCGTCCAGTCGGTAGCGTTGCAAACGTTCCGCGTGAATCTTGGCGCTCCTGTCGAGTGAAGCCGCCCCGTCTTTCAGATCAAGGACGAAATCTTCCAACTTCGAAAGCACACGCATCATCTCCGAAGCGACATCTTTCCCGCGGTATGCCATCTGCGCAACCTCTTCGGAAGCCAGGAGATTCTCGTCGCCGAGCGCCGCGTTTTTTTCGCTTTTTTCCTCCATCTTGGCGATAGTCCCCGTCATTTCATCCATAACAGCGGTCAGAGACTGTACGAACAATCGCAGTTCAAGAATTTCTTCTCTGCTCTTCGAAGCGGCCGCTCTTCCGCTCATTGCTTCGGCGGCGACCATCGCGCTTCCCTGCATGACATCTCCGGCAAGTTCACCTATCCGCGACGCTGCCTCTCCGCTCTGCCGGGAAAGCAAACGAATCTCCTCCGCCACGACGGCGAACCCTCTCCCGTGAGCGCCTGCCCGCGCCGCTTCGATGGAGGCGTTCAGCGAGAGCAGATTCGTCTTACGGGCGATCGCTTCGATCATCGCAACGATCGACGTGATCGCGTCGGTTCTTTCTCCAAGCTCCTTGACCGCATCTCCCACTCCGGAGAATGAAGAAGCCATAGAGTCCACGGACTGAACAGTTCGTTCGGAGGTCCTCAGTGTTTTCTCCCCTACGGCGACCAATCGACGAGCCTCTTTTCCGCATCTGTTCGCCAGAAGCGAGACGGCGCGTCCCTCTTCCGCGGAAACGGATGCGGCGGCCCGCATCTCCGCAAGCTTCAGCGCGCTCTCTTCCAAGGAGTCTTTCACGAGTCCGCATCCGGCGAGAATCTCACGAAAAGAACTGATCATCCTTTCCGAAGTCGAATCGATCCTTTCGGCATTGGCGGAGATCAAGCCGCTCTCGTCCCGCATTTCCCAAAGTATCTCCTTCAACGAACACATCATTGCAGCGAACGACGCGGACAGAAGCGCAATCTCGTCTTTTCCTCCCAGGGGGGGAGAAACTGTGAGATCTCCCTCCACAACAGCCTCGGCGGAACGCATGAGACCGTTCATCGGGTGCAAAACACTTCTTCCGGCGGAAAAAAGAAGCGCGCAGAGCAGCGCGATCGCGGCACAGAGGAAAAATACCTGCCGAAACGCCAGCCCTTTCAGCGGCCGCAGGAGCTCTTTCTCCGACGAAAGGACGCTCAAGCCGAATTCGTGAGGCAGCGGAAACGAGACGCCGCGCAGGACGTCGCCGTTTTCATCTTCGACGGAAAAACGCTCGTCCTTGCCGACGTACCGCGCAATTGTCTCCGGGACTTCGTACGCGGTAAAAACTCCGGCCTCGTCCTCTCTGCCGAGAAGAGGGCGCCCGGCCCCGTCGAAAAGGAAAACGCCGGCCCGGTCATCGGAAGAAGGAAAGAGAGCGCCGAACGTCTCGGCGGCGATGTCGCCGGCGAGAACGCCAAGCACTCTCTCCTCCTGATAGAGCGAGAACACGGGAACCGCCAGGGTGACAATCGTTCGCTCCGTCTTTCCATCGCGGTAAAGGCCGGTAAGAACGGCTCCTCTTCTCTCCTCCGCGGCGGCGTACCACATTTCACTGCGAGGATCGTACTCCTCGGGGGGAAACCACCCCCGCCCTTCAAGCAGCGTTCCGTTCGACAACGCGAGAGAGATCGACAGAAATCCAAGCTCTTCCGAGGATTCCGTCAGCGTGCGAAGATACCCGCCGGTCGTCCCCGGAAGAATTCCCAAGTCTTCGATCATGAACGCCATATTACGCGACGCGGTCAACAGGACATTCTCCCAGGCTTCCATCTTGTCCGCGACGGCCCGGGCTTTTGCGCGGCTCGCCTCCTTCTCGCTCCGGTCGGCGTGTTCAAAGAGAATCGTCGCTCCGCCGATATAGGACATTCCGGCAAGGATGGTTGCGGTGAGTATGATTCCCGCCGCAAGGACGAGAAATTTTCCCTTCAGATTCATGACGCGTTCTCCACGACCATCGCCTCGGGATCGATGCGCCGGCGCTCGAACATCCATGCGCTGCGCCCCTCTCGGGCGGTTTTCTGTTTCACGACGTGCTTCAGCGAGGCCGCTATCTCGGCGATCTTGCCAGGGTGGGTCTCCGGGGCTATCCTGTCGCTCTCGATCACCGCGAGGCTCAGTGTGACCAACGGGACAGTGCACTTCTCCCCCCGCCGATTCTCCGCTTCGTAGCATCCCTCCATCCGTTCCTCCGGGGCGAAGAAAACAAGCTTGCGCTCGTCGAAAATTCTGCAGATGGATTCAAGCGCGAGAGGGGAGACCGTTCCCGGACAGACGCAGACGAAATCGTCTCCCCCGACGTGCCCGAGACGGGAACCCGGCGGCAGTGCGTCCAACCCCTCCCGGAGAATGGAGGCGGTCAGGTTGATCAATTCGTCCCCCTTCAAGAAGCCGTGCCGGTCGTTGTATTCCTTGAAACGATCAAGATCGCCGTAGATCAGCGTAAAGGAGTCCCCCTGCCGCGCCTCCTCGATCCAGTTCTGGATATGCCGGTTGCCCGGCAGTCCGCTCAACGGGTTGCAGCTCATCGCTCGTTCGACCTCCAGCTCCCCCGCTCTGGCGATGATCTGCTTCATCGTGACCGTTCCCAGAAAGAGTCCGCAGTCGTCCACGACAACCACCGGGTCATACAGCTCTTCGGGCTCCCGCTCCATGGCGAGCTTCGCCAATGTGCTCACGGAGCTGAAAACAGGGGCCTTCAAAAAGCTCGTGGTCGCGATATCCTCCAGGGGACGCTTCTGATACAGCTGGTACCCGAAGGTTCCTCCCGTCTTCAGGAAGAAATTCTGCCTGGTGACGAGGCCGACGGGAGCTTCGTTTTCCAGAACCACCAGATGATCGAGCGTCCTGTTCTTTCTGAAGATGCGCTCGAGCTCTTCGCAGGTCATCTCTCCCGCTTCCGCCGTTGTGCGCCGAATCACAAGCGAACGAAGTCCTTCTCCCACGATGCAGTCCCCCTTGCAGACAGCTCTCCGCAACAACGCCAGTCGCTCCAGCACGAACGGCGCGGGGCGCTGGAACCCCGGCGCCGGGCGCGCGAACAGGTAGCCTTGGGCGAGAGGCGCTCCAAGCTCCAGAAGCGTCTTCATATCCTCCCATGTTTCCACCCCCTCCGCGATGATCTTACCGCCCACCGCCGAGGCGAAGGAACACAGGAACGCAACCACGTGTTTTTTGTACGGATCCATCGAAATCCCCTGCACAAGCGCCATGTCGAGTTTTAAAAAGTCGGGCGCGCAGATGCTGAGCGTCCGCAACCCTGAATGGCCCGAGCCGAGGTCGTCGATGGCGATGGAAAAACCTCGCTCGCGGAAACAGGCGACGACCTTCTCAAGCTCGCCGTAGTCCGCGACGGGGATGCTTTCGGTGATCTCCAGAACAACCCGCTCCGGCGCTATACCGTAGGGCTTGAGCGCCTCCGCTGTGAAGACTTCTCTGAAACGAGGATCGGTAAAAACGCCGGGACTGACGTTGATGAAAAAACGCAGCGCCGACGCTCCCGCGGAATCCCGAATGGTCGCCAAGGCATTTTTCCTGCATGCGCGCTCCGTCTCCCAAAGCAGGTTGTTCGCCCGCGCCACCGAAAAAAAGGAGGGAGGCGACTCAAGAGGCGCCTTCCCGCGCGAAAGAACTTCATAGCCGTACACGCTCCCTGTCGCCGTATCCACAATAGGCTGAAAGACAGGCGAGATTCCCCCCTCTTGAAGGAGGGACCGCAACAGATCGACTTCGGTTGCCCCTTCAGCGCAGCACAATGAATTCATAAACGTCCGCCTCCCGGCTTGAAAGTCTACTTTTTTACCAACAGACGATAGCATCGGAGCGTTACAATGGTGTGGCGTTCCGGCAAAAGTTGTGTAACACTGCGCGTTGAGAGGTTTCAATTCAGATTTCCGCCGAATTCTCTTGCATTTAGCGGCTCCAGGTTGTATCATGCTTTCCCTGCGGTTGAAATAATCAAGCCAGGACCGCATTCGGAGGAACGAAGTTTAATGAGAAGAGCCGAACACATTCGCAATATCGCAATAATAGCCCACATCGACCACGGCAAGACCACCCTTATCGATTCCATCTTCAAGGCCGCCCAGGTATTCCGCGATAACGCGCGCGTCGAAGAACGCTTCATGGACAACAACGAGCTGGAACGCGAGAAGGGGATCACCATCCGCGCCAAGCACTGCACCGTGGAGTGGAAGGGGTACAGGATCAACATCATCGATACTCCGGGACACGCGGACTTTTCCGGCGAAGTGGAGCGCATCCTCTCCACCGTCGACTCCGTGCTGCTCCTTGTCGACGCCGGAGAAGGACCGATGCCCCAAACCCGGTACGTCCTTTCGCATGCGCTCCGGATGGGAATCAAGCCGATCGTCTATATCAACAAGGTGGACCGAAAGGAGGCCGACCCGGTGCTTGCGCTCAACGCCACGTTCGATCTCTTTTTCGAACTCGGAGCGAGCGACGAGCAGGCGGATTTCCCCGTCCTCTACGGGTCGGGGCTCGCCGGTTGGGCCGTTAAAGAACTCGATGAGATCGAGGGCGGCGAATCCAAAGGGATGGACGCCCTCTTCGAGGCCATCATAGAGTACGTGGAGCCGCCGCTCGCCGACGAGGAGTCGCCCTTCCTGATGCAGGTGAGCACGCTCGCCTGGAACGAGTACACGGGGCGCATGGGGTGCGGGAAGATTCTCCAGGGGAAGATACGCAAGGGAGAGGAATTCCTCCGCACCATGACGGCCTGGGAGGACAGAAGCGACAAGGAGAACGAGAACTTCGTCATCGCCGGGAAAGACCGGACCAAGGCAGTCCAGATCTTCGTCACGCGGGGTCTGGAACGCCTTGAAGTGGAAGAGGCCGGCGCGGGCGATATCGTCTGGATCTCCGGCCCCAAGGAGATCGGCATCGGCGATACGTTCTGTTCGTCCGAGCTGGAGAACTTCCCCCTGCCGCCGCTCGACATCGAGGAGCCGACGGTGTCGATGTTCTTCCTTGTGAACAACGGCCCCTTCTCCGGACAGGAGGGGCAGGCCATCACGCTCCGTCAGCTCAAGGCGCGCCTGGAGCGCGAGATGCATGTGAACGTCGCCCTCCGCATGGAAGACCTAGGACGTCCCGACGGCGTGAAGGTCTCCGGACGCGGCGAACTTCAGCTCGCGATCCTCATCGAGGAGATGCGGCGCGAGGGAATGGAGTTCTGCGTCTCCAAGCCGGAGGTCATCACCGAGGAGCGCGACGGCAAAACCTTCGAACCGATGGAGGATCTTGTCGTGGACATCCCCGAAGAGTACCAGGGCGTCGTCTTCGAGAAGCTGTCGAGGCGCAAGGCGCGCGTGCAGGAGATCCAGAACCTCCGCACGGGGCTGATGCGCATCTTTTTCTCCGTCCCCACCCGCGGACTCATCGGCTACCGGGGAGAATTCCTGACGGATACGAGGGGGCTCGGCATCATGTCGTCCCGGTTCTCCGGATACGCCCCGTGGGTAGGCGATATCACGCCCCGAAACAGGGGCGCTCTGGTCAGCCTGGACACTGGAGAGGCCACGAGCTACCAGCTCGAGAACCTTCAGGAGCGAGGCGTCCTCTTCATCTCGCCGATGGACAGGATCTACGCGGGGATGATCGTGGGCGAAAACTCGCGCCCGGGCGACATGCCGTGCAACCCGACGAAGCGGAAGCAGGCGACCAACCACAGGTCGGCGACGAAGGATTTCACGGTGAAGCTGGATGTTCCGCGAAAGATGACCCTCGAAAAGGCACTTGAATGGCTTGCCGAGGACGAGCTCGTCGAGGTGACGCCCAAGTCGATTCGCCTCCGCAAGTCCATCCTGGACGACAACGATCGAAGAAAAGCCAAACGCCTCAGCGCTTAAACAACATGCGCCGCTCCCCGTCGAAGGAGCGGCGCATGTTGTTTACACTTTATTCGGCAGCGGCGTTTCGAGAAGAACGGTCGTTCCCCTGCTCGGCTCGCTGGCGATGGAGACGCTTCCTCCGATCAGGCGGGCGCGCTCCTCCATGTTCACAAGCCCCCACGTGCCCCGTTCCTCGGCCAGATCGCGCTCCTTCGCCACGTCGAAACCAACGCCGTCGTCAACCACCTTCACCCGAAGAACATCGACGCCGATGCAGGCCATTATCTTCACGTTCTTCGCTTTTCCGGCACGGACCGCGTTCATCACCGCCTGCTGGACGATCTTGAAGACCGCCGTACGTACCTGGAGCGGCAGGACATCCGCTCGCCCTTCGATCGAAAACCGAACGTCGCACCCCGAAAAGGAGCGCACTTGGGAGGCAAGCCGGTTCAGCGGGGTGTGCAGGCCGTCTTTCAGCCCCGAGGGGTTGAGCTGGAAGAGGAAGGAACGCGCTTCGAGAAGGGCGTCGGCAAGGTGCGCCCTCGTTCGTCCGAGCTCTTCGCCCGCACGGACGAAATCTCCTCTGTCGAGAAACTCTTTCGAGAGGTCGATCATCAGTCCTATGCTGGAAAACTTCTGAATGGGGCCGTCGTGGAGATCCCGCGACAGCGAGACGCTCTCCCGCTCCGCAAGCAGCATTCCTGCGAGAAGCCCGCTCTCGTCGGAGGAGACGGCGCTTT
>WPCG01070717.1_pt1 | contig 17367 bp, 10 predicted proteins | sample 5403311 | NCBI WGS metagenome assembly WPCG01 (sample SAMN12869467, study PRJNA574797) | sludge metagenome | isolation source: wastewater treatment of Control | place: China:Beijing | collected 2019-05-17 | reverse complement strand
TTGGTTAGCAAGGCCTTTTTAGCGCGATTGCCTTATAATCTATGCTCAGTTTACTTCATGGCAATGATTCGCTAGAATCAAATTCTAGCAGTACCTCGGAGCACCCAAGGAAATGTGTGCATCTCTATAAGCTCATTTTCATAGAAATAACATGAATAAACTGATCGGCGGTATTTTATTGATAGTCGGCACCTCCATAGGCGGCGGCATGCTTGCCTTACCTGTTGCCACAGTAGCAGGTGGCTTTTGGCACAGCTGCTTACTTATGTTTGCTTGCTGGTCCGCCATGACCTTTTGTGCCTTTCTTATCTTAGAGGTCAACCTGTGGTTACCCAACCATAGCAATATCATTTCCATGGCCAGGGCTACCTTGGGTAGTTATGGGCAAGCCGTTGCCTGGATCTCTTATCTACTGCTGCATTACTCTTTACTAGCAGCCTATTTATCTGGCGGAGCCGATGTCTTACATAGCCTATTGCTTAAATTACATATAGACGTTAGCTTGCACTTTGCAGCCGTGTTAGTGGTTTTATCCTTAGGTACCGTGGTTTATCGCGGTATCAGCTCGGTAGTTTACGTTAACCGCGGCTTTATGTTTGTTAAGCTGGGGGCTTATCTACTGCTGGTGGCTTTAGCCTTACCCTATGTGAAACTTGCCATCCTACCCAGGGGTGAGCTTCACTATCTGATAGGTGCGGTCACTGTCGTTGTGACTTCATTCGGGTATGCTACGGTTATTCCTAGCTTAAGAGCTTATTTTCAGGGAGACGTGGTTAAACTACGTTGGGTTATTTTAATAGGTAGTTTAATTCCGCTGCTTTGCTATATTATTTGGGTGTTTGTTATCCAGGCCAATATTCCAGAATCCGACCTGATGACCATTGCTCATTCCGGTAGAGAGGTCTCTATGATGACAAGCTCATTGAGTGTGATCATTAACAGTCACTGGGTAACCAGCTTTGCCAATATTTTTACCTCCATCTGTGTAGCAACTGCCTTTTTAGGCGTAGGCTTGTGTTTAAACGATTTTCTAGCCGATGGCTTGAGTATAAACAAGCAAGGCTGGGGACAAGCTGGCTTGTATGTACTCACTTTTTTACCACCCTTAGCCACCGTGCTGTTTTTTCCGCATGCTTTCTTAACAGGCTTAAGCTACGCCGGAATTTTCTGCATTATTCTGCTTATGTTGCTCCCGCCGCTCATGGCTTGGAGTGGACGCTATCATAAGAAAATTGCTCATGGCTATGAGGTCATGGGAGGCAAGTTCGCCCTGCTTATTACTATAGCCGTTGCCGTTGCCGTTCTCCTTATGAAATAACGAGAATTAACGCACTGTATTCTTTTTGTGCATCCGCTCAATAATAAGGCTTGCTAATGGCTTATGATGCATCGAATTGTGATCTTTTATCGCTTGTGTATTTGACCTTTGCCAAAGCTAGACTATACTTTTCTATAAGATACTATTCTTTAAATTACTATGGCAGAAAAAAAATCAATATTACGTTTAGTACAAGCTGCAAACCAACAGCAGGAAGATGATGACCGTGGCGCAGCTGTTCCAGAAAGAACAACGCCAGACGTCGACACCATGCTAAGCACAGTTGAAATGCTGCGCCGCTACGAAAGCCAGTATGGCAACGTGCCTAGTAGTGAAGTCACCAAACAACGTTTGCTCAATAAATATCAACAAAGCCCTTCACAGCGTGGTGAATTAGGTGCCGGGGCTCAGTTGGAACAGCATCCGCTCTTAAGCAACTACCTTCGCGGTATAGACGATAGTGTTAATCCGTCGCTACAACACATGACGGAAGAAGAGCTGCAACAGTTTGAGCAGGAACTACAATATCAACAGCGCAAACGTTTAGAAAAACAGCTTAATCTAAGCTCAGCACCTACTCTGACTAGATAGCACTATGCCACGTCTCAATAGCTTAGCTAAAGCGATTCTATTCGGTGATTTAGCCGATGTGCAGCGCTTTATAGCTCAAGGGGCTGACGTCAACGGCTTGGACGAATACGGCTACAGTCCGCTTATCGAAGCCATTTTAGTTAACAAATTGGATATCATTAAGCTGTTAATAGAGTTGGGCGCCGAGGTGCAAGCAGCTGATCCACGTGGCCATACGCCATTGCATTGGGCTGTAGAAAACAACAACCTTGAGGTTTGCAGCTTGTTGTTAGCAAAAGGCGCCGATCCCAATGCTTACACCCATGCCTCGCAACCGGTGCTGATGCAGCCTTTGTTGCGCGGCCAAAAAGCCTTAAAAGAACTATTGTATCAACATGGAGCAAGCCTTAACTTTGCACAGGATTTTATCAATACCAAGTTATTAGGCCATAGATTCGAACTGCATGGCGTGGTTGATATCGTGGACACAAATGGGCACTTCATAGAGCTGGACTACGAAGGCTTTTTCTTGGAGTTTACCTTAGGGATCTTAGCTCACTCCTTGCAGCGCTATAAAAATCACTTTGTTGCCAAGCATTGGCAGCCCATGCATCGATACATACAGATGCTGATAGCTGCACTTACCAACGCCAATCACTTGATGAAATATCAGCACTTTAGCGTAGATCTATCGGCTCATGAGCAGACTATCAATACCTACCTAACACCCGAGCTGTTATTGCTGCCAATAGGCTATGAGGGTCATGCTATTACCTTGGCAAAATATGGCAGATGGTTAGCGCGTTGTGATAGGGCACAGCAGGATTTAGCTGACAACGTGGTGATCTATCAAATGGGTAATAGAGCGGCTTTTAATTCCGAGCTTATCAAAAGCTTGTTATATAAGCGTCAATCCAAACAAGCCATAGAGCAGCACTTGCCGCGTCTATTGCAGCTTACTCCAATTGCCAGCTTACCGCTGAGCTCGCAAAAAATAGGCAATTGTTCCTGGGCCAACACTGAAGCCAGTATTCCTGCCATGCTGTGCATGCTGCAATACCAGGATAAACTACAGAGCGGTAAAATTGACCTTAAAGCCTGCAAAGACATTGCCCTGGAATTTTACCAGCAGTGGAAAAGTTGGGACGAAGCTAGTGCTTTACATGCATGCATCAGCAGCTTTCCTGCTGCAAGTCCTGCGCGCAAAGCCTCTAAAGCCGCCGTTTTAGGCGCTATTCTTTTTCAAACATGTAATTATCAAAATCCTACGGACTTAAAACGCGCCTCCAAGATCATGCCGGTGTTGAAAACCCCAGGCTACGAATACGTGCTGGAGAGCTATCTTGCAATCTATTACGAAAAAAAGCGCACGCCTGAAGGTGAAAACTTAATGCATTTGTTGGAGCTCAGCGGCTATTAGGTTAAGGTATAAATTTTTAGCGCACTGCGTTCAATGGCTGGCAAAAACCATTGAAAATTATCATCTGCCTATTAATAAGACCTTAAAGAGCTGAAAAATTTGGTATAATGCATATCTTAACTAATTACCAGAGAAAAACCATGCCCAGAGATTTACCTATGCAAGCTTCGACTTTTTTCTTACGGCAATTACAAGAACATGGCGTCTCGGCTCTAGAAGTTAATTTTTTTGATGATAATCTAACGCCCTGCCTGGACATGCGCTTTGTAGATACAACTGCAGCAGCAAAGATTAGCCAACTGCTTGAACAGCAGACAGGCAGCATGCCAAGCTCGGAAGATAGCTTGACGCTGCATTTAACCGAGGAAGCTGTTAATAACCTATTTACACATTTAAAGCTAGCTAGGCATCAAGCTGACGAAGCCTATTTCACTTCCTTACTCCAACAATCGCAACAAATGCAGATTAATAAGGTTAAAACCTTTGCGCTAAAGCAGCTAGCTGGCTTTGCTGTCGAAGACTTAGCCATTGTCTTGCATAATAATGAGCATCGCTTGCAGTTACAGTTCGATAAACTAGAGCAAGCCCAAAGTTGGCGCGATAATATTGCATACTATGAGCTTGATAAAAACATGTGGGTCTCACAAGACGGACTCAGCTTAGCTATCAATAAAGCAGCCGTCGACAAGATGTGTGACCTAATTGCTATTCCCACATACCAACAAGGAAAATCGCTGTTTGACCTTTTGCTGGCCGAGCATCTCACTACACAGGCGGTGCAGCAGCAAACCCATGGTTTTTATCTTACCCAGGTGATTCAGCAGTTCAACGATAAGATGGACGCCGATGCAACAATCGACATGGTCTTACCTAGAGGCCAGAATCGCTTTAAGTCCCCCTTGTTATCGCTTAGCGTTAAGGCTTGCCATTCACTTCATAAGCAGCAGCTGCTTCATCAATGGTATGGCTATCATCCCGCAGAAAAGACCAAGTTTCTGATTCCGCAAAACATAGCACAGTATCTGTTTAGAAATATTGAGCTGGAAAAATTGGGCAGAGTCCGCCAGCAAGACACCTATACTGCCTTGCTAAAAGAATATATCCACACGCTGGCCAAAATGGCCAAAAAACACAATGGTGCAGGTAATGAAGTAGCAGAAACCGTCACCGCCATTCATACCTTGCTGCAGGAAATCCCCCGTGCTAATAGTCTAGCTGAGGCCGGAGTCAAGCAAGCTAAAGCAAACGGCTTAATGGAAGTCCTCAGGCTATTAGGCAATGGCGAGGACATGAAAGCGGCTATAAGCCAAGCAAAACAAGCCTATCCAGAATTAACTGAAAAGTCTGCTTTAACCTTTTGGAAAAAAAGCCGGGTAGCCGAGTTGCTGGAAAAACTGGAGCACACCTCAAGTCAAGCTAACAACCCCAGCAGCTTAACTTTCCATAAACAATCACTGCTTGCCACACTCAATGCTCAATTCAACCACAAGCTAAAGGAGCAAACTGTCAGTTTAAGCATAGGATTAGACAAACAAAACCGTCATTTTGCACCCAGGCTTATCATACAGACAAATCAGTGTACTGAACAAGCCGCTCTATTTTTCAAGCAACTCAATAAAGACTTTAACCCCCAAGAGCACACTGGTATGACCTTAGGCCCAAGCAAAGCACAGGAGCTATGTAAAATTCTGGGTATGGAAAAACAGGGATTTTTCAACCCACAAGATACTTATGCAGCGCTTATCAAAGAGCATGTATTAATGCTGGCAAAGCAGGCTAAGCAGCAAGGGCATGACAAACACGACTTGGCGGAAATCACCTCTGCCATAGGCAGTTTGTATAACCAAAAAGCTGCTAGCAGTAGCCAAACTAGCCAGGAAAATATACAGTTACAAATCAATGGCTTATTTGCCTTGCTGACAGAGCTGGCCGAAACCACAGAAACACAAGAAGCTATCAAGCAAATAAGGGCCAGCTACCCAGAACTTGCCACTAGCTTAAAAGGCTGCTTAGCTGATAAGCTCTTGATAATGATAGCTAATAGCACCTCCTCACTAAGCTTGGGCCAATAAGCACGCTATGTCATCAACAACCGCTTATGTGGCTAAACAAGCAGACGCCAATGGGTTCATTCCATATACTGAAGAAGAACATCATGTTTGGCGCCTGCTCTATAAACGGCAAGTCGAGCTTATTAAAGGCAGGGCATGTGATGCGTATTTTCATGGTGTAGAGGCTTTGGGTTTATCCGAGCAGCGTATTCCGCAGTGCCAGGAAGTCTCTGCGGTTTTAACAGCATGTACCGGTTGGTCGGTAAAGCCCGTGGCCGCTCTGATTTCCTTTGCTGAATTCTTTGAGCTCTTGGCCAAGCGTCAGTTTCCTGCCGCCAGTTTTATACGCAGCTTAGATGAGTTAGATTACTTACAAGAACCTGATATATTTCATGAGCTATTTGGTCACTGCCCTTTACTAAGCAATCATGATTTTGCCAATTTTACCCACGAAGTAGGCAAACTAGGTGTAACACTGGACCAAACACAGCGTGCACAATTGGCCAGGCTCTATTGGTTTACCGTAGAATTTGGGCTTATTAAGACACCACAAGGCTTGCGCATCTACGGCGGAGGTATTTTATCGTCTAAAACCGAGACGGTGTATGCCTTAGAAAGCACTATTGCTAAGCGCCATATGTTTGATATTTTACAGGTATTGCGTACCCCTTATAGGTACGACGAGCTGCAAAAAACTTATTTTGTGATCAATGACTTTAGCCAACTGTTTAACTTAATGCAGCAGAATTTACTTGAGCACTTTGCCAAGGCGCAAGAATTGGGCCTGTTAGCCCAGCCTGAGTTAGTAGAGCTTAGAAGTTGTTAACCTTGATGGCATGGTTGCATAGCGCGGCATGCTAGCTTGATACTGGGTTAAACTACGATGATTTGCTGTAGCTTAACCGCGCTATATCTGATATTCGACTTCGACGGTGAATTTAAAGCTTTTACCTTATTGCGCATACCTGGTCACCCATTCATTAATGCATCACAGGCCGGATAGTCAATGAATCCGAATGGCGCTGTAGAAAATCATCGATAAGCTTACTATATTCATCACTTCGCTTGGCCAGTTTCTCTAAAGCTTGACGCTCTTTATCGCCAAGCATTCTTGGTGCAATGCCTGGATAGTTCAGTACAATACTGGCATGCTGTGGTGAAATTTCCATTAGGCCTATGATGATGGCACTCATGAAATCATCGTAACAATCTTGCCTTTTAATCCAATGATAAGCCGCCAGAATATTGGCAGTCATCTCAGGCTCGGTTGCCCGATAATGCTTGATGATATGCTTGTTTAAATCAAAAAACGTATCATTAAGTAGCTCTGTCAACAGTGTGTGAGTAGCTGCTAAACGTTTAGCTGCGATCCACACTGGCAACAGCTTAAGCAAATCGCTGATAGCTTCACTGATTGCCACTTCGTAGTCATGTTCTATTTCCATTTTCACTAATGCATCAAGATGCTGGTAGTTAAAGTTGACAAAGCACATCCGGTAGACTAGCCGGGTATGTCTGGGACTTGTTTCAGCTAGCTCGAGATAACTTTTTTCGGTTAATTTGCGCTTACTTTCTTTACATTGTAAGACCAGAGCCGCATGCCTATGGCTACTCTTTGCTATCCTTAGCCACTGGCTTTTGCTCAAGACACAAGCGTTTTGTTTTATCATTAGCTCTGCAAATCTTAGATCATCTTTGGCTACCTGCACCAATAAATTCCTATAACTATTGTTTCTAGACACAGACGGATTGCTAAACACCAGTTTAGCATGCTCATGGCTGGTAGAAGCAATCAAGCCAAGTTGTTTATGATCTAACCTATAAAGCAAATTCGACATAAAAACCGCTCTAGCTGCCATTAAAGAATGAACGCTGGCTTGTGTGATGCTAGCCGATGATTGACCGACCAGTGAATGATAATAGCTGCGCAATTGGTGTAGCATAGGAGCGATTTTTGCTTGCAGATTTCTACACACTTGATAAAAAATGACTAACTCATGAAACTCGCTGAATTTCACGATATGTAACAACACCTTTACAGGTAATTCTGATAACATGGTACGCCCTTTTAAAACCGCTAGCATTTAAAACGCCAGCAACTACTTATAACACGGTCTCGGCAACCCTATTTTGCCGCTAAATCCAGTTATTGTATATCCGTTTTTTGCATTTTTTGTCTATGAGATTTCTCGCATAGGCTAGCGGAGCATTTGCCAAACACCGACGACCTTAAGGCATCGAGATGATGATGGTGTTTAGGCTAACCCGCTATTAGAGGCTGAGTTTTTTCATCAGGCCATCTTAGCTATTTTTTGGCATTGCCCGCTCATCATGACTCGCGGACGCTTCCTTGGCTGGCGTTGATGAAGCATTGGCCGCAAATAGGCCTGCTCGCCCCACACTCACCTGGCCTGCGCCCTGTCTTATTTGTCTTAATGCTTGAATATCATCTAACAAGCTAGAATCTTCATAAGCGCATAAAAGGAAAGCCAGCTTCGATTTGTTTAACCGTATTGCAATATTAGCAGCGGTTTCACCGGCATGATTTTCACAGCTTAAATCAGCGCCTTGCTTAATCAGTGCCATCAGCATCGAGCGCTGGTCGTTATGTATCACCGCAAACATGGCAGGGGTTGTCCCATCAGCCAAGGTGGAGTTGATGTCTAACTTGGCTTCTTGCAAAGCATAGTTCATCATCTTAGAGTCATTAGCTTTAACCGCCCAATGGAGCAGGCAAGCGTTTTCTTGTTGCAGCGTATTTAAACAAGCCACACCCTCTGGCCAGGCTAATTCATAAGCTAAAACAGCCGCGGCTTTGCCAGCATCTTCCAATAAAAAGGGTTGGCCGGTGCTAACCAACCAACGCAGCGCGGCTAGATTACGCTGCTTGATAAAAATAAACAGCAATGTCTTATCGTCTTGTATTTGAGTTAAATTAAACTCAAATGTTTTATAAAGCCTTTGTACGGTGAGATCATCATTGCTATTGGCAGCGGCAAATGCACGTTGTAAGCTCTGGGCAGCATCGTCAGCTAGCTTTTGTTTAAGCGCGCTATGTCCGGCTGCTGATAAAGCTTGATAAATATCGCCTCCCTGCGGTGTTTTTTCATGGATAGAGGCTTGGGTGTGCTCCAATAGCCAATACAGCAACGGTTGTTGTCCTTCTTTAGCCGCCCAAAAAATGGCTGTGTTTTCACCCAGGGGCTCGGAAAATAGAGCAGGCATCTGCTGATTGATTTGCTCTAAGGCAGGAATGGCATGATTGATGATGGCAAGATAGAGACCAAGCCGCTTGAAATCAGTAAAGGTTTGTAAACTAAGGTATTTGACCGATTCGGCCACATAGGCAGCCATTTCATAAAAAGCCATGGCGGGGAAGCCCTGCATCCAACAGCTTGTCCGCAGTTTTTCCAGCGAGCGAAAATAATCTTGCGGCGCAATGTTTTGGATTGCTGTTAACAACTGAAAGTGCAATTGGAGCAATTGATAAGCAATTTTTATCGCTTGACTCTGCTTCTTTGCAGAAAGGCTGGTAAAATAGGCCTCGCTATTAGCCGGTGTCAGCTCGGCAGAGCCTGCAAAGGGAAGGTTTAAAAAAGTGTTGTTTAATATCTGATACACCAACATATGGGCTTCTGGATCATCTGTAAAGCTTAGGGTTAGTAAGGCCAATTCTGAGCTTGATTTTATCTGCCGGCTATTAAGTGAAGCCAACAAAGGAGTCGCTGCCGCTTCTTGTTGGTAGGGTTCTGCTAAGCTTAGTAAGTCCTGGCTTACTCGCAGCAACTCAGCATCTGAAGGCGATGCTTGGCTTTGCATGAGTTTTGCGCTTAACAGAAAGGCAATCAGTTGTTTGAGTCGCGCTTCGTCGTTTTCAAGTATATACTGGTTCGCAATGGAACCATAATCACGCGCCTGCATGAGCATTTCGGTTTGGATGGTATTTTTAGGTCCTAGCCAAATAGAGTTGGCATCGGTAAAAGCTAAAGTTTCCTGGGGCAATACCACCAGGTTTTTAGCTGCCATGAGGCCTGTTGCAATCAATGCCGGCATTGGGAGGAATTGCCAGGTATTTATATTAAATCGCTTGTAGCCTGAATTACTGCTAAAAATAAGCTCGCTATCGGATAAAAGCTGGTGGTGATAAACCTGAAACTCGTTTTCTATGCTCTGTATGCAACGTGTAAAATTGGCATCCCAATTGGCAAGTTCTTTAGCTGTGTGCAGCAACCAAGTTCCATTGGGTAATAATGGCTTATCGCTAAAACTTCCTTGATGGCTAGCCAGCCGATTTTGAAGCTTATTATCCCATACCTCTAATGAACTGTATAGCTTAAGTAACCACTGGCCATTTGGTAAAGCCATTAGCTCGGCCCGTTCTAGATCGTTTTTTTGATATACCGTGTTGTTTTGTACCACAACGACCGAGTATTTATCATTATAATAGCTGGATAAGAAAAGTGCAAATCGCTCGTTGGGAAACGCCTCTATTTTGCCACTAGTATTACTAGTATTTAGCGTATGTTTAAGCTCACATTGCGCGGTAGCTAAATTCCATACTTCTAAGCACTTATTGTTGACCACGGCTAACTTATTGCCTGAAACTGCGTAGTCTTTACCAGATAAATCCACTGCGTTGAAGGTATAAAGATGTTTACCAGCGTGGGTATCCCAAATTTCGGTGGCCTGGTTTTCTTTTAGCTCTAAAGCTAATAAGCCGTTAGCAAGTTCTTTTACCTGCGCCTTAAACTCTTCGGGTTTAGCCTCCTGGTGGTCTAGCTTCAGTTTGATCGTGCTGTAGTTAGTTTGTAGAAGCAGCAGCTCGTCTGTAAGCTTATAAACTACATATATCTTATCATAAGTGTTCGAATACCCAAATCTATAAATACATTGACCCTTGTCCATATCCCAAACTTGAACCGCACCACGTTTAGGGCTTGATGAGACAAACCTTCCGTTAGCAAGCGGAATTAACTGCACCCCTGAACTGAAATATCCCTTTAGTTCTTTAAAAGAACTGGTATTAACTACATTGCCACTATCTAACATAAGTCTCTCCCTTTAAAAATAGTCTGTGATCGCTGGACAGTCGCAGAGCTCAGCTGAAAATGCTCGCCGCATAGCGGCACTGTTCAACACCAATTGTTCAGCTGGATGGTTTTCTGCCTTTTCTCACTATCTAAATCTTAGCGATGGGCTTTGGTGCGTAAGCTTTTGCAGCTAGCGCTTAATTTTCAACACCATAAGCTTTTTTTCCGAACATGGCAATAGTAGCCTCTTACTAACAGGTTAAACTCAGCGATGATTTATCTCTCAGCGTAAAACCAGCCGCCTCTTTTAATCGTTTATAGGGATTGGCTTCTTTTTCTAACATTGGATCTGCCTGGTTAGCCTTGAAAACTTTAAATAAGCGATATTTGTTTATCGAGTCTTTTTCCTCGTGCTTGCAGCGTCGCATAAGCCTTACTTCATTAGGGGAAAAATTCAAGTGAATGTCTTTAGCTGAACAGGTCGTCTTAACTTCTACAAATTTGTGCTGAATAACTTCGCCTTGGTGGTTTGTTTTAATCACTTCCATATCGCAATCATGGGTTGTATAGCGGGTGATTGCTAAGCCTTTATTGTGCCATTGCACTTCAATTGTCATTTTTTGCTTGCTGAGTTTAAAGCCCTTAGGTGTTTCGGTCTTGGTAAAATCACTGTATTTAGCCTGGTAGCGCTGTTCAAACCAATGGAGATAGACAACCTCTTCCCCCCACCGGCCTATAGAGTGACTATCTATTTCTGGCGTGGCTATGGCAGGCAAAGTGTTGTTGTTATTTGCCACGGTGCGAATTTGTGCTTGTGGTCTAGCGTGTGGTACAGATTGTTTGTGGGTCTTGCCCTGCACTCGGGTTAGTTTTACATTTTTTGGCTGAACTATGGCAGATGAAGTGCTTTGAATAGCCGATGATGTACACGTTTCAACTCTGCTTCGTTTAGCTTGACTATCGCCGCCAATCTCTGAGGTTAGTTTGCGTTTAACAGCAGTTTCAGCTTGCAGTGCATCACAGTCATAAGCGGCGCCACCTATACTAAACAGCTCAGTGCCTGGTGATGACAAGCCCAAATCGTGAGAATTACTATTTGAAGAGACATCACTGGCGGTAGAAAGAATAATATCATTGAACTTACCCAAGGTGCTGGCATGGCTGCCAAATAGGGTTTGCTTGGCCTTACCCTTAATATATTTTTCATGGTAAAAATCCACCACTTCTGCCATAAAATCCGCTTGCTCGGCAAACGAAGTATCAATATAGCCAATGACCCGTGGATTTACCTTTATGGCCGCTAACCTAAACTCAGGATCCTTTTGAAGTTCTTTAGCAATATAGGGAAAGGCATGAGCCGTATTATTGATGGCCGCCAGGGCGATTGCTGTATTTTTTTTAAGGCGAGCCGAAGCAGAGTCAACAGCCTTACCATGCTGAGTTACGGCTGTTAGCACAACGTCAAAATCATCTCTAATTTTTTGAGGAAGTGAACCTAAAGCATCTCCAGCATTGCTAACTGCGACTAGTGCAATTTCACGATTTTTTTTCCATCTTTTCGAAGCATAGGCAATGGCTCTTCCATTTTGAGTGACAGCAGCCAGCACAATCTGATGGTTATCTTTTAACTTATGATCGGCTTGCAGCAGTAACTCACCATCTCGTTTTACCGCGGCTAAAACTGTTTCGAATACCGCACTTTCCCCAGTAGTTACAAGCGCAAGACTTTGAATAGAGGTTTTTCTTTGGCGTTTACTTGTCTTATCAAGATCGCTTGCTGAAGCCTCTTTATCTTTTAATTGCAATGCGGTTTGCAAATTATTGGAAGCGAAGCGCAGCGCTTGTTTATTTTGAGCAATCGCTAGCGAGACCACTTCGATATCATCTCGAAGCGCTGCAGATACAAATTCAAGCACCTTACCATCTCTTTGCACCACAGCAATAGCAAAATATTTGTTATCCCATAACGAGTTTAACATAGCGGTATTCCTTTAAGTTTAAAGTTTATATTCATAGCCCTACCGAGTAGAAGCTATAGCCGAGCGCAGCCAAGCTTGTTCGCTAATTGCAATTTCTTGCTTTGACTGCAAGGTTTCTGTTGCATTGGTGTGAAATCTTGCTTATTTTCCTGCGCTTATGGGGTTCACAAGGTAAAAACTCCTCTGCCGGCTATTTACGATATATATGAACTTGCTCAATGCGCGGTCCATGAATTTTCTCCACCTGTAAATAAAAGCCAGCAAAATCAATACGTTCACCTTCGGCTGGAAAACGCTGCAATTGTTGCAAAATCAAGCCACTAACGGTAGTCGCTTCATATTCAGCTAAATCACAGTCCAATAACTGCTCTAAGGTGTAGGTAGAGCTGCTGCCCTTGACGATAAAGCTGCCGTCTTTCAACAATTTGGCATCTTGCTTGGCGAAATGGAATTCATCTTTAATACGACCTATCAATACTTGCAGCAAGTTATCTAAGGTGACAAACCCTATGATGCGTCCGCGCCTGTAGACCAAAGCAAAATGGGGCATGCCTTCTTTGAATTGATGGAATAAATCCAAGGCAAGGCAATCTGGCTTGAGTTTTAGCGCAGGCCTCAACAAAGGTTTTAAATCAGTTAAGCCATGGTCTGCCTGGATTGCGGCAAACAAGTCTTTGATATGTAAGATACCTACGATATGGTCGGGTTCATTTAAGTAAACCGGATAGCGGCTATAGCGCTGCTGAATAATCAGCTCAAGGTTGCTTGCTAACGGCTGGTTTATATCAAGACTGACCATCTCTGCGGCGGGACGCATCACATCGGTCACCGTGAGCTCGGCAAACTCCAGGGTATGCTCTAACATGTCGGCTTCCTCTTTGCTGAGTTCGCCATGTAAATGGCTGGCCTTTAAGATGAGCTTAAGCTCAGGCGTGGAATAAGCCTGCTCTTCATGATGAGAACTGTTAAGTCGCAGTAGCTTTAAAATTGTATTGGCACTGACATTAAGCAAGGCAATTGCAGGATACATTGCCCAGTAAAATATATACAAGGGACCTGCCGTCCATAAAGACCAAAACGCACTGCGCCTAATGGCCATAGATTTTGGCATAAGCTCGCCCACTACGATATGCAAAAAAGAAATCAAGCTAAACGCGATGGTAAAGGCGACTAACTCTATGGTGTTGCTTGAGCGAATACCTATAAAGCACAGAGCAGGCTCCAATAAAGAGGCAAATGCTGGCTCGCCTATCCATCCTAAGCCAAGTGATGCCAAGGTAATGCCCAACTGGCAAGCCGACAAGTAGGCATCTAGCTTAGCGTGTACCTTGGCCAAGATTTGGCCGCGCCAGCCCTTTATGGCTTGTAGCGTTTGTACTTGGGTATGCCTAACCTTCACTAAGGCAAACTCAGCCATCACGAAAAAGCCATTAAGCGCCACGAAAACAAAGGCCAGCAAGACTAAAGCATACTGTGACATATATTTCTTATGAAGTGATAATCAACTACTATAAAGCCAAAGCCTTGGTTTTACAAATCCTGCTCTGCTGTTTTAAGCTGCTGTAAAATCTCCCAGCAAGCAAGCTCTACGGCACAGGCCCTCACATCATGTTTGGTATGACCCACAGTCATGCGCTTTTGATAATGGCTAGTATTGGAACGCAACTGAATAGTCAGCTCAGTGCTTGCACTCTCTAACTCTTGCCAAAATTCAGTTAAGCCCGTGAGCTCAATGATATTATCCTTTGCCGCAAGCTTCGCTGGCGGCTGCTGAAATAACACCTTGTCAAAAGTACTAGGCACTTGCAACAGGGTTTGCAACAAACCACCGGTGGCCTGGTCTTTTATCCACAAGCGTTGGTCCGCCGTTAAGATATAGTGCAGCAACTGACTTGAAGCTGGCATACGCTGTTCACTTATAATATAGTCTTGAATGAAGGGCATAAGCTTGGCAAGCTCCGGCTGCAAAACTGCCTCGCTGCTCGCTTCTAATTTAAGCTCAAGATAGGGATGGCTTGCACGATAGCCTAAAACACAATTTTGTGGATCAATCAGCGGGTCAAGATAGCTTGCCAGGTGGCTTTCACCTATGCCTTGTAACAACCAAGAGCGACGCACCACTGAATAGTTGAAGTCATTGGCGAGTAAGTCTGGCAATACAGCCTGCTGAAAAATAGGCATACATTCTCTAGGCGGTCCTGGCAACATATAGACCAGCTTATCTTGCCAAGCTATTTTACAGGCATTGGCCGTGCCATAGGCATTAGGAATAACGGTGGCATGCTCTGGAAACAAAGCCTGCTGACGGTTGGAGTCTGCTACGCTATAGCCTAAACTCTGCAGCCAAGCACATAAGGCTTCCCAACTCGGCTGATGGAAAACCAAAGGTTGTTTAAGCACTTCACTCAGCGCAAAGCGAGTTAAATCATCAGACGTAGGGCCTAAGCCACCTATGGTAATAAGCGCTGCATGGTCTTGTAATAAGTACTCCATGGCCTGAACTATTGATGCTTGCTCATCCACCACCGCCATGTGCATCCCTACCGCAATGCTGTGGTGAAACAATGAGCTGGCTATGTTCTGGCCATTGCTGTTCGCTATATCGCCGTTAACCACTTCATTACCGGTGGCAAGGATTGCGACTTTTTTAACTGGCATTTAAGTTTTATCTCCTACAACTTCTCAGCAAAAGAGATCGAGTGCGAAAAGTCACGCGCCGCCACCGGGACCCTATGGTTATTCCGCTACCGCTTGGGCATGGTCACAGTTTTGCTGTGGACAAACCTTTTCCGTTCCTTTGCGCTTAGTGGTTTTAATTGTCAAAATAGGCCAGCTACACTTAGGGCAGGTTTCTGCTACCGGCTCGTTCCAAATAGCATATTTACAGTCTGGATACTTAGAGCAAGAATAGAAGATCTTGCCGTAGCGCGATTTACGCTGTAACAGATGGCCTTGGTGACATTCTGGACAATCCACATTGGTGTCGGCTGGTTTTTGCAAGGGTTCGATATGCTTGCATTTTGGATAACTACTGCACCCTATAAACTTACCATAGCGACCTACTTTGATCACTAAATCAGAGCTACAGCTAGGACATTTTCTGTCGGCTACAATTTCAGGTTCAGGACTTTCGGCTTCACCTTCTAGACTACGGGTATAATCGCACTCAGGATATCCCGTGCATCCTACAAAGCGACCACGCTTACCTAGCCGGATTGAAAGAGGTTTTTGGCACTGTGGACAGGCTTCATCCAAGGCTTCTTGAGTTACGTCTTTGCGTGACACATGCTCGCCTATGTCTTCTATTTTAGCCTTGAAAGGTTGCCAAAACTCACGCAGTAGAGGTACCCATTGTTTTTCACCACGGGAGACGGCATCCAGCTCATCTTCTAAATCGGCGGTGAAACTATAGTCAACATATTGGGTGAAATACTGGGTTAAAAACTTATTGACGACTCGTCCCACATCGGTAGGATAAAAGCGTTTTTGCACTAACTCCACATACTCACGCTGCTGCAAAGTGGAAATAATGGCCGCATAGGTCGATGGTCTGCCTATACCAAACTCCTCTAGGGCCTTGACTAAACTGGCTTCGCTAAAGCGTGGTGGTGGCTCAGTAAAGTGTTGCTCGGTTCTTATGCCCTGTAGCTTAACCGTTTCACCTTGTTTTAGCTCAGGCAGCAATTGTCCTTCGCCATCGGTTTTTGGCGCATCGTCTATGCCTTCTAAGTAAACCGCCATAAATCCAGGGAAAGCGATGGTGGAACCGGTGGCTCTAAACACATTGCCTTGGCCTGCACCAAGGTCTATGCTCACGGTATTTAAAGTTGCATGCACCATTTGACTTGCCACGGTTCGCTTCCATATGAGCTCATAGAGTTTGTACTGTTCAGCGCTCAAATACTGCTTGATGTCCTCAGGCAAACGCTGCGCCGAGGTGGGTCGAATCGCCTCATGCGCCTCTTGCGCATTTTTTGTTTTGGTCTTATAAATCCGGGCTTCTTTAGGCAGGTTGTCCTTACCATAGCGCGTCGCAATGAGCTCGCGTATTTCATGCAAGGCTTCTTGCGCTAAGCTAACCGAGTCAGTACGCATATAGGTAATCAGACCCATGCTACCACTGCCGGTATCGATCCCTTCGTAGAGTTGCTGAGCAACACGCATGGTGCGCTGAGCGGTAAAGCCTAATTTACGAGCCGCTTCTTGTTGTAGCGTGGAAGTAATAAAGGGAGCAGCGGGATTACGCTTGCGTTGCTTTTTATCCACTACCAGCACTTGTAATTCACCTTGGGCCGCGCTTAACAATGCTTGTTGCACTTCACTTGCTTGCTCTGCCTGGGTGATACTAAATTGCTTTAACTTTTCACCGGCATACTGTATGAGCTTTGCCGGAAAAGTTTGTTTTTTAGCCTCACAATCTGCCAGCAAGGTCCAATACTCTTGCGATTTAAATGCCTCTATTTCTTCCTCGCGCTCTACGATTAAGCGCAAGGCAGGACTTTGCACTCTACCGGCGGATAAGCCTCGGCGCACCTTTTTCCATAGCAGTGGTGACAAGGTAAAACCAACCAGATAGTCCAAGGCACGCCTGGCTTGCTGCGCAAAGATCAAGTCTTCGGATAAGCTTCTAGGTTGCGCAATGGCCTTTTGAATAGCCGCTTTAGTGATCTCATGAAAGACCACCCGCTGCACAGGTTTGTCTTTTAATACTTTTTTCTGTTTAAGTATTTCGGCAATATGCCAGGAAATAGCTTCACCTTCGCGATCAGGGTCAGTCGCCAGATAGAGACCTGCGGCTTCTTTAGCAGCTTTGGCTATGGCATCGACATGACGCTTGTTTTTATCAATGAGTTGATACTTCATAGTAAAATCATGCTCTGGATCCACGGCGCCTTCTTTGGGTACCAAATCGCGCACGTGGCCAAAAGAGGCCAATACCGTATAGTCTTTACCTAAGTATTTTTCAATGGTCTTTGCTTTGGCAGGGGATTCCACTACC
>WPCG01020616.1_pt1 | contig 17372 bp, 13 predicted proteins | sample 5403311 | NCBI WGS metagenome assembly WPCG01 (sample SAMN12869467, study PRJNA574797) | sludge metagenome | isolation source: wastewater treatment of Control | place: China:Beijing | collected 2019-05-17 | reverse complement strand
CGCTGATTGCCGCCACCCACCTCGGCAGCAGCCTGACGCCGATGCCGCATCCGCGCGACGATGGCAGCCTGGTGTTGCGCGGGCTCTACCGCTGGGTCCGGCACCCGATCTACTTCGGTGTGATCCTGATGGCCTTCGGCTGGGCGCTCTACGTACAGGGGACGCTGACCCTCGTCTATGCGGGGCTGCTGTTCCTCTTCCTCGATCTCAAGTCGCGGCGCGAGGAGCGCTGGCTGCTGGCGCGCTATCCCCACTACGCCGCCTACCGCCGCCGCGTGCGCAAGCTGCTGCCCTTCCTGTACTGAGCGTCTGCGGCTGCTGCAGACGGCAACAGGCCCCGCACGCTTGCGCGTGCGGGGCCTGTTCATGCCGGCCTTGCAGCAGTGCTCAGCCGCAGGTGCCGACCGCGCCGCAGGCGGTGCAGAAATCGCAGCCGTCCTTGCGGATCACGGTGTGGTTGCCGCACTCGGAGCACAGCGCGCCCTGCATCAGCTGGGGCTCGCTGTCGTCGCGCGGCGACTCCAGGATGCCCATCTCGCGGGTCGGGTAGCCCTTCTCGTCGAGCACGCCGAGCATGGCGTAGCGGTGGATCATCAGCTGGGCGATGTAGGCCACGGTGCTGGGGTAGTTCTGCTGGCGCTTGGTGCCCGGGATGAAGGCCATGAAGTCGCCCAGCGGTTCCGGGTAGTCGAGCAGCTTGCGCAGCTTCATGCCGATCCAGGCCGGGTCCATGACGCGCATGTCGAGCGACAGGATGCGGGTGAGGCCGTCGAGCGCGCGCGGGTAGTTGCCGGAGAGCCACACCGAGTAGGGGCGGGTGACGCCGTCGGGGAGGGTGATCTCCTTGAGGCCGAGGACGAAGTCTTCGCCGGTGGCGGGGTTGTAGATATCCACCGTCCACGACAGCGTGCCGTCGGTGCCGGTCTTGGGCTCTTCGAGGCTGAACAGGGTCTCCAGCACCGGGGAGGCTTCTTCGGTGTCGAAGCTGCCGAGCTGCTCGCAGCGGTAGCGCACCACCTGGGCGAAGGCCGATACCGCGCCGGGCATCAGCTTCTTCTCGCCGTGCGGCGGGAAGGGCATCTCGAAGGACTTCTCGCCCACGGTGCGCGCCAGGGTGTCGAGCTTGAGCTTGAGCCAGCCGCGGTCGTTGGCGCGCATGTCCATCGACAGGGTCTTGGCCACCGCGCCCAGGCCGCGCGGCTGGTCGGCGCCGTTGACCCACACTTCGAAGGGGAAGGTGCCGCCGTTGGTGCCGAACTGGCCGACGAAGAGCGCGAAGTCGCCGCTCGGCGTGGCGAGCATGTAGGTCCACGCCATGTTGCCGTCGGGCATCTCCGGGCGTCCCGGCCAGCGCAGGCTGGACAGCACCGGGGCAGGCAGGCTCTTGATCGAGAGGCGCTTGTTGGCGTCGGCGATCTCGACGTCGTGGGGCTGCTTCTGCTCGGTGGTGGGGGTCACCGACAGCACCGAACCCAGCACCGAGTTGGGCCGGTAGGTGGCCAGGCCCTTGAGGCCGGCCTTCCACGCGGTGAGGTAGAGGTCCTCGAACTCGGCGTAGGGGTAGTCCTCGGGTACGTTCACCGTCTTGGAGATGGAGGTGTCGATGTAGGGGGCGACGGCGGCGACCATGTCCTTGTGCGCCTGCGCGGAGATCTCCAGCGCGGTGACGAAGTAGGGCGGCAGCTTGTCGACCTTGCCGCCGAGGTGGCGGTACAGGCGCCAGGCGTAGTCCTCGACGGCGTATTCCTTGAAGGTGCCGTCGGCCATGCGCTTGCGCCGGGTGTAGGTGTAGGAGAAGGGCGGTTCGATGCCGTTGGAGGCGTTGTCGGCAAAAGCCAGGCTGATCGTGCCGGTGGGGGCGATCGACAGCAGGTGGGAATTGCGGATGCCGTGCTTGCGGATCTTGTCCTTCACGTCGGCGGGCAGGCGCGAGGCGAAGTTGCCGCCGGAGAGGTAGAGGTCGGCGTTGAAGAGCGGGAAGGAGCCACGCTCGCGGGCCAGCTCGACGGAGGCGAGATAGGCGCGGTTGCGCATGTAGTCGGAGATCTTGCGGGCTTCCTCGCGCGCTTCAGGGGTGTCGTAGCGGCGCGTGAGCATGATCAGCGCATCGCCCAGGCCGGTGAACCCGAGGCCGACGCGGCGCTTCGACTGGGCTTCGTTGAGCTGCTGTTCGAGCGGCCAGTGGGTGACGTCGAGGACGTTGTCGAGCATGCGGATGGCGACGTCGATGACCTTGCCGAAGGCGGGGTAGTCGAACTCGGCCTGCTCGGTGAACGGATTCTTGATGAAGGGAGTGAGATTGACCGAACCCAGGCAGCAGCAGCCATAGGGCGGCAGCGGTTGTTCGGCGCAGGGGTTGGTGGCCTCGATGGTCTCGCAGTAGTAGAGGTTGTTGTCCGCGTTCATGCGGTCGAGGAAGAGGATGCCCGGCTCGGCGTGGTCGTAGGTCGAGCGCATGATCTGGTCCCACAGCTCGCGCGCGCGCACCTTGCGATACACCCACAGGCCATCGTCGCGCTGGTAGGCGCCGGCCTCCTTGACCTCGTCGGTGGGTTCGGACTTGTGGGTGAGTTCGACGTGGCCGTCGGCCTCCACTGCTTCCATGAACGGGTCGGTGACCCCCACGGAGATGTTGAAGTTGGTGAGGTCGCCGTGGTCCTTGGCGTGGATGAATTCCTCGATGTCGGGGTGGTCGCAGCGCAGCACGCCCATCTGCGCGCCGCGGCGCGCGCCGGCGGACTCCACCGTCTCGCAGGAGCGGTCGAAGACGCGCATGTAGGACACCGGGCCGGAAGCGTTGGAGGCGGTGCCCTTGACCAGCGCGCCCTTGGGGCGGATGGAGGAGAAGTCGTAACCCACGCCGCCACCGCGGCGCATGGTTTCGGCGGCCTGGGCGAGCGCGGTGTAGATGCCCGGACGGCCATCGACGGCCTCGGTGACCGAATCGCCCACGGGCTGCACGAAGCAGTTGATCAGCGTGGCCTGCAGCTTGGTGCCGGCGGCGCTGTTGATGCGCCCGGCGGGGACAAAGCCGCGCTCCTGGGCGTCGTAGAACTTGGCTTCCCAGTACGCCCGCTTGTCCTCGGCTTCGACGGCGGCCAGCGCGCGCGCAACGCGGCGGCGCACTTCGTTGATGCTGGTCTCCTCGCCCTTGGCGTATTTTTCGATCAGGACTTCGCCGGAAATCTCCTGCGGAGCGAGCGTGGCTGCACTGGCCTTGCTGCCCGCCTCGTTCTGGGTGGTAGCGCTCATCGTTGATGTGTCCGTGGTGGTGTGTAGGTGGTCTGTGGAACGCTGTGAAGCATAGCTCCAAATGCTTTGATGTGCAAAAAAATAAAGTTAATAAAAAACAATAGATTACGATCTTTGATCGTATGTCAACAATTTCTTATCTACTACATCTAGTAGCTTCATGAGACCTCTTTCATGCACTGAAAGCCTTGAAATGACAGGGTTGGAGGCCGAAAACATCGGCATAAAGACGTAGCGCAGGTCTATAATCGCCACAGTCAAACGGCAGGAGTCGCACCCATGGGCAGGCTCGACGCTTCGCAACTGGCGGCACAGGCGTGCACCCGCAACGGCGGGGATGCCACCCGCCTGCTGCAGGTGCTGATAGACGTACAGGAGAAGGCCGGCTGGCTGTCTGCCGAGCTGATCAGCGCAGTCGCCGCCGAACTCGGCGTGCCGCGGGTGCGGGTCGAGGGCGTGGCCGGCTTCTATTCCTTCCTGTACACCGAACCGGTGGGCAACTACCGGGTGCTGTTCTCCGACAACATCACCGACCGCATGCTGGGCGCCCCTGAGTTGATGGACGCGCTGTGCGGCAAGCTGTGGGTGGAGCGCGGCAAGCTCTCCGAAGATGGTCTGGTGAGCGTTGATACCACCTCCTGTACGGGGATGTGCGACCAGGGACCGGCACTGCTGGTCAATGGCCGTCCGCTGACGCGGGTCGATCACCGCCGAGTCAACCAGATCGCCGAGCTGATCCGCCGCAAGGAGCCGCTCTACGCCTGGCCCAGCGAGCTGTTCCGGGTCGACGACAACATCCGCCGCCGTGACGCCCTGCTGGGCCCCGACCAGCGCCCAGGCGAAGCCCTGCGTGCGGCGCTGGCGCGCGGGCGCGAGGACTGGCTGGCGCAGATGCGGCTGTCCAATCTGCGCGGTCGTGGCGGCGCGGGTTTCACCACGGCGGTGAAATGGCAGGCCTGCCGCGATGCCGCGGGCGCCGACAAGGTGGTGGTGTGCAACGCCGACGAGGGCGAACCCGGCACCTTCAAGGACCGCGTGCTGCTGAGCAGCTTTGCCGACCAGGTGTTCGAGGGCATGACCCTGGCGGCGTGGGCGGTGGGGGCGCAGCGCGGCTTCCTCTACCTGCGCGGCGAGTACCGCTACCTCCTCGACCATCTTCAGCACGTGCTGGCGCGGCGGCGCAGCGCCGGACTGCTCGGCAATGCCATCCTCGGTGAGACCGGTTTCGACTTCGACATCGACATCCACCTTGGCGCCGGTGCCTACGTCTGCGGCGAGGAAACCGCCCTGCTCGAATCGCTCGAAGGCAAGCGTGGCACTCCGCGCATCCGTCCGCCTTTCCCGGTCACCCACGGCTATCTGGGGCGGCCGACGGTGGTCAACAACGTCGAGACCCTGGCCAAGACCACCCTCATCGCGCTGCATGGCGGCGAAGCCTTTGCGGCCACCGGCACCGCGCAATCGACCGGCACCAAGCTGCTGTCGATCTCCGGTGACTGTGCCTACCCGGGGATCTACGAGTACCCCTTCGGGGTCAGCATCGAGCACGTCCTGGAAGACTGCGGGGCCTCCGACGTGCAGGCCGTGCAGGTCGGCGGGGCCTCGGGGATGACGCTGGCGAGCTATGAGTTCCACCGCCGCATCGCCTTCGAGGACGTGCCCACCGCAGGGGCCTTCATGATCTTCGATTCAAGCCGCGACATGTTCGAGGTGGCGCGCAACTTCGTCCATTTCTTCGCTCACGAGAGCTGCGGCTTCTGTACCCCGTGCCGGGTCGGCACCTCGCTGCTCGACAACTACATGAGCAAGCTGGCGAGCGGTTACGGTGCCAAGATGGATCTCGCCGACATCGAGTGGATCAACCGCCTGCTGCGCCAGTCCAGCCACTGCGGGCTGGGTTCGAGCGCGCCCAACGCAGTGGTCGATGCACTGGTGAAGTTCCGTCCGGCCTTCGAGCGTCATCTGCGCAATCTCGACTTCGAGCCCGCCTTCGATCTCAACGCCGCCCTCGCCGGGGCGCGCACGGCCGCCGGGCGCGACGACCCCGGCGCCTTCCTCGACCGTGAGCAGGAGACCACGCGATGAGCAGGCAGTTTCTCTTCGACGGCCAGCCGGTTCCCTTCGAGGACGGCCAGACCATCCTCCAGGCCGCCCACGCCGCCGGTCACTACATCCCGCACCTGTGCTGGCATCCGGACTTTCCGCCGCACGGCTCGTGCAAGCTGTGCATCGTCAAGGTCGGTGGCCGGCACGTATCGTCCTGTGCGCTGCCGGCCAAGGAAGGCATGGAGGTGGAGAGCAATACCCCGGAGATCAACGGCGAGCGTCGCGCGCTGCTGCAGATGCTGTTCGTCGAGGGCAATCACTTCTGTCCGTCGTGCGAGAAGAGCGGCAACTGCCAGTTGCAGGCGCTGGCCTACGACCTCGAGATGCTCACCCCGCGCTTCAACCACTTCTTCCCCGACCGTCCGCTGGATGCCTCGCACCGCGACATGCTGCTCGACTTCAACCGCTGCATCTTCTGCGAGCTGTGCGTGCGCGCCTCGCGCGACGTCGACGGCAAGAACGTCTTCGCACTCACCGGGCGCGGCATCCACAAGCACCTGGCGGTGAATGCGGAGTCCGGGCGGCTTGCCGACACTGACTTTGCCGCCGACGATCTGGCCGCCAACATCTGCCCGGTGGGGGTGATCCTGCACAAGCGCGTCGGCTTTGCGGTCACCATCGGCAAGCGCAAGTACGACGCCAAGCCCATCCATACCGTGGCGCTGGAGGAGGGAGAGTGATGGACAACGCTGCCCGCGACGCCCGCCGGCCGAAGCTGCGCGTCGCCACCACCTCGCTGGCCGGCTGTTTCGGCTGTCACATGTCACTGCTCGACATCGACGAGCGCCTCTTCGACCTCGTCGAGCTGGTCGATTTCGACCGCTCCCCGCTCACCGACATCAAGCACTGCGGGCCCTGCGACATCGGCCTCATCGAAGGCGGGGTGTGCAATGCCGAGAATGTCCACGTACTGCGCGAATTCCGCCGCAACTGCAAGATCCTGGTGGCGGTGGGGGCCTGTTCGGTGAATGGCGGCCTGCCGGCGCAGCGCAATCATCTCGACGTCGGCGCCTGCCTGCAGCAGGTCTACCAGTATCGCGAAGGGGTCGCCGGCGCACAGATTCCCAGCGATCCCGAGCTGCCGCTGCTGCTCGACAAAGTGCGTCCGATCCACGAGGTGGTGCGGGTCGATTACTTCGTCCCCGGCTGTCCGCCGTCGGGCGATGCGCTGTGGAAGTTCCTCACCGACCTGATCTCCGGCCGCACGCCGCGGCTGTCCCACCCCATGCTGCACTACGACTGACCCGCGCAGGACGAACGCCGATGAGTTTCGAACTGGAAACCGCACAGAACCGCGACACCCTGCGCCGCGTTGCCATCGACCCGGTGTCGCGGGTTGAAGGGCACGGCAAGGTCACCCTGCTCCTCGACGAGCACGACGAAGTGCGCGAGGCCCGCCTGCACATCGTCGAGTTCCGTGGCTTCGAGGTCTTCATCCAGGGCCGCCCGTACTGGGAGGTGCCGGTGATGGTGCAGCGCCTGTGCGGCATCTGCCCGGTCAGCCACCACCTCGCCGCCGCCAAGGCACTCGACGTTGCCGTGGGGGCGACACCGGTCACCGCCAGCGCCGAGAAGATGCGCCGCCTGATGCACTACGGGCAGATGCTGCAGTCGCATGCGCTGCACTTCTTCCACCTTTCCTCGCCCGATCTGCTCTTCGGCTTCGATTCCGAAGTGGCGCGCCGTAACATCGTTGGCGTCGCCGCCGCGCACCCCGAGGTCGCCCGCCAGGGCGTGCTGCTGCGCAAGTATGGCCAGGAGGTCATCCGTGCCACCGCGGGCAAGAAGGTGCATGGCACCAGCGCGGTTCCCGGCGGCATGAACCGCCACCTTGCCGACGCCGACCACGAACTGCTCAGCCGCGACATCAACCAGATCGTGGACTGGAGCCGTGCGGCGGTGGAACTGGTGAAGCGCCTGCATCGCGCCGATCCCGCCCTCTACGACGTCTTCGGCAGCTTCGAGTCGGCGATGATGAGCCTGGTGCGTGCCGATGGCGCAATGGATCTGTACGACGGCGACCTGCGTTTCCGCGATGCCGACGGCAAGGTGCTGATCGACCACCTGTGCGATCAGGACTACGCCAGCGTGATCTGCGAGGAGGTCAAGTCGTGGAGCTACATGAAGTTCCCCTTCATGCGCGCGCGCGGCCCCGAGCAGGGCTGGTACAAGGTCGGTCCGCTGGCCCGCGTGCAGAACTGCGACTTCATCCCCACGCCCTTTGCCGAAGCCGAGCGGCGCGAATTCATCGATCACGGTCGCGGTCGTCCGGTGCACGCCACGCTGGCCTACCACTGGGCGCGCATGATCGAGATGCTGCATGCTGCCGAGGTGATCCGCGAACTGCTCGACGATCCCGATCTGCGCAGCGGCGAACTGCTCACCACCGGCACCCGGCGCCGTGAAGGGGTGGGCATCATCGAGGCCCCGCGCGGCACGCTGATCCACCATTACCGCATCGGCGAGGACGACCTGGTGACGATGTGCAATCTCATCGTCTCCACCACCCACAACAACCAAGCCATGAACACCGCCGTGCGCGAGGTCGCCAAGCGCTACCTTTCCGGCCGGCGCCTCACCGAAGGCCTGCTCAATCACATCGAGGTCGCCGTGCGCGCCTTCGACCCCTGCCTGTCCTGCGCCACCCATGCGCTCGGGCAGATGCCGCTGGTGGTTGAGCTGAGCACTGCCGACGGTCAGTGTGTGGACCGTGCGGTGCGTGAATCCACCCACTGTGGCTGAAGCCTTGCCGACGGTGGTGATGTTCGCGGTCGGCAACGAATCGCGCGGCGACGACGCCCTTGGTCCGCGGCTGGCGCGTGCGGTCGAACAGGCGGCGCCGGCGGGTGTGCGCGTGGTGGGCGACTTCCAGCTGCAGATCGAACATGCGCTCGACATCGACGGCGCCGACCTGGTGCTCTTCGTCGATGCCGCGCAGCGCCAGGATGCCGCCCTGCGTTTCGTCGAGATCGCCCCCGTCGACGGCCGCGCGGCCTTCTCGCATGCGCTCGCTCCGGCCGCCGTGCTTGGTGTCTACCGCCAGTTGCGCGGCACGCCGCCGCCGGCCTTCGTGCTCGGCGTGGCCGGGGAGAACTTCGAACTGGGCGCCCCGCTGTCGGGCGCCGCGCAGGCTGCCGAGACTGCGGCACAGGCATTCCTCGCGCGGCTGCTGGGCACTCCGCAGGTCACGGCCTGGCGCAGCCTGTGCGGCTGATGCTCAGCCGTGGTGATGGGCGGCGGCGAGGCTGGGGAAAAACAGTGCGACGAAGGCGGCGAGATTGAGCTCGGCATCCTCGCGGACGCGCCCGAAGCTGTCCGGCGACATCTGCAACTGCTGCCACACCGCGGCTTCGATGCGTGCCGCTGCCGCCGCGCTCGGTTCACCGTCGCGGTCGGCGAGGACGATGCGGGTGGCGACGTGGATGATGGCGGCGTCGAAGCTGCTTTCGCCTCCCAGGCGGGGGTTGAGCTGGGCACCGAGGATGGTGGCGAAGCTTGCCGGCAGGCGCCAGTGGTCGGCCAGGGTGGCCGCCACCTCGGCATGGTCACAGCCGATGATGCGGCGTTCCGCGGCGGCAACGTCCTCGCTGCCGCTGACGGCCGCTTGCTGGGCCTGCCAGGCCAGTTCGGGGACGAGCTGGTACATCGCCAGGTGGCCGATGTCGGCGAGCAGGCCGACCACGAACATGCGGTCCGCCGACGGCAGGCCGCTGCCGCGGGCGATGCTGCGCGCGGCCAGGCCGCACATCACGCTGCCGCGCCAGAAGCGGTACATGTCCATGTTTTCCGGACGGATGCCGGCGAACACCGAGCTGATCGACATTGCCAGCACGAGGTCGTGTACCTGCTGCAGGCCGAGAATCTGCACCGCGCGGTTGATCGTCTCGACCTGTCCGCCATAGCCGTACAGCGCGCTGTTGACGACGCGCAGCATGCGTGCGGAGAGCGCCGGATCGGCACACACCAGGCGGCCGACTTCGGTCACCGAGCCCTCGGGTGAATCGAGTTCCTCGCGGATGCGGTGATAGACCGTGGGCAGCGAGGCGAGGGCGTCGAGTTGCGAAACCAGTTCCTGGGCCGAGTGCATGTGCGTGTTCCGGTGTGTAGCACGGCCATTATCGACGATTCGCCGCCCTTCGTGTGAGTGAGCTGGGGCGCGGTATCCGCCGTGCCGTCACACTGATGCGGCAGAATGAAGAACCTGGTGTCAGCCGTTGATGTTGAGGGGATGAGGATGAACGAGACCTTGCGCGTGATCAGCTGGAACATCCAGTGGGGCAGGGGTGCTGACGGGCGGGTGGATCTGGCCCGTACAGTGGATGCCCTGCATGCGCTGGGCGGCGCCCAGGGCGCCGCGCTGATCTGCCTGCAGGAGGTCGCCTGCTGCTTCCCCGGCCTGCCCGGCGGGGCGGAGGAGGATGAGGTGGCGCTGCTGCGGGCGGCTTTCCCGGGCTATCAGGCGGTATTCGGCGCCGGCGTGGATGTGCCGGGCAGCGCCGGCGGGCGGACGCGTTTCGGCAATCTGCTGCTGTCGCGCCTGCCGCTCGGGCAGGTTTACCGCCATCTGCTGCCGGCCCCCGCCGATGGCGGCTTGCCGTCGATGCAGCGGGTCTGCGTGGAGGCGGTGGTGGAGGCACCATGGGGGCCGTTGCGCGTCCTCACCACCCACCTCGAATACTATTCGGCGCGCCAGCGCATGGCGCAGGTGCAGGCGCTGTGCGCGCTGCAGGAGTCCGTCGTGGACAGTGCGCGGGTCGCCGCGGCGCCGCGCGTCAAGGAAGGCAACGCCAGCTTCGCGCCCTGGCCGCGGCCGCCTGCGGCGCTGCTGTGCGGCGACTTCAACTGCGAACCGGGCAGTGCCGAACACGCCGTGCTGCGCGCCGGCCCGCACTGGCACGATGCCTGGGTGGCCTGCCATGGCGATCTGCCACACGCGCCCACGGTGGGCCTGCACGGCGCCGAATGGCCGCAACGGGCCTACTGCTGCGACTATTTCTGCGTTACCGGGGAACTCCTGCCGCGTCTGGCCGATGTGGCGGTCGATGGCGGTACGGCCGCATCCGACCACCAGCCGGTGACCCTCGACCTTTTCAGCGCCCCGGGAGCTTGAGCAGGTCAGCGCTTCAGCCTGTCGTGCTGCCGAGGAAGTCGCGCAACGCGTCGCCCAGCGCTCCCGGCGCTTCGGCCATCATGGCGTGGCCGGCGCCGGCGAGGGTGTGCAGGCGCACTGCGGCGCCGCCCCTGGCGAGGGCGTCGAGCAGCGGGCGGGTGGCCCGTGGCGGCGTCATCTGGTCGCGATCGCCGCACACCACCAGGGTCGGACAGCCAACCCGCGCGGCGGCTTCGAGTCCATCGGTGTAGGCGTTGCAGGCGGCCAGATCGGCGGCCAGCACCCCTTCGCGCTGGCGCGCCATGAGGGCGGCATTGAGACCCGGCAGCCACAGCCCTGGGCAAGCGCTGGCGCCGATATGGCTGGCGGGGACGTAGGACCACTGGTTGATCATGGCGTGGGCGCGTGCGCGCTGGCTGCGTGCTGCATCGAGGAGCGGCGCGGCGACCGGCATCGGTGCGACGCTGCCGACCAGGACAAGGGCGCTGATGCGCGGGCTGCGTGCGCTGCAGGCGAGCGCCACCAGCGACCCCATGCTGTGGCCGACGAGGGCGGCGCGGGCGACACCGGCGGCGTCGAGCAGGGCCTCTATCCATTCCGCGAGCGCTGCGATGCCGGTCAGCGCTTCGCCAGCGGAAGCGCCGTGGCCGGGGAGGTCGGGGGCGAGGACGGCGAAGCCGTGATGGGCGAGATGGCGGGCCTGGTACTGCCACACGCTGTGGTCGTGGCCGGCACCGTGGATCAGCACCACTGCGGGCAGGCGGCGGTCGAAGCTGCGCCCGCCGCAGTAGATGCGCGTCGGTTGGCCAAGTACGTTGAGGTCCATGGTGCTCAGGTCCTGCTCAGTTTGCCGGCGGCGGCGAGGCCGCGGTCGAGGTCGGCGAGCAGGTCGGCGAGGCTCTCCAGCCCCACCGACAGGCGCACCGTGCCCTCGCCGATGCCGGCGGCGGCGAGATCGGCCGCCGACATGCGGAAATGGGTGGTGCTGGCGGGATGGATGACCAGCGACTTGGCATCGCCGACGTTGGCGAGATGGGAGAACAGGCGCAGGGCCTCGATGAAAGCCTGCCCCGCGGCGCGTCCGCCCTTGAGTTCGAAGGACAGCACTGCACCGGCGCCGGCAGGAAGCAGGCGGGCGGCGAGGGCGTGGTCGGGGTGGCCGTCGAGCCCGGGGTAGGCCACCCTGGCGACCTGCTCGTGGGCAGCCAGATGCGCGGCGACCTGGCGGGCGTTGTCGACATGGGCGCGCATGCGCAGCGGCAGGGTCTCCAGGCCCTGGAGGATCTGGAAGGCGTTCATCGGCGACAGGCAGGCGCCGAAGTCGCGCAGACCCTCGCGGCGCGCGCGCAGCAGGAAGGCGGCAACCGGCGACTCCTCGGCGAAGTCCATGCCGTGGAAGCCGTCGTAGGGGTCGGTGAGGGTCGGAAAGAGGCCGGCGGCTTCCCAGTCGAAGCGGCCGCCGTCGACCAGCACGCCGCCTACCGCCACGCCGTGGCCGCCGAGGAACTTGGTCGCCGAGTGCATCACCAGGTCGGCACCCAGCTCCAGGGGGCGTTGCAGGCAGGGGGTGACCAGGGTGGCGTCGACCAGCAGCGGCACGTGGTGCGCATGGGCGATCTGCGCCACGGTGGGAATGTCCATCACGTCGAGCCCGGGGTTGCCGAGCGATTCGCCGAAGAACAGCCGCGTCTCCGGGCGTACCGCGGCACGCCAGGCGTCGGGGTCGCGCGGGTCGACGAAGGTGGTGTGGATGCCGAAGCGCGGCAGGGTGTAGCCCAGCAGGTTGTGCGAACCACCGTACAGCGAGCGAGAGGCGACGATGTGGCCGCCTGCGCCCATCAGGGTGACGATGGCCAGATGCAGGGCGGCCTGTCCGCTGGCGGTGGCGATTGCGCCGACACCACCTTCGAGTGCGGCAACGCGTTCTTCCAGCACCGCCACGGTGGGGTTGGAAATGCGTGCGTAGACGTGGCCGGGGCGTTCGAGGTTGAACAGCTCGGCAGCCTCTGCGGTGTCCTTGAAGACGTGACTGGTGGTGAAATGGATGGGGGTGGCACGCGAACCATGGGTGGGGTCGGGCGACTGCCCGGCGTGCAGGGCGAGGGTGTCGCGGCCGTAGGGGGTGGATGCGCTCATCGGTCTGCGGGGTGGGATCAGGCCAGTTCGTCGGGTTCGAGCATGCGCTCGATGAGGGCGATGCGGTCCTTCAGGGCGAGCTTGCGCTTTTTCAGTCGGCGCAGCAGCAGCTCGTCCCGCGGCGGGGCGTCGCCGAGACCGGCGATGGCCTCGTCGAGGTCGCGGTGTTCGGCGCGCAGCGCCAGCAGGCGGGCCTGCAGGCTGGTGACATCCTCAAAGCCGTGGTCGCTGTCGCTCATCGCCCGCTCCGCCATGCCGGGGGCGCCTCTGCGCCCGTTGATCGGTTCTCTGCGGGGGCCATCTTAGTCGACCCATCGTTGCAGCGTCGAGTCTGCGTCATCCGTGGTTTGCCTGCAGCACCCGCTGCTGCATAGAATTGCCGCCTTGAAGGCAGCAGGAAGACGACGGTGAACAAGGCATTCGTCAGGGAAGACAGCGGCGAGGACGACGACGAGGCACTCGCCCCGGCACTGCGGCTACCGCCGGGCAGCCGCAATTACATGACCCGCCGTGGTCACCACGTGCTGCACGAAGAGCTCGACCAGCTGGTGCGCGTGGAGCGCCCGCGGCTGGTGGAAACCGTGGCCTGGGCGGCGGGCAACGGCGATCGCTCGGAAAACGGTGACTACATCTACGGCAAGAAGCGCCTGCGCGAGATCGACCGCCGCATCCGCTTCCTCATCAAGCGCCTGGAGAACGCCACGGTAGTCAATCCGGCCGAGCAGGAGAACACCGGGCAGGTGTTTTTCGGCGCCACGGTGACGATCTGCGATGCACAGGGCGGTGATGAGCAGACCTGGCAGATCGTCGGCGTGGACGAGGCCGACGTCTCCGCCGGGCGCATCAGCTGGATTTCGCCGCTGGCGCGGGCGCTGCTCAAGGCCCGCGTCGGCGACCTAGTGCGTTTCATGAGTCCGGCAGGGATGCGCGAGATCGAGGTGGTGGATATCGCCTATCACTGAGGGCGTAAGACCCGGCTGAAGCTGCGGTGTCGCATATATGCCTACACCGAAGGTGAGGTTTTTTGTCCATTGGGCTAAAGTTTGCAGCGCAGCATCCGTCAATCATGCGCAAGCCCTTGCCGTCCTTCCATTCTGCGGCGGGCTCATACCGGAACCGAAGCTGGGGAAAGATGATGTCGCTCAAATCAATGTCGGTCATGCACCGTCTGGTGCTGGTGCTGGTCATCGCACTGCTGGGAACGCTGATCCTCTCGGCGGTGGCACTGATGCAGTACCGTGCGCAGATGCTGGCGGATTATCAGCGTGCGGTGCGCAGCCTGGTCGAGGTTGCCCACGGTACCATCGCCCACTACCAGGGCCTGGAGCGTTCCGGCGCGCTCAGCCGCAGTGCCGCGCAGGACGCCGCCAAGGCTGCGCTGCGCGGCCTGCGCTACGACGGCAGCGAGTACTTCTGGATCAACGACAGTGGTCCGGTGATCGTCATGCACCCCATCCGCCCCGAGCTTGAGGGGCAGAATCTCGGCAATACCCAGGACCCCACCGGCAAGTACCTGTTCCGCGAGTTCGTCCGCGTCGCTCAGGGACAGGGCGAGGGTTTCGTCGATTATCTGTGGCCCAAGCCCGGCGCCACCGCCCCGCAGCCGAAGATCTCCTACGTGAAGATGTTCCGCGACTGGGACTGGATCGTCGGTTCGGGCATCTACGTCGATGACATCGGCGACGCCTTCATGCGCCATCTGTGGCAGTTCGCCGGCTTCGTGGTCGGCATCATGGCCTTGCTGATGTTCGTCGCCTGGCGGGTGGTGGGCAGCATCGTCTCGCAACTGGGCGGCGAGCCGACCTATGCCACCGAGGTGATGCGCAGCGTCGCCAGCGGAGATCTGCGCGTCGATGTGCGGGTCAATCACGGCGAGCAGGACAGCCTGCTCGGCGCGCTGGCGGAAATGGTCGGCCGCCTGCGCGGCATGGTCGGCGAGATCGGTGTCAATGCCGAACGTGTTGCCGGCAATTCGAGCGAGATCTCCGCGGTGTCCAAGCAGGTCGCCGAGGCCTCCCACGTGCAGTCCGATGCCGCATCGTCGATTGCCGCAGCGGTGGAAGAGATGACCGTCAGCATCTCGCACATCTCCGACAGCGCGCGCGAGACCGAAACCAACTCGGCGCGCGCCGCGGTGCTCGCCGAGCAGGGCGAAGCCCGTGCCGACGAGGCGGTGGGCGAGATGGAATCGATGGCGGCGACCGTCGACCGCGCGGCGGAGAAGATCCAGCAGCTGGTCGAACGCGCCAACGAGATCGGCACCATCGCCAACGTCATCAAGGAAATCGCTGCACAGACCAACCTCCTTGCCCTCAATGCCGCCATTGAGGCTGCCCGTGCCGGCGAGCAGGGGCGCGGTTTTGCCGTGGTCGCCGACGAGGTGCGCGGGCTCGCCGAACGCACGGCGACGGCGACGGTGCAGATCGAGAAGATGATCACCAGCATCCAGTCCGAAACCCATGGTGCGGTCGAGGTGATGAGCCAGGTGGCCGGACAGGTCAAGGACGGTGTCGAACTGGTGCAGGGCGCGGCCGGTTCGCTGCGCGAGATCCGTGGCGGCACGGATGTGGCGCTGGAGCGCATCCGCGACGTCGCCGATGCCACCAAGGAGCAGGGCTCGGTGTCCACGTCGATCGCCCAGCAGGTCGAGCAGATCGCCCAGATGGTCGAAGGCACCAGCAACTCCATGCGTTCGGCGGTGGGGGCGGTGGAGGAACTGGAGAAACTGGCTGCCGATCTGCACGATCTGGTCAGCCGCTTCCGCTACTGAAGCATCGGCCGACTTGAAACCTCGCAACGCGCCCCCATGTGGGGCGCGTTGCTTTTGATAACCGGAGTTTCATCGATGTCCGCGACCGCCACTGCCCAGACCCTGAACTTCCAGGCCGAGGTGAAGCAGCTGCTTCACCTGATGATCCACTCGCTGTACTCCAACCGCGAGATATTCCTGCGCGAACTGGTTTCCAACGCGTCGGACGCCTGCGACAAGCTGCGCTTCGAGGCGCTCGACCGCGCCGAGCTGTTCGAAGGCGACGGCGAACTGAAGATCCGCATCGACTTCGACAAGGATGCGCGCACGCTCACCGTTACCGACAACGGCATCGGCATGAGCCGTGACGAGGTGGTGACCAACCTTGGCACCATCGCCAAGTCCGGCACCAAGGAGTTCTTCGGCAAGCTCACCGGCGACCAGCAGAAGGACGCCCACCTCATCGGCCAGTTCGGCGTTGGCTTCTACTCGGCCTTCATCGTTGCCGACAAGGTCACCGTGCATACCCGCCGCGCCGGCCTGGCGGCCACCGAGGGTGTGCGCTGGGAATGCGCGATGAGCGGCGACACCGCGGGCGAATACAGCATCGAACCGGTCGAGCGCGCCGAGCGCGGCACCCGCATCACCCTGCACCTGCGCGAAGGCCAGGACGACCTGCTGTCGTCGTGGAAGCTGAAGAGCCTGATCAGCAAGTATTCGGATCACATCGTCCAGCCCATCCAGATGAAGAAGGAGGAGTGGGACGAGGAGAAGAAGGAACAGGTGGTCCGCGACGAGTACGAAACCGTCAACCAGGCCAGCGCGCTGTGGGCCAAGTCCAAGAACGAGATCTCCGACGAGGACTACAAGGCCTTCTACAAGCACGTTGGCCACGACTACGACGAACCGCTGGCATGGACCCATTCGCGTGTCGAGGGCCGCCAGGAATACACCCAGCTGCTCTATGTGCCGGCCCATGCGCCCTTCGACATGTGGGACCGCAACGCCCGCCATGGCGTGAAGCTGTACGTGAAGCGCGTCTTCATCATGGACGACGCCGAGAAGCTGATGCCCACCTATCTGCGCTTCGTGCGCGGGGTGGTCGATTCCAGCAACCTGCCGCTCAATGTTTCGCGCGAGATCCTGCAGGAATCCAAGGATATCGACGCCATCCGCCAGGGCTGCACGAAGAAGGTGCTGTCGCTGCTGGAGAGCCTGGCGACCAGCGAGGGCGAAGCCGAGCGCGCCAAATACGCCACCTTCTGGAAGGAGTTCGGCAAGGTGCTCAAGGAAGGCGTGGGCGAGGACTTCGCCAACAAGGAGAAGATCGCCGGCCTGCTGCGCTTCGCCTCCACGCACGCCGACACGCCGGATGAGGTGGTGTCGCTGGCCGACTACATCGGCCGCATGAGGGAAGGCCAGGACAAGATCTACTACGTCACCGCGGAAACCTTCAACGCCGCCAAGAACAGCCCGCACCTGGAAGTGTTCCGCAAGAAGGGCATCGAGGTGCTGTTGCTCTCCGACCGGGTGGATGAGTGGGTGACCGGCAACCTCACCGAGTTCGACGGCAAGCAGCTGGTCTCGGTGGCCAAGGGCGGCCTGGACCTGGGCGCGCTGGAAGACGAAGCCGAGAAGCAGGAAGCCGAGAAGGCCGCCGACGAGTACAAGGAACTGCTGGAGAAGATGAAGGCCAGCCTTGGCGAGCGCGTCAAGGACGTCAAGGTCACCCTGCGCCTGACCGATTCGCCCGCCTGCCTGGTGGCCGACGAGCACGACCTGGGCATGAACCTGGCGCGCATCCTCAAGGCCGCCGGGCAGAACGCCCCGGTCTCCAAGCCCATCCTGGAGATCAACCCCAGCCATCCGGCGGTGCTGCGCCTGAAGTACGAGGAGAAGAACTTCGACGACTGGGCCGCGGTGCTGTTCGACCAGGCCCTGCTCGCCGAAGGCGGCACGCTGGACGACCCGGCCTCCTTCGTCAAGCGCATCAACCAGTTGATGCTGGCGATGAGCGGC
>WPCG01168759.1_pt1 | contig 17446 bp, 15 predicted proteins | sample 5403311 | NCBI WGS metagenome assembly WPCG01 (sample SAMN12869467, study PRJNA574797) | sludge metagenome | isolation source: wastewater treatment of Control | place: China:Beijing | collected 2019-05-17 | reverse complement strand
ACCTGATCAACTACGCCGACGGCGATTCGCGCTTCATGTTCAACTTCGGCGACGGCGCGGCCGCGGCGGTGCTCGAAAAGGGGCTGGCGCGGAACGTCGTTCTGGAGACGGCCATGATCACCGACGGAAGCTTCGCGGACGACATCGGGGTCATGGGGGTCGGGTGCAAGAACTTCGCACACTTCAGCGACATGCCGTACGGCGACCGCTTTCTGAAGGTTGCGGACATTGCCCGGATGAAGGAGCGGCTCGATCCGGTCACGCTGGACAACTTCGTCCGGGTGATCGAACGGGCGGCGGAGAATAGCGGGTACGCGAAGGAGGCCATCGGCTTCATCGCCCCCATCTTCATGAAGCGCTCCATCCTGGAGACCATGCTCGCCAGCTTCGGGCTGAGCGAGGAGAACTCGTTCGTGCTGGAGGACTACGGCCACTGCCAGTCCGCCGACGCGTTCATCGCACTCCAGAACGGGGAGTCGCTGGGGAGGCTGAAGGACGGGGACGTCGCGGTCCTCGTCGCCGCGGGAACCGGCTACACATGGGCCGCCACCGCGGTGAAGTGGGGAGCGTGGCGGGCGTAGCCTCAGGACGCGCCGAGGAGCAGCCGCCCCGTGCGGGGCGCGGAAGGAGGACGCTATGAAGGAAAAGACGATCAAGGAGATCCATGCGGGCGACACGGCCTCGTTCCAGAAGACGCTGAGCGAGTCGGACGTGTACCTCTTCGCCGGGGTGAGCGGGGACCAGAATCCGGCCCATATCAACGAGGCGTATGCCTCCGGCACGCGGTTCAAGACCCGCATCGCCCACGGAATGCTCGTCGCCTCGCTGATCTCCGCCGCGCTCGGGACGGAGTTGCCGGGGCCGGGGACCATCTACCTCGGACAGACGATCAAGTTCACCGCCCCCGCACATATCGGCGACACGGTGGAGGCGCGGGTGACCGTTACCGAGATCGACGAGCGGAGGAACATCGCGACGCTGGAGACCGTCTGCACGAATCAGGACGGCAAGGTGCTGCTCGAAGGCGTCGCGACCGTGATGCCGCCGAAGTGAGGGAGGGAACGCGATGAGCGAACGGAAGGCGAATGCGTCGGTCGTCGTTCCGACGGCCGCTGATGGAAGGAGATGCGCTGAATGAGACTTGAAAAGAAAACCGCCGTCGTCACCGGAGGGGCGCGCGGCATCGGGCAGGCGATGTGCGAACTCTTCGCCTCGGAGGGCGCGCGCGTCCTCGCCGCGGACATGTCGGAGCTGTCGTATGAAAACCCGTCGGTCGAGGGGTACAGGCTCGACGTCTCCGACCCGGAGGCCTGCAGGGCGTGCTTCGAGTACGCAGTCGGGCGGTACGGCAGGATCGACATCCTCGTGAACAACGCGGGGATCACCCGCGACGCGCTGACGCGGAAGATGACCGACGACATGTGGCGGAAGGTCATCGACGTCAACCTGAGCGGCGTCTTCAACCTCGGGCGGCTCGTCGGCCCGCACATGCAGGAGCACAAGGGCGGCTCCATCGTCTGCATCTCCTCGGTCGTGGGGGAGTTCGGCAACATCGGGCAGGCGAACTACGCCGCCGCGAAGGCCGGGATGATCGGCCTGGCGAAGACCTGGGCCAAGGAGTTCGCGATGAAGGGCGGCAACGTCCGCGTGAACGTGATCGCCCCCGGATACACCATGACCGACATCCTGAGCACCGTGCCGCAGGAGCTGCTGGACAAGTTCGCCGCGATGACCATGCTTGGGCGTCTTGGACGGCCGGAGGAGATCGCCAAAGCTGCGCTCTTCCTGGCGAGCGACGACGCATCCTACATTACCGGGCATGTGCTCAGCGTAAACGGCGGCATGCGGCTGTAACGAACGACCATATTCAAACCCGCGCCCCGCGCCCGGCCCCCTCGCGGAGCCGCGACTCGGGGCGCGGTACTTTCGGAGGCGTACTCGATGAACTTTGAACTGAGCAAGGAACACCGGATGGCAAGAGACCTCTTCCGCCGTTTCGCGGAGAAGGAAGCTCGGCCTCTGGCGCAGGAAGTGGACGAGAACGAACGCTTCCCGTTGGAGACCGTGGAGAAGATGGCGCGCTCCGGCTTTTTGGGCATTCCCTGCGCCAAAGAGTGGGGCGGACAGGGGTGCGACACGCTGACCTACGTCCTCTGCGTGGAGGAGCTGAGCCGCGTCTGCGCGACCACGGGCGTCGTCGTCTCCGCCCACACCTCGCTGGCCTGCGACCCGATAGAGAAGTACGGCACGGAGGCGCAGAAGCGGAAGTACCTCCCTGACCTCCTGGCGGGCAGGAAGCTCGGCGCGTTCGCGCTCACCGAGCCGGGGGCCGGGACGGACGCATCGGGGCAGCAGACCAGGGCGGTTCTTGAAGGAGAGAGCTACCGGCTGAACGGCAGCAAGATCTTCATTACGAACGCCGGGCAGGCGGATGTGTATATAGTGTTCGCGATGACCGACAGAAGCCTCGGTACCAAGGGCATCTCCGCCTTCATCGTGGAGAAGGAGTTCCCCGGATTTTCCGTCGGGAAGAAGGAGTTGAAGATGGGAATCCGCGGCTCCTCGACGTGCGAACTCGTCTTCGAGGACTGTGTCGTGCCGAAGGAGAACCTTCTGGGAAAAGAGGGGAAGGGCTTCTCCATCGCGATGGGCACGCTCGACGGCGGGCGCATCGGCATCGCGGCCCAGGCGCTGGGCATCGCGCAGGGGGCGCTCGACGAGACCGTCTCCTACGTCAAGGAACGAAAACAGTTCGGCAAGCCGATCGGTGCCTTCCAGAACACGCAGTTCCGGATGGCCGACATGAAGACGCGAATCGAGGCCGCCAGACTGCTGGTCTACGGCGCGGCGCTCGCCAAGGACTCCGGCGGACGATTCTCCGTCGAGGCGGCGATGGCGAAGCTCTTCGCCTCCGAGACCGCGATGGAAGTGACCACGAAGTGCGTGCAGCTCTACGGCGGCTACGGCTACATGCGCGACTACCCCGTGGAGCGGATGATGCGCGACGCCAAGATCACCGAGATCTACGAAGGCACCAGCGAAGTGCAGCGCATGGTCGTCGCCGGCACGCTGCTGAAGTAGGGAGGAAGACCATGAAGATACTCGTGTGCATCAAACAAGTGCCCGACACCACGGAGGTGCGCCTCGACCCTGTGACCGGCACGCTGATCCGGGAGGGAATCCCGAGCATCATCAACCCTGACGACAAGGCGGGGCTGGAGGCCGCGCTCCGGCTGAAGGACGAGCACGGAGCGCACGTCGCCGTGCTCAGCATGGGGCCGCCGCAGGCGGATCTCGCGCTCCGCGAGGCGCTGGCGATGGGGGCCGACGAGGCCATCCTGCTCACCGACAGGGCGTTCGGCGGCGCGGACACCTGGGCGACCTCCTCGACGCTCGCCTCCGCCATCTCCGGCATGGAGTACGACTTCATCATCACAGGCCGCCAGGCCATCGACGGCGACACCGCGCAGGTGGGGCCGCAGATCGCGGAGCACCTCGGCATCCCCAACATCAGCTACGCCGAGGAGCTGCGGGTGGAGGACGGGTACGTGGTGGCGCGGCGGCAGTACGAGGACCGGAGCCATATGCTCAAGGTGAAGATGCCGTGCCTGATCACCGCGCTCTCGGAGCTGAACGAGCCCCGATACATGACGCCCCGCGGCATCTTCGAGGCCTTCCGGGAGAAGGAAGTGAAGATCCTGACCCGCGCCGACCTTGCGATCGACGACGGAAACATCGGGCTGAAGGGCTCCCCCACTCGGGTGATGAAGTCGTTCACCAAGGCGGCGAAGGGGAAGGGGACCGTGGTCGACCTGGACGCGAGGAGCGCGGCGGACTGGATCACGGAGAGACTTCAGGAGAAGTTCGTGCTGTGAGGAGGCCGTGGTATGGAAAAGAGTGAATATAAGGGTGTTCTGATCTTCGTCCAGCAGATGGACGGGGAGGTCGCTCCCGTCTCCCTGGAGCTGCTGGGCAAAGGGCGGGAGCTGGCGGCGGCGCTGGGGACGGAGGTGACCGCGGCGCTCCTCGGCTCCGGGGTCGATCCGCTCCTCCCGCTCTTGGCGCGCTACGGCGCGGAGCGTATCGTCGTGGTGGACGACCCGGCGCTGGAGACCTACATGACCGAGCCGTACACGCGGGCGATGGCCGCCGTGACGGAGCGCTTCAAACCCGAGATCCTGCTCTGCGGCGCCACCGCCGTCGGGCGCGATCTTGCGCCTCGCCTCTCCGCCCGGTTGCATACCGGCCTCACCGCCGACTGCACCGGGCTGGAGATCGACCCGCAGACGCGGAACCTGATGATGACGCGTCCGGCCTTCGGCGGCAACATCATGGCGACCATCGTCTGCGCGGAGCACCGTCCGCAGATGGCGACCGTCCGCCCCGGCGTGATGTGCCGGATCGAGCCGCTGGAGGGCGCGCAGCCTCCTGTGGAGCGGATGCGCGTCGAGGGGCTCGCGGAAGGGATGAATGTGGAGATCCTCGAAGTCGTGAAGAAGATGAGCGCGAAAAGGGACATACAGGAGGCCCGGGTGCTCGTCGCCGGAGGGCGCGGCATGGGCGGACCCGAGAACTTCGCCGTCCTCGAGGAGCTGGCGGAGGTCCTCGGCGGAACGGTCGCCTCTTCGCGGGCGAGCGTCGACGCGGGCTGGGTCGGGAAAGACCGGCAGGTAGGGCAGACGGGAAAGACCGTCCGTCCCGACCTCTACATCGCCTGCGGCATCTCCGGCGCCATCCAGCACCTCGCCGGAATGGAGGAGTCCGGGATCATCGTCGCCATCAACAAGGACCCCTCCGCACCCATCTTCGAGGCGGCCGACTACGGGGTGGTCGGCGACGCGCTGAAGATCGTCCCGCTGCTCGCCGAGAGCATCCGGAGCGCGCGCACCCGGAAGGCGGAGGTGTAGCGCAGGAATCTCGCGATGTCGGAGGCGCCTCGCCCCCCGTGAGCATTTCAACCTACGGATACTTTCCCCTTCTCCTTGCGAACGCCATATATCTGCTTCATCTCCGAAGGCCCTTTTCATTTCCGTGAAAAGGGCCTTTCACTGTATGGAAAAGAAAAGTTTTGTACGGAGTATACGTCGCTTCTCCTTCCGTGAAAATCCTTGACAGCTTTCATTGCATATGATAATTCCGATAAGGTTACATTTGCAGGGAAGGCTGGAAATTGAGTTTTTTGTGCAAGGAGGGAAAGCGGGTATGGAGATCAGTAAGGAAACGTTGCTCGGAATGTACCGGAAGATGTTGACCATCAGGAGGTTCGAGGAGAGGGCTTCGGAGCTGTACGCGGCGGGCAGGATGCCCGGCTTCGTCCATCTCTACATAGGCGAGGAGGCGGTGGCCACCGGAGTCTGCGCTTCATTGACCGACAAGGACTTCATCACGAGCACCCATAGGGGGCACGGACACGTGATCGCCAAGGGCGGGAAGACCGACCTGATGATGGCGGAACTCTACGGCAGGGTGACGGGGTACTGCAAGGGAAAGGGCGGCTCGATGCACATCGCGGACGTCGACCTGGGCATCCTCGGAGCCAACGGGATCGTCGGGGCCGGACAGCCGATCTCCGTCGGCGCGGCGTTCGCCTGCAAGTACAAAAAGACGGACGCCGTGGCCGTCTGCTTCTTCGGCGACGGCGCCTCCAACCGCGGCACCTTCCACGAGGCGATGAACATGGCGTCCTCGTTCAAGCTGCCGGTCGTCTTCGTCTGCGAGAACAACATGTACGGCATCTCCAACTACCAGAAGCACCACATGAACATCAGCGACATCGCCGACCGCGCCGGGGCCTACGGCGTGCCGGGGGTCAGCGTGGACGGCAACGACGTGATCGCCGTCTACGAGGCGGCCTCCGAGGCGGTGGCGCGCGCCCGCCGGGGCGACGGTCCGAGCATCGTCGAGTGCAAGACGTGGCGCCAGCGCGGCCACTTCGAGGGCGACCCGGGGAAGTACAAGGACCCGGAGGAGCAGAAGGCGTGGCTCGCGAAGGATCCGATCCCCCGCATCGAGGACAAGCTGATCGAGCTGGGCATGGCGACGCAGGCCGATATCGACGCGATGAGGGCGAAGGTCGACGAGGAGATCGAGGCGGCCATAAAGTTCGCCGAGGACAGCCCCGAGCCGGGCGACGACGAACTCCTCACCGACGTGTGTGCCGGTTGACGGCGCGATGACCGAAGGAGAGTGGCGAAGATGGCACAGATGACATATATGGAAGCGCTCAGGGACGGCATGCGGATGGAGATGCGGCGGGACGGGAACGTCTTTCTCGCCGGCGAGGACGTAGGGTTCTTCGGCGGATGCTTCGGCCAGACGGCGGGGCTCTTCGACGAGTTCGGCAAGGAGCGCGTGGTGGATACCCCGATCACGGAGACCGCGATTCTCGGCCTCGGCGTCGGCGCCGCAGCAGCAGGGCTCCGTCCCATCGTCGAGCTGATGTTCATGGACTTCATGGGCGTCTGCATGGACGAGATCAACAATCAGGCGGCCAAGATGCGCTACATGTTCGGCGGCAAGGCCAAGCTCCCGATGGTGGTGCGCACCACGTGCGGCGCGGGGATGTCCGCGGCGGGGCAGCACTCGCAGTCGCTTGAGGCGTGGCTGGCCCATATTCCGGGAGTCAAGGTGGTCATGCCCGCGACTCCGGCAGACGCCAAGGGGCTGATGGAGGGCGCCGTCCGGGACGACAACCCGGTCTTCTTCATCGAGCACAAGGGGCTCTTCGGCCTCTCGGGGGAGGTGCCCGACGGCGAGTACGTCGTGCCGCCCGGGAAGGCGGCTGTGCTCCGCGAAGGGAAGGACGTCTCCCTGATCGCATGGTCGGCGATGGTGCACAAGGCGCTCGCCGCCGCTGATATGCTGGTGAAGGACGGCATATCAGCCGAGGTGATCGATTTGCGGAGCATCGCGCCGCTGGATAAAGCGGCCGTGCTCGACTCCGTCTGCAAGACGGGCCGGGCCGTCGTCGTCCACGAGGCCTGCCGCACCGGCGGCTTCGGCGGCGAGATCGCGGCCATCATCGCGGACGAGGCATTCGACAGCCTCAACGCGCCGGTGAAGCGGGTCACAGCGCCCGACACGCCGGTGCCGTTCAACGCTCGGCTCGAGAAGCTCTACATACCGAGCGCGGAGAAAGTCGTCGCGACGGTCAAGGAACTTTTCTAAACGCTCCGGAGCGTCCGGGAAAAGGGGAGGGGCTCCATCATGGAAAAAGACGCTTTTGTCGGAATCATCGCCAACCCCTCGTCGGGAAAGGACATCCGGCGCCTGGTCGCCTACGGCACGGTCTTCGACAATCAGGAGAAGGTGAACATCGTCCGGCGGATTCTGCTGGCGCTCGACGCCCTCGGCGTGGGGCGCGTGCTCGCCATGCCGGACTATTACGGAATCGTCCGCAGGGCGGCGGAGGGAGTCCGCTCCGACCGCCCTCTACGCCTCGACGTCGAGATGCTCGATATGCCGCTCACCGGCACGCAGATCGACTCGCAGCGCGCGGCGGAACTCCTCTGTACGGCAGGGTGCGGCTGTATCGTCACGCTTGGAGGGGACGGGACGAACCGCATGGTGGCGAAGGGGTGCCGCGACGTTCCCCTGATGCCCGTCTCCACGGGGACGAACAACGTATTCCCCCTGCTCATCGAGGGAACGACGGCGGGGCTCGCGGCCGGGGTGACGGCGCTCGGCTGCGGCGAGGAGTGCACGGTCCGCAGGAGCAAGAAGCTCACGATCTTCAAGAACGGCGAGGCGGCGGACATCGCCCTCATCGACGCGGTGGTGCTGCAGAGCCGTTTCATCGGCAGCCGCGCGATGTGGGAAGTGGGGAACATGCGCTGCTGCGCGGTGACGAGGGGGGAGCCGCACAACATCGGCGTCGCCTCCGTCGTGGGGAACCTCTCCCCCATCTCGCCGGAGGACCCGCACGGCGGTTTCCTGAAGTTCGACTCGGAGCGCGCGGACATCTTCGCCCCCATCGCGCCGGGGCTCTTTCTTCCGGTGGGGGTGGCGTCGTTCAAACCCCTTCAGCCCGGAGAAGAGGTACAGGTCGCTCCCGTTCCCGGCATCATCGCGCTCGACGGCGAGCGGGAGGTGGATCTGCACGCCGGGGATTCGGCCTCCATTCGGCTCGACAGAGACGGCCCCCGCGTGGTGGATGTGCCCGCCGCGCTGCGATGGGCGGCGGAGAGCGGCTTTTTCGGTAACAAGGACCTCGTCCGGCGGCTTGCGCCGCTTTAAGGATACGCAAACACCGCGCCCGGGGTCCTCTCTTTCATGAGCGGCCTCGGGCTTTTTATAGGCGGGCGGGGCTCGCCCGCCGGCTGAAAGAGAGGCGAGAAGATGGCTGTAGAGCTTGTGATGCCGAAGATGGGGTTGACGATGACCGTCGGCTCCGTCGGAAAGTGGCTGAAAAAGGAAGGGGAGGCGGTCGCGAAGGGGGAGCACGTCGCGGAGGTGCTCACGGAGAAGATCACGAACCTCGTCGACTCTCCCGCGGACGGCGTGCTGCTCCGTATCGTCGCGCCGGAGGGGACGTCGCTCCCCATCGGCGGCGTGATGGGGTACGTCGGCGCGGCGGGAGAGGCGCTTCCCGGCGTGCCGATGCAAGAGCCACAGGCCGTCGCCGCAACGCCTTCGCAGGAGAGTGTTGCGGCGACGCTGCCGCCCTCCGCAGGGGGCGCGCCGGGAGGGGGATTTCCTGCTGAACGTCCCCCGCACGTCAGAATATCGCCCGTGGCGAGGAAGATGGCGCAGGAGCACAACATCGACTACGCGAACCTGCGTGGAACCGGCCCCGACGGGAGAATCACGAAGGAGGACATCGAGGCGGTGCTGGCGTCTCCGGCCGCCGTTCCGCAGCCCTCCCTTCCCGCTGCGGGGATCGCTGCGGCGCCCCTCCCCGGAGGGGCTTCTCCGGATGCGCCGCTTCCGGGCTCCTTCGAGGAGCGCCCGTACGCCGGGGTGCGGCGGATCATCGGCGACCGGATGCTCGAAAGCTGGAGCGCCGCGCCGAAGGTGACCCATCACGCGCGGGCGGACGCGAAGGCGCTTCTGGAGCTGCGCGCCTCCATCAACGAGACGCTGGAGAAGGAGGAGCGCGTCGGCGTGACGGACATGCTGGTGAAGATCACGGCCATGGCGCTCCGGCGGAAGCTCTTCATGAACGTTTCGCTCCGCGGCGACCGCATCGTTACGTTCCGCGAGGTGCATCTGGGCGTCGCCGTCGCGCTCGAAGGGGCGTTGATCGTGCCGGTGATCCGGAACGCCGACGAGAAGAGCCTCGCGCGCATCAGCCGCGAGCTGAAGGATCTGTCGAAGAGGGCGCGGGAGAACGCGCTCGATCCGGAGGAGATCTCCGGGGGCACCTTCACGCTGACCAACCTGGGCGGCTACCGCTCCACGGAGTTCTTCACGCCCGTCATCAACCAGCCGGAATCGGCCATCCTCGGTGTGGGCAGGACGAACGACATGCCCGTCGCGGTGGACGGAGAGATCGTGGTGCGGCCGATGACGGCGCTCTCGCTGGCGCACGACCACAGAGTCATCGACGGCGCGCCCGCGGCGGAGTTCCTCGCCCTGCTGATCGAGCTGATCGAACATCCGTTCCGGGTCTTCCTCTGAGGTGTATGATAGGGAATACGACCGGCGAGGCCGGGAATACATGGAAAGAGGGTGCGGCATGGAATCGTGGAATGGGTGCGCGTATACCGCGCTGATCGTCTTCGGATACCTGGTGCGGGGGAACAAGGTGCTCATCGTCCGCCGGGCCAACGACCCCTACAAGGGGCAGCGCACCGTCCCCGGGGGGCGGAAGCAGCGGGGAGAGACCCTGCGCGAGGCCGTCGTTCGCGAAGTGGAGGAGGAGACGGGGTGCAGGATGCGGAGCATGGAGTACGCGGGGATGCTCCATGCTCTCGTCGAGGGGCGGGACATGGAGTACCTCTCGGTCTATTTCATCTCCCGCGATTTCGAGGGGGAGCCCCGCGACAGCGAGGAGGGGACCGTCGAGTGGATGGATATCGACGAGAGCCTCACGATGGAGGACATGCACCCGACCTATCTTCGCCTCGTACCGTACATCCTGAAGGGAAACTACCCGGTGGAGGGTTCGGTGCGTATTTCCGCCGACGGCGAGTCGGAGTACAGACTCTTCGATCCGGGGGAGCACCCCGCGCCGGAAGCGCGGTAGCGGGCGGGACGGCGGCGAAACGCGGACTGTACGGAGAAAAAGAACGGGGGAGCATCCGCGCGGAGCTCCCCCCTGTCGTACTTACCCCTTGAGCGCGTCGACGATCTCGCGGATGCGGTCGTCCGCCTCCGAGTACGGCGTCTGGCAGGTGCCGACCATTCTGTGGCCGCCGCCTCCGTGCTTCAGCATGAGCGCGCCGATGTCCACCGCGCACGTGCGGTTCAGAATGCTGTATCCGCAGGCGATGGAGACGTTCTGCTTCTGTTTTCCGTCGACGATCCAGACGGAGACGTTCTGCTCCGGGTAGAGGCTGTAGATGAGGAAACGGTTGCCGGTGTAGATGGGGGAAACATCCCTCAGGTCGGTGACGATGACGTTCCGCTCCACCTTCGTGTGTGTATGCACCATCTCCGTGAAGCGCCGCGTCTGCTCGAAATAGAGCTCCACGCGCTCCTTCACGTCCGGCTGTTCGAGGATCTCCTCGATGCGCATGTTCCGGCAGTGGTTGATCAGCTCCTCCATGAGCTGGTAGTTGCTGATGCGGAACTCGCGGAATCTGCCGAGCCCCGTCCTGGGGTCGGAGAGGAAACCGAGGAGGATCCACCCCTTCGGATTCAGTATCTCCTCTTTGGAGAGCTGCCCCGAGTCCACCTTGTCCACTGCCTCGATCATGTCGCCGTAGGCGGGAAACTTCTCCGCGCCGCCGTAATATTCATAGATGATCCTCGCGGCCGAGGGCGCCATGCGGCTCTCGCCCCGCACATCCTTCGACCAGCCGACGCGGTCGTTTTCCGACGTGTGATGGTCGAACCACATCCCGCAGCCGGGAACGTACGGGACGTTCGCCAGCACGTCGTTCTCCGTCGGCTGAAAGAGTCCGTCCTGAAGATCCTTCGGGTGGACGAACTGCCACGAGTCGATGATCCCCGCTTCCTTGAGCAGCATACCGCAGATCAGGCCGTCGAAATCAGAGCGTGTGATCAATCGCATGTCCTACCAACTCCCCGTCTATTTTTCACTTGCAGATCATTCCCCATCTCTTGGCGGATCCCTGCTGGGACCCGTCCTTTTCGCGCAGGGCGTCCGGGCATGGTGTTCCCGGTCGCTCTTTCCGTTCCTGCCGCAAAGAAAGTCTGTCGGGAGCGCGCCGTCAATGGTATTATTCTACAACAACGACGAGGAGGATGCATCCATGACCGATATGCGCCGAAAAACGACCGCGTGTCCCTACGACTGCCCGGATGCCTGTGCGATGAAGGGCATGTTCGACGGGACGACCGTGACCCTGGAGCCGAATACGGACCTTCCGTACACCACGTTTCTTTGCGGAAAGGGGCTGCGCTGGGCTTCGAGGGCGACGACTTCCGAACGCCTGACGTCGCCGATGCTCCGAAGGGAGGGCGCGCTCGTCCCCGTCTCCTGGGACGAGGCTCTGGACGTGTGGGCGGAGAAGATTCGTGCGGCGGTCTCCCGGCACGGGCCGCTGTCGCTGATGCACCTTTCGAGCGCGGGTTCGCTCTACTTCTCGAAGCTGCTGCCGCCGCACCTCTTCGCCGCGCTGGGCGGGTACACGACGAAGAAGGGGAATCTCTGCTCTTCTGCGGGGAGCTTCGGCCTGACCGAGAGCTTCGGCGAAGTTCCGGTCTCGCGCCCGGAGTCGCTCGCAGACCATGCGCGCGGGGTTCTCTTCTGGGGGCGGAACGCGCTGGAGACGCACGCGCACGTCGTCCCGCTGCTGCAACAGGTTCGCGGCCGGGGGGGCGAGATCGCCTCGATAGAGATCCGCGAGACGCCGACAACGCGCTTCGCCGATCGATGGTGGCGGGTGAACCCGGGAGGCGACTGGGCGCTGGCGGCGTGGCTCTGCGCACGGCTCCTCGAGGAAGGGGCGAGCGACGGGTGGCGGGAGCGCGTCGAGAATCCGGAGGAGTTCGAGCGCGCCGCGCTGTCGCTCGACGGGGCTTTCCTGCTTCGTACGGCGGGCGTCTCCGCGGAGTGCGCGTCGGAGCTTCTGGAGTGGCTGAAGCGTTTCGCCCCGGTGACGCACTCCACGGCCTTCGGCGCGCAGCGGTATCTGCACGGAGACGCGCAGTTCCGCTGGATCGGGGCGCTCGCCGTGCTTCTGGGCGCCTTCACCGAGCCGGGGGCGGGGCTCGCCTTCAGCAAGGATGAGATGGCGCTTTTCCCTCCCGCCTTTCTGCCGAAGGTTGCCTATGTACGCAGGCTTCCCGTCGCCACGTGGCCCCTGGAGCTGGACGCGCTCGATCCCCCCGTGGAGGCGCTCTCAATCTCCGGCGCGAATCCCGTGCGCCAGAGTCCGGGGAGCGACTTCGTGAGAGAGGCGCTCCGGAAGATCCCCTTCACGGTCTGCATCGACTTCGTCCTCTCCGACACGGCGAAAGAGTGCGATCTCGTGCTCCCGACCACGACCTTCCTCGAAGAGGAGGGGGACTGGAAGGGCTCCTACTGGCACAACTACGTCGTCAGGAGCGAGCGCATCCTCCCGCCGCGGGGAGAGTCGCTGGAGGAGGCGGAGATCTTCACCCGCCTCGCCCGGCGGCTCGGGCTGCCGCTCGACCTGACGGAAATGAAGCGGGATGTGGATCGGGCCATGCTCGCCTCTCCGCTGCTGGAGCGTGCGGGAGAGGGAGTCTTCCGGTGGGACGAGCCGGACTACTGGCGAACCTCGCAGCGGAAGGCCGCGCTTCCCGTGTCGATTCCCGAGGCGGCGGCGGGACGGGAGGGAGCGCTCCGGCTGGTCACGGTGCATCGCAAGGAGTATATCAACGGACAGAGCTGGGACGTTCCGTCCCTTGAACCTGTTCCTCCGCTCTCGGTGCACCCCCTGGACGCGGCGTTCTTCGACCTGAAGGAGGGAGACGAGGCCGTCGCGCGCGGCAGACGAAGGGGAGCGCTTCGCGTCGCCGTCCGGGAGGACGCTTCGCTCGGGCGGGGGTACTGCGTGCTCCCGCAGGGGACGGAGGGCGTCAACTCTCTGACCGATCCGCTGACGAGCCCAGGTTTCGGCGCGCCGTTCGCCGAAAGCTGGATCACGCTCGACAAGGGGTAGCAGGCCCCGGCAAGGAGGTTTCCCGTGCGTATGCGTTTTGTGGTCTATCTTATGGCAGGATATGCGGTGCTTGTGATGATCGCTTTTTTCTTCGCGGAAAAACTGCTCTTCTTTCCGCACCGCGAGCTTTGGGCGACGCCCTCCGAACGGGGGCTTGCCTGGGAGGATGTACGTTTCGAAGCCGCGGACGGAACGCCGCTCCACGGCTGGTACGTGCCGGGAGCAGGGCGGGGGCCGGGCGGGGAGGCGAAGGCGACGGTGCTCTTCTGCCACGGCAACGCGGGGAATATCTCGCACCGGATCGATTCGCTGGCGATCTTTCACCGGCTCGGCGTCTCCACCTTCATCTTCGACTACAGGGGCTACGGAGAGAGCGAGGGAACGCCCTCCGAACAGGGGGTCTACAGCGACGTGGAGGGGGCGTGGAACTGGCTGACGAAGCATCGCGGCGTTCCTCCGGAGCGGATCGTGCTCTTCGGCAGGTCGCTCGGCGGCGCGGTGGCCGCCTACGCTGGAGAGAAGTTCTCTCCCGGCGGGCTGATTCTGGAGTCCACCTTCACCTCGCTGGCGTCGGTCGGGCAGGGACACTACTTCTTCCTCCCGGTGAAGCTGATCGTGGGGAACGCCTTCGACACCCTTTCGCGCCTTGAAAAGATAAGCTGCCCGATCCTTCTGGCGTCGAGCCCGGAGGACGAAGTGGTCCCCGGCAGGCACGGCAAGATGCTCTTCGAGGCGGCGCGCGGACCGAAGTGGTTCCTTCCTTTAAAGGGGGATCATAATCTCGGCTTCATGACGACCGGGCAAGCGTACGTCGACGGTCTGGACGCGTTCTTCCGAAACGTCCTCGGCGAGTGAGCAGTTCACCACAGACAAGGAGATGTTTCCAATGGAGTTTTTCGAGTCCCTTCTCAAGAATCACCTCTTCCTGATGAGCCTGACGGTCGCTCTGGGTATCCTCGTCGGGAAGATCGGCGTCCGGGGCGTCAACCTCGGCATTTCCGGAGTGCTCTTCGTCGGCCTGTTCATCGGCGCGCAGGGGTACTCCGTCCCGAACGAATATTTCACGTGGAATCTGATGTTCTTCGTGGTCGCGGTCGGCCTGCTGGCCGCGGAGGACACCGCGCGGGTGGTCAAACGGTACGGGCTGAAGTTCATCCTTCTCTCCGTCGCCGTCACGGGCGCGGGGGCGCTCGCCACGCTCGCCGCCGGAATGCTCTTCTCCGGCTCGGCGTCGCCGAACATGATCGCGGGGACCTACACCGGCGCGCTCACCAGCTCGCCGGGGCTCGGCGCGGCGCTTGAAGCCACCGGCGGCTCCCCGGATATCACCATCGGATACTCCGTCGCCTACCCGTTCGGCGTCATGGCGGTGGTGCTCTTCGTGCAGCTTATCCCGGCGATCTTCGGCATCGACGTGGCGATGGAGCGCGAGAAACTCGCGCTCGAGCGAAAGGCGGCGGAACCGTCTTCTTCCGACGCGCGTCCCGCGTCCGTGCCGTTCTCGCTGCTCTCCTTCGTCGTCTGCATCATCGGAGGCTCCATATTGGGCGGGCTTTCGCTTCCGCTGGGCCCGCTCGGCTCCGTCGGCCTGGGGACGACGGGCGGCGCGCTGCTCTTCGCCCTCGGCGTCGGGAGTTTCGATCATATCGGCCCGCTGCGGATGCGGATGGAGAAGAGCGTCCTCTCGGCGGTGCGCGCCATCTCGCTAGGCTTCTTCCTCGCTGTGGTGGGGCTGAACGCGGGGAGCGGCGTGGTGAAGGCCTTCCTTGAGCACGGTTTCCTGCTCATCGCCGCCGGAGTGGGCGCGGCGCTGGCGGCGGAGATGGTCGGTTTCTTTCTTGGGCACTACGTTTGGAAGATCAACTGGATCATCCTCGCCGGGGCGATCTGCGGCGCGATGACGAGCACGCCCGGCCTGGGCGCGGCCATCGACGCCACGGGGACGGACGAGTGCAGCGCGGGGTACGGCGCGGCATACCCCGTGGCCATCGTCTGCATGGTGCTCTTCACCACGATGCTCGCGGCTTTCTTCAAGGCCCGGTAGAGGGAGTACGTGCTTCCCGCCGCTTCAAGCGGTCGATAAGGAGAAAGACATGTTGACGAAAATCAGGCGATGGGCCGAAGCGCATCCGTTCTTTTTCGCCCCGGGGTTCGTGGGGCTCGCAACGCTGCTGTTCATTCCAGGGCGCGAGCTGCTTGGGAAAGGACACTGGTCTCTTCTCTATCTTCTGGTGATCTCGGTCGTGGCTTCGGTCGCGGGGACGAAGCCGTCCTTCGTCGCCGCGGTAACGTCGTTTCTTACGTGGAACGTCTTCTTTCTTCCCCCGTACAACACGTTCCGGGTGGACGATCCGAAGGACTGGATTTCGCTCGGAGTCTTCCTGATCGTCGGCCTCTTGATCGGCCTGACCTCGGGACGCCTTCGGGAACGCGAAGCGATGGCGCTCTCCCAGGAGCGGGAGATGGCCCTCCTCAACAGGCTGACCGGGAGACTGCTCGCCATCGAAGGGGCGCTTGAGATGGCGGAGACGCTCTGTTCGGAGATAGAGGCGGTCTTTTCTCCGAGTTTTATCCGCTTCCACTTGATTGAAAAGGGGGGGAAACGTACGCTTCTGTTCGGAGGAAAGCACGAACTCCTGATGGATCCTCTGGAGGAGGATTTTCTCGAATGGGTGGTCGGGAACAAACGGGGGGTGGCGTCTCCCGCGCCGGATGCCGCGCGGACGTGGAGTTCGGCGGCGAGCGATAATCCGGCGCCTCACTCCACGGTTTTCTCCTCGGTTTCAAGGGGCGACGTTTTTCTCCCCGTGCTTTCGTCGTCCGGGATAGAGGGGATCCTCCACGTCGGCGAGCGGAGAAGCCGGAAGCTGTATAGCTGGAACGAGGTGCAGCTTCTCTTCGCCGCGGCGCGCATGGCGGGGACGTTTCTCGAACGGAGCCGCCTCGACGAGTCGGCGCGGCAGGCCGAGATGTTGAAGGAAGGGGACAAGCTGAAGTCGGCGATCTTCTCGTCTGTCTCTCATGAGCTCAAGACTCCGCTTTCTTCGCTGACGGCGACGATTTCGGATCTCCTCGAACGGGACGGCGAGCCCGAACCTTCGAGGACCCGACAGGATTTGCTCTTGGCGAAAAAGGATCTTGACCGGTTGTCGCACTCGATCGGCTCCCTGCTGGAACTTTCGCGACTGGCCGCCGAGGCGTGGAAGCCGGATTTGCAATGGGTGGAGCCAGGAGAGGTGCTCGGTTGGGTGCTCTTTAGACTGGACAAAGGCGACCGGGAGCGGGTCGTCCCCGATCTCCCGGAAAACCCGCCGCCCATTTATGTCGATTTTCAGCAGTGGGCGCGGATGCTGATGCACCTGCTGGAGAACGCGCTTTCCTACAGTCCCGCCGGAAGCCCTGTAATCGTGGGAGTGCGAAGCGTCGACGACGGACTGGCGACATGGATAGCCGACGAAGGTCCCGGCATTCCCGACGAAGAGAAAAGTCTGGTTTTCGAGAAGTTCTTCCGAGGAACATTTTCCGGTCGCCTTCCCGGCGGAACGGGGCTCGGCCTCCCGATCGCGATGGAGATCGCGCGTGTTCACGAGGGAGATATCCGGATAGAGGATAATTCGCCTACGGGAACCCGAATCATCGTCCGGCTTCCTGCGTCGCATGTGATGGAAACGGAGGAATGAAGCGATGACAAGCGCGCCGGAACGAAACGTCAGAGTTTTGGTGATCGACGACGAGGAGTCCATAAGGAGGGCGCTCAAGTCGATTCTCTCCGCCAGAAAGTACGAGGTAACCCTCGCCGCGACCGCAGCGGAAGGAATCGACATGGCCATCGAGACGAACCCCGAACTGATCGTGCTCGACCTGTCGCTCCCCGATATGGACGGGCAGGATGTGTGCAAGGAACTGCGTACCTGGATGGCCGCACCCATTCTGATACTCTCGGTGCGCGGCAACGAAGCCGACAAAATACAGGCCCTGGACGCGGGCGCGGACGACTATCTTACGAAGCCGTTCCAGGCCGGGGAATTGCTGGCGAGGATGCGGGCGATTCTGCGGAGGGCCGAGTCGAGGGTCGTGGCGCCCCCGGAGTTTCGGACCGGGGAGCTGCCCGTCAATATCGCCAAAAGGCAGGTTTCCTTGAAAGAAGTGGATGTCTCTCTGACGAGGACGGCGTTCGAAATACTCGCGCT
>WPCG01157996.1_pt1 | contig 17455 bp, 15 predicted proteins | sample 5403311 | NCBI WGS metagenome assembly WPCG01 (sample SAMN12869467, study PRJNA574797) | sludge metagenome | isolation source: wastewater treatment of Control | place: China:Beijing | collected 2019-05-17 | reverse complement strand
CCGGCCGCCCACGTCGCGATGACCCGGCCGCCGAGGCACGCCGCGCCGCCGCCCAGTCGGCCAACGAGACCGGCGGCACCGGCCGCACCTCCGACGGCCGGGTCGAGGCGGTGCGCCCCTCGGAGTACCTGGAGTTCGCCCTCCCCGACCTGCCCTGGCGGGAGCGCAGCCGGCTCAAGCGCGGTGAATTTGCCTGGGAGGCGGGGCTCGACCTGCACGGCTACACGCTGGAGGAGGCCAGAGCCGAGCTGGAGGCCTTTCTGCGCGAGGCCGCGGCGGCCCGCCAGCGCTGCGTACTGGTGGTTCACGGCAAGGCCTGGGGGACCATCAGCGACTATCCGGTGATCAAGAGCCACGTCAACGCCTGGCTGCGCGAGTGGCCCGGCGTGCTGGCCTTCTGCTCGGCCACCGACGGCGACGGCGGCACCGGCGCCCTCTACGTGCTGCTGCGCCGCCGCGGCGAGGTCTGAGCTCTCAGCTGCCCGGCTCGGGCTCGCCCGGCATCAGGCCCTCGGCCTGCAGCGGCTCCACCACGATCCCCCGGCTCCCCCAGCCGGGGTGGCCGCGCCCCTCGAAGCGATCCAGGGCCTCCACGGCCAGGTGGCGCCCCAGGGTGATCAAGGCCTCGGCACGGTGGAACTCATAGGCGCCACACACCGACTTGGGCACCTCGATCAACACGTCCGGCGGATAGCCGGCCACCTTGTACTTGGCCAGCGCCGCCTGGGTGATATCGAAGGACTCCAGCACCATGTCCAGCCGCCCCCACTGGCGGCGGCGGGAGCCCTCCTCGCTCTGCTCGGTGCCGTTGTCAGCGGTCATCTCGCCGCCTGCCTCGCCGCCGCCCAGGCCGTTGAGCCAGCGGCCCGCCGCCTGGCGCACCTCGTCCATCCAGCCGCCGAAGTCCATGGCACCGGCGTCGCGCGCCTGCTCCCGGGCCAGCTCCTGGGCCGCCTGCTCCGGGGGCAGCAGCTCCTCCAGGGTCACCGGCCGCGGGCTGTGGGCGGTGACGTTGACCGCCATCACGAAGTCGGCATGGGCCGACACGGTGGGGATGATCGGCAGCGGGTTGAGCAGGCCGCCATCCACCAGCACCTGCTCGCCCCGATGCACCGGCGTGATCACTCCGGGCACCGCGATGGAGGCGCGGATCGCCTCCAGCAGCGGCCCGCTCTGGAACCACACTTCCCGCTGACGGGTCAGGTCCGTGGCCACCGTGGTCACCGGGATCGGCAGCTCCTCGATACGCACGTCGCCCACTAGGGACTCCAGCTTGTCCATGACCTTGCTGGCGCGCATGGCGCCCATGGGGCTCCAGGTGACATCCACCAGCTTGAGCACATCGAAGTAGTCGAGGCGGCAGACCCAGTCGCGATAGGCACTGAGCTGGCCGGCCGCGTAGATGCCACCGACCAGCGCCCCCATGGAGCAGCCGGCGATAGCCACCACCCGGTAGCCCCGGGCCTCCAGCTCCTCGATCACGCCGATATGGGCATAGCCCCGGGCACCGCCGCTGCCCAGCACCAGGGCCACCCGCTTGCCGGTTCGTGTGGAATCACTCATGAGCCTGCCTCCTCGGCCATTGCGTCTCGCCAGCTGGTGATCGCCTCCGCCACCGTCTCGACCGCCGCCTGCTCCAGATGCAGGTGATGGCCCCCGGCCAGCACCCGACGCTCAAGCCCTGGCAGAGCGCCTCGCGCCAGCCGCGCCCGCTCACTCTCGCCGAGGATACCCGTCTCCCCCTCCACCAGCAGGGTCGGCGCGCGAATCGCCCCGAGGAAGGCCAGCGCCTGCTCCGGGCAGAGGCGCACCGGCGAGGCGCGCAGCAGGCGCGCATCGGTGCGCAGCCCGACGCCTCCGTCCGGCAGCGCCTGAAGGTTGCGTGCCATCAGGGGCGCCGCGGTGTCGGCGTCGATGGGCGTGGCACCGCCCGCCACTCGCGCCGCCACCGCGGTCTCGCTATCAGGATAGTGGGGAGCGGGAGATACGGCACGACGATGGGCGAGCAGCCCGCGGCGCAGCTGCTCCGGGGCGCGCTCGGCCTCGGTGGTCACCGCGCCCAGGCCGTCGATGAGCACCAGTCGTGCGAGCCGCTCCGGCAGCGCCGCGGCGGTCAGGCAGGCGACGCCGGCCCCCATGGAGTGGGCCAGCAGCGTCAGCCGCTCGAGGCCGAGCGTATCGGCGGCGTCCAGCACGTCATGGCAGTAGTCCCAGAGGGCGTAGTCGCCGGGAGAGTGGGCCGAGTGGCCGTGACCGGTAAAGTCCAGGGCGACCACCCGGATCCCCAGCCGCTCCGACAGCCGCGGGGCCAGGCGGCTGAAGCTGGCGGCGTTGTCGAGCCAGCCGTGCAGAGCGAGCCAGGTCGGCGCCTGCTCCTCGCCCCAGGCCAGCGCCGCCAGGCGCCCCCCGGCCAGCCGCAGGGCAACGGGATCAGTCATCTCAACGGGAGCAGTCATCGGGCCTCCAGCAGTCTATCGAGGGTCTCGAGCAGGATCCGACGGGCCTCGTCGGGATACTCCATGGGAAACATGTGGGTCCCCGGCACCAGGCTCACCGGCACGCCATGGCGCTCCAGGCGCCGCCGACGACGCAGGGTCAGCAGATCGGACTCGGCGCCGGCGAGCAGCGCAAAGGGCACCCGCAGGCGCCTGGGCAGGTCGCCCAGGTGATCCGGCAGGTGCCGGAAGATCTCCACTTCCACCTGGGGGTCGTAGAGCAGCACCGCCTGGCCGTCGTCGAGCAGCCGGGTGCCGCCCGCCACGTAGTCCTCCAGCGCCTCGGGGGTGAAGCGGCGAAACAGCCGCCGCCGGCGCAGCGAGTGGCGCATGGCCTCGCGGTCGGGCCAGACGGCGCGGCGCCCCTGGCTCTGGCCGGCCGGGGTCACCCGGTCGACGAAGCCGAAGCGCTTGGCGGCCTTCATGGCCCAGGCGTCCAGCCCCAGCATCAGCGGCGGGTCGAGCATCACCACGCAGCGAAAGCGCTCGGGGGCCGCCTCGGCGGCCATGGCCATCAGAACCCCTCCCATGGAGTGCCCCACGCCGATCACCGGCTCATCGAGATGCTCCAGGGTCTGCAGCAGCTCATCGCGGAGCGCCAGCCAGTTGTGGCCCACCGGGAAGTCCGGGTGGTGGCCGATGCGATCCAGCGGATGGAGGTCGAAGCGCTCGGCCAGGGGGCCGAGGAAGCTGCGATAGCTGGAGCCGGGAAAGCCGTTGGCGTGGGCAAACAGCAGCCGGGGCAGGCGTGACGATGGGCGCATGGGATCATCCGTGATGGTCGGGCCGCCGAGGGCCCGTGTGGCAGTAGCAGGCTAACGGGATTACCATGGAATACCAACCCATTCTACACCCCAGCCAACGCCGGAGCCTCCGTGAACCCGCCGCCCAAGCCACCCCGTGATACCCGCCTGCGCAACCGACTCTTCTTTACCGCGGTCGCTGCCGCCATCGTCGTCGGCCTCTGGCTGGCCCGCTAGGAGCAGCACCCCTTGGAGCTATCCGCCCTCTTCTTCCAGACCCTGGAAGTGACCCTGCCGGTATTCGCCATGGTGTTCATCGGCCTGGGGCTCAAGCGCGCCGGCTGGATCGACGGCGCCTTCGTCACCACCGCCTCCCAGCTGGTCTTCCGCGGCACCATGCCGACGCTGATCTTCCTGAGCATCATCCGCGCCGACCTGGACGCCACCCTCAACCCGCGGCTGCTGGGCTTCTTCGCCCTGGCCACCCTGGGCAGCTTCCTGTTCTGCTGGGGCTGGGCCAGGCTGCGCGTGCCCCATGCGGAGCGCGGGGTCTATATCCAGGGGGCCTTCCGAGGTAACTGCGGCATCGTCGGGCTGGCCCTGGCCGCCGGCATGTACGGGGAGTACGGGCTCTCCGCCGGCGGGCTGCTGCTGGGGGTGGTGATCCTCACCTACAACGCCCTCTCGGTGGTGGCGCTGGCCACCTACCAGGAGGGTCAGAGCGCGGACTGGCGCAGCATCCTCGCCCATATCGCCCGCAACCCGCTGATCCTGGCGGTGGTGGCCGCCGTGCCGATCGCCACCCTGGAGCTGCGCCTGCCGGGCTGGCTGATGACCTCCGGCGACTACTTCGCCTCCCTGACCCTGCCGCTGGCGCTGATCTGCATCGGTGCCACCCTCTCCCTGGAGGCGATCCGCGACTCGGGCCGCCTGGCCACCAGCGCCAGCCTGCTCAAGATGGTGACGGTGCCGATACTGGCCACCGGCGCGGCCTGGCTGGCCGGCTTCGAGGGGCGCGAGCTGGGGGTGATGTTCCTCTTCTTCGCCAGCCCCACGGCGGCGGCGGCCTTCGTGATGGCCAAGGCGATGGGGGGCAACGCCGTGCTGAGCGCCAATATCATCGCCCTGACCACCCTGATGGCCAGCCTCACCGTGACCGTCGGGGCCTTCGCCCTCAAGGTGGCGGGGCTGATCTAGTCAGGGTTCGGGAAAGCGGCGCCGGGGACAGGTCGAAGAGGAGGTCCGTGGACCAGGGATGGTCTAGGTAGCCCCCAGGGAGGGGGTCATGGCGCCTCCTCGAAGGCCTGTCGACGGATCAGCCGCAATCACAAGTAGCCGGTGAAACGAATTCCACCAGCCGGGCGCAGCCCGCGGCCCAGACGTCGGCCTCGAGTTCGGCGACGGCTGCGGTGGGAAAGCCGAGCCCGCGATCGGCCCGGCCCTCCACCAGCAGGCCGGTCAGCGCGCCCACCAGCGGCATATGGCTGACGAGCAGCAGCGGCCGCCCCTCGGGCTGCTCGAGCAGCCAGTCGGCCACCGCCCGGGGCGGATCATCCGGGGTGATGATCGCGAGCGCCTCCGCTTCGAGCCCCAGCGCCTCGCCGACGATGGCGGCGGTCTGGCGGGCGCGCCGATAGGGGCTCGCCAACAGGCGCAGCCCGGCGAGGTCATCCCGCTCGGCCAGCCAGGCGGCCATGCGCTCGGCATCCCGGCGCCCCCGGCCGGTGAGCTCGCGCTCGGCATCCGGCGCCCCGGGGCCCGCCTCGCCGTGGCGCATGATCAGCAGCCGCTCAGCCATGCCGCCCCCCGGTCTCCCGGTGGGCCTGCTGCACGGCCTCCCGGGGCAGGATGAACTCCACGTCGCTGCTCTGCTCGCCGAGCATCAGCATGCGCGCCATCTCCTTGGCCGGCACCCCCTTGAACAGCACCTGGTAGAGCCCCTCGGCCAGGGGCATGTAGACGCCATCCTCCCGGGCCTTGTCGCGCACCAAACGCACGGTGTTGACCCCCTCGGCCACCTGGCCCAGGGCCTCCACCGCCTCGTCGAGGCTCTTCCCCTCGCCCAGGGCGTAGCCGACCCGGTAGTTGCGCGAGAGGGCCGAGGAGCAGGTGACGATCAGATCGCCCACCCCGGCGAGCCCCAGGAAGGTCATGGGGTTGGCCCCCTGATCCACCGCGAAGCGGCTCATCTCGGCCAGCGCCCGGGTCATCAGCATGCTGCGGGTGTTCTCGCCCATGCCGAGTGCGGCGGCCATGCCGGCGGAGATGGCGTAGATGTTCTTCAAGGCGCCGCCCAGCTCCACCCCGTGGCGGTCGTTGCTGGCGTAGACCCGGAAGTAGTCGCAGCCGAGGGCCGTCTGCACCCGGGTGCGGGTCTCCGGGTCGTCGCTGGCGATCACCGTGGCGGTGAGCTGCTTCTGGGCGATCTCCGAGGCCAGGTTGGGCCCGGAGATCACCCCGATATGGGGAAAGCCGGTCTCCTCCTCGAGGATCTGGCTCATCAGCTTGAAGCCCTCCTCCTGGATGCCCTTGGTGGTGCTGACCAGGATCTGCTCGGGGCTCAGCCAGGGGCGCGCCTGGCGCACCACCTCGCGAAAGGCCTTGGAGGGAATGGCCACCAGCACTAGCTCGGCCCCGGGCAGCACCTCGGCCATGTCGGTGGAGGCCACCACCGCCGGGTTGATCGAGTAGTCGGGCAGGTAGCGGCCGTTGCGATGCTCGCGATTGATCTGCTCGACCAGGGCCGGGTCGCGCAGCCACTGGCGCACCCGGGCGCCGTTGTCCGCGGCGATGCTGGCCAGGGCGGTGCCGAAGCTGCCGCCGCCCAGCACTGCCACCTTGATCTGTTGCTCTGCCATGGTCGGCCCCGCTTGGCTGAATGGAGCCACGATTGTAGCGAAAAAGGGGCCCGAACCGGCAGCCGATTCGGGCCCCGCTCCTGCCGGCGGCGCCGGCGCCACGCCTAGTCGATATGCGACAGCAGCGAGTCGATGCTCTCCCGGGCATCCCCGTAGAGCATGCGGGTGTTCTCCTTGTAGAAGAGCGGGTTCTCGATGCCGGAGTAGCCGGTGCCCTGGCCACGCTTGCAGACGAAGACCACCCGGGACTTCCACACCTCCAGCACCGGCATGCCGGCGATGGGGCTGGCGGGATCCTCCTGGGCGGCCGGGTTGACGATATCGTTGGAGCCGATGACGATCGTCACGTCGGTCTTCGGGAAGTCGTCGTTGATCTCCTCCATCTCCATGACGATGTCGTAGGGCACCCGGGCCTCGGCCAGCAGCACGTTCATGTGGCCCGGCAGGCGGCCGGCCACCGGGTGGATGGCGAAGCGCACCTCCTTGCCCGCCGCGCGCAGCTTGCGGGTGAGCTCGCTCACCGCGTTCTGGGCCTGGGCCACCGCCATGCCGTAGCCCGGCACGATGATGACGCTGTCGGCGTTGGTGAGCGTCGCCGCCACCCCGGCGGCATCGATGGCCACCTGCTCCCCCTCGATCTCGGCGGCGGGGCCGGTGACGCCACCGAAACCGCCGAGGATGACACTGACGAAGTTGCGGTTCATCGCCTTGCACATGATGTAGGAGAGGATGGCACCGCTGGAGCCTACCAGGGCCCCGGTGACGATCAGCAGGTCGTTGGAGAGGGTGAAGCCGATGGCCGCCGCCGCCCAGCCGGAGTAGCTGTTGAGCATCGACACCACCACCGGCATGTCGGCGCCGCCGATGCCCATGATCAGGTGGTAGCCGACGAAGAACGACAGCGCCGCCAGCACCAGCAGGGTCCAGAAGCCGGCGCCGTTGAGGTAGAGCACGGCCAGCAGCAGCGAGAGGGCGACGGCGCCGGCATTGAGCCCGTGGCCGCCGGGCAGCTGGCGAGGCTTGCCGTCCACCTTGCCGGCCAGCTTGCCATAGGCGATCACCGAGCCGGTGAAGGTCACCGCGCCGATGAAGATGGCGAACACCACCTCGAGCTGCAGGAAGGTCAGCTCATCGGGGGCCTTGGTGGCCACCAGGGCGGCAAAGGCCGAGAAGCCCTCGGTGGAGGCCTCGGCGGCCCGGGCGGCCATGACCCGACGCCGCTCCAGGTCGGCGCTCCAGGCCACGAAGACCGCGGCCAGGCCCACGAAGCTGTGCAGCGCCGCCACCAGCTGGGGCATCTCGGTCATGGCCACGCGCTTGGCGACGACCCAGCCGACCACGGCACCGATCAGCACCATGGGCAGCATCCAGCCATAGCCGCCGATGCCCGGCCCGAAGGCGGTGAAGACCACCGCCACCGCCATGCCGACGATGCCGTACCACACCGCCCGCTTGGCCTTCTCCTGGTTGCTCAGCCCCCCCAGGGAGAGGATGAACAGCACGCTTGCCGCGATCGCCGCGGCGGATACGAATCCCTGACTCAACATCTTGTCTCTCCGCCGCTCAGGATTTCTGGAACATGGCCAGCATGCGCCGTGTCACCACGAAGCCGCCGACGATATTGATGGTGGCGATCAGCACCGAGACGGCCGCCATAAGCACCACGAGGCCGCTGCCGGAGCCGATCTGCAGGATGGCGCCGAGGATGATGATCCCCGAGATGGCGTTGGTCAGCGCCATCAGCGGGGTATGCAGCGAATGGCTGACGTTCCAGATCACCTGGAAGCCCACGAAGCAGGCCAGCACGAAGACGATGAAGTGCTGCATGAAGGAGGCCGGGGCGATCTGGCCGAGCAGCAGCATCAGGGCGCCGCCCACGCCGAGCATCGTCACCTGCCGTCGGGTTCCCGCCCTGAATTCGGCAAGCTCGGCGGCCTTCTTCTCCTCCGGGGTCGGCGCCTTCTCCCTCGGTTTGGGCTTCGCCGCGGCGATGGCCTTCACCCTGGGCGGCGGCGGCGGGAAGGTGATCTCGCCGCCGTGGGTCACCGTGGCGCCGCGGATCACGTCATCCTCCATGTCATGGACGAGGGCGCCATCCTTCTCCGGCGTCAGGTCGGTCAGCAGGTGGCGAACGTTGGTGGCGTAGAGCAGCGAGGCCTGGGTGGCCATGCGCGAGGGAAAGTCGGTGTAGCCGATCACCACCACCCCGTTGTCGCTCACCACCCGCTCGTCGGGGCGCGTCAGGTCGCAGTTGCCGCCCTTCTCGGCGGCCAGGTCGACGATCACCGAGCCGGGCTTCATGGCCGCGACCATCTCCTCGAGCCACAGCTTGGGCGCCGGCCGGCCGGGAATCAGCGCCGTGGTGATAACGATATCGATGTCGGGGGCCTGCTCCCGGAAACAGGCCAGCTGCTTCTCGCGAAACTCGGGGCTGGAGGGCGCCGCATAGCCGCCGGTCTCGGCCCCATCCTGGCTCTCCTCGAAGTCGAGGAAGAGGAACTCGGCGCCCATGGACTCGATCTGCTCGGCCACCTCGGGACGCACGTCGAAGGCGCGCACCATGGCGCCCAGGCTGACAGCGGTACCGATGGCGGCGAGCCCCGCCACCCCGGCACCGATCACCAGCACCTTCGCCGGCGGCACCTTGCCCGCCGCGGTCACCTGGCCGGTGAAGAAGCGCCCGAAGTGGTTGCCGGCCTCGATCACCGCGCGATAGCCGGCGATATTGGCCATGGACGACAGCGCATCCATCTTCTGGGCCCGGGAGATGCGCGGCACCATGTCCATGGCCACCACGCTGGCGCCCCTGGCCCGGCACGCCTCCAGCAGCGCCTCGTTCTGGGCCGGCCAGAAGAAGCTGACCAGGGTCTGCCCCTCCCTCAGCAGGCCGGCCTCCTCCTCGTCCGGCTCGCGCACCTTGATGACCACCTCGGCCTCGGCCCACAGCGCCTCGGCGCCGTCGACCACGCTGACGCCGGCGTCCCGGTAGGCCTGGTCGTCGAAGCCGGCGGCCGCACCGGCACCGGCCTCGACCAGGCACTCGTGGCCCAGCTTCTGGATCTGGATGGCGCTTTCGGGGGTCAGTGCCACCCGCGCCTCCCCCTTCGCTCGCTCCCTCGGGGCTCCAATCTTCACGTCACTCTCCCGTTCAATGGCCTGCCAGCGGCGGCAGCCGCCGCCTGCCTTCAGACTAGGCCACGAACGAGCGCCCGTCCGGTTGGACTTTCGGTCCTGCGGCGCCCCGCCGCACCCCCAAACGACGGCGCCACCCCGAAGGGTGGCGCCATGGTTGCTCCTCAGCCGCGCAGGCTCAGGCGGTCAGCAGGGCGTTGAGCCGCTTGACGTAGGCGGCCGGGTCATCCAGGTGGCCGCCCTCGGCGATGATCGCCTGGTCCAGCAGCACCCGCGCCAGATCGCCAAAGCCATCGCCCTCGGCCTCCTCAAGACGCGCCACCAGGGGGTGCTCGGGGTTGAGCTCCAGAATCGGCTTGACCTCGGGGAGCGTCTGGCCGGCGGCCTCCATGATGCGGCGCATCTGGAAACCCATCTCATGCTCGGGCAGCACCACGCAGGCCGGGGAATCGGTCAGCCGGTGGGTCACCTTGACCTCCTGGACCTCGTCCCCCAGGGCCTCCCTGACCCGCTTGACCAGCGCCTCCTTGGCCTTGGCGGTCTCCTCCTGGGCCTTCTTCTCCTCCTCGCCTTCGATGTCACCGAGGTCGAGCTCGCCCTTGGCCACGTCCACGAAGGACTTGCCCTCGAACTCGTGAAGGTGGCTCATCAGCCACTCGTCGACGCGGTCGTGGAGCAGCAGCACCTCGATGCCCTTCTTGCGGAAGATCTCCAGGTGAGGGCTGGACTTGGCCGCATTGAAGCCGTCGGCCACGATGTAGTAGATCTTCTGCTGCCCTTCCTTCATGCGCTCGACGTAGTCGGCCAGGGACTGGTCCTGGGTGGCGCTGTCGGTATGGGTGGTGGAGAAGCGCAGCAGGCCGGCGATCTTCTCGCGGTTGGCGAAGTCCTCCGCCGGCCCCTCCTTGAGCACCGCGCCGAAGGTGTTCCAGAACGTCTGGTAGGCCTCCTTGTCCTTGGCCAGCTTCTTGAGCATGTCCAGGGCGCGCTTGGTGAGGGCAGACTTGATCTTCTCGACCTTGGGATCCTGCTGGAGCAGCTCCCGGGAGACGTTGAGCGACAGGTCTCGGGTGTCCAGCACCCCCTTGATGAAGCGCAGGTAGAGGGGCAGGAACTGCTCGGCATCGTCCATGATGAAGACGCGCTGCACGTAGAGTTTCACGCCCCGAGCGCCGTCGCGCTCGTAGAGGTCGAAGGGCGCACGGCCCGGCACGTAGAGCAGGCTGGTGTAGTCGAGCTTGCCCTCGACCTTGTTGTGGCTCCAGGTCAGGGGGTCGGAGAAGTCGTGGGCCACGTGCTTGTAGAAGGCCTGATACTCCTCGTCGGAGATCTCGCCCTTGGGACGGGTCCAGAGGGCGGTGGCCTCGTTGACGGTCTCCCAGGAGAGGGTCTCGCTGCCCTCGATCTCCTTGCCCTCCTCGTCCCGGGCCTTCTCGACCCGGGGCATGCGTACCGGCACCTCGATATGGTCGGAGTACTTGCGCACCAGGCTCTTGAGGCGGAAGTCGTCGGCAAACTCCCGGGCGTCCTCCTTCAGGTGCAGGACGATCTCGGTGCCGTGGACCTCGCGCTCGATATCGGCCACGGTGAACTCGCCCTCGCCCTTCGAGCGCCACTCCACGCCGTCACCGGCCGAGCTGCCCGCCTTGCGGGTGCGCACGCTCACCTCGTCGGCCACGATAAAGCCGGAGTAGAAGCCGACGCCGAACTGGCCGATCAGTCGAGCGTCCTTCTGCTGCTCGCCGGAGAGCTGCTTGAGGAACTCGGCGGTGCCGGAGCGGGCGATGGTGCCGAGATTCGCGATGACCTCGTCGCGGCTCATGCCGATGCCGTTGTCGCGCACGGTGACGGTGCCCGCCTCGGCGTCGTGTTCGATCTCGATGCGCAGCTCGCTGTCGCCTTCATAGAGGGCGTCGTTGTCCAGCGCCGCATAGCGCAGCTTGTCGCAGGCATCGGCGGCGTTGGAGATCAGCTCGCGCAGGAAGATCTCCCTGTTGGAGTACAGGGAGTGGATCATCAGGTGCAGCAGCTGCTTGACCTCGGTCTGGAAGCCAAGGGTTTCTTCATGCGTGGCGGTGGTCATGGTGGTCGGACCCTCATCGACATGTTCAGCGGCGGCGGATGCCGCCCGGTTGATCACTGGCGTCGATATGGGGCCCCCGGAGCGCTTTTCAACCCTCGCCGGCCACCCGCTCACTTTCCTGCCCTACTCCCCCCTGGCCCCCGGCTCCCCCAGCACGAAATGCAGCCTGGCGGTGGCCACCGGCATCGTCTCCGACTCCTGCCAGGCGCAGACCCTTACGTTGGCCAGACGCCGTCCCTCACGCAGCAGCGAACAGCGGGCGAAGGTGGGCGCCACCCGGGCGGTGCGCAGGTAGTCGATGGAGAGGTCCACGATGCGCGGCAGGCGAGGCTCCCGGGCCGCCAGCATCAGCTCCAGGGTGGCGGCGGTTTCCATGAAGGCCGCCACCACGCCGCCGTGCAGCGCCGGCAGCAGGACGTTGCCGATATTGTCCTGCTGGGGGGCCAGGCGAAAGCGCAGGCCGTTTCCCTCCGAGTCCGGCTCCACGTCAACCCCGATGCGCCGGGCATAGGGCACCAGCGCCAGCCAGGCGGCGAGGTCTCCCTCGGCCCGGGTGCGCGAAAGCCACGCCACGCTGTCGAATCCTTCAGGCATCACCGCCCACCTCCTCGTCGGCAAACAGTGCCTCGGCGAAGCCGGGCGGGGTATTGCGCGGCCCCAGCCGCACGAAGTTGCCGATGCCCCGAGCCACCGGACGTCCCTCCTCCTGCCAGGCCCAGCCCTCGGTAAAGACCACCGACTCGGTGACCCTGACCACCCGGGCCTCGGCGAAGAGCGCCTGCCCCGCCACCGCCGGACGGTAGTGGTCCAGGCGCAGGTCCAGAGTCGGGCACACCTCGGGGGCCGGCAGCCCGCGCAGCACGGCGCTGCCGCAGACGGTATCCAGCAGCATGGTGAGCACCCCGCCGTGGACCAGGCCCCGGGAGGCATCTCCCAGCAGGTCGTCGCTCCAGGGCAGGCGCATGCGGACCGCCTCGGGCCCCACCTCGACCACCTCGAGGCCCAGCTCGCGGGTGTGGGGAATGACCTGAACGAAGCGCGACAGGGCGCGCCGCCAGGTCGCGGGGGATCGATCGAAAGTGGGCGTCACGCCGATGGCCTCCTGGAATTCCAACAAGCGTTTGAAAGCCATCCCAGACTAGTCGCGCTACCGCCGCCGCACAAGGCGCCCCCTCAACGCTGGACCACCTTCCGTTACGTTTTCCCCTCTACCCAGGCGCTTCGCAATGGGCCACGATATGGGCTATCGCCCCCACCTTCGGAGACGCTGCCATGCGCCTACGCCACTCCGCCCTGCCGTTCAGCGCCCGGCGCAGCGGGGCCCGTCGCATCGCGACCCTGCTGACCGCTCTGGCGCTGTCGCTGCCCCTCGTCCAGGCTCAGGCCGACGACCGCGCCATGCGCGACGCCCTGGAGGCGGCCCGCAACCAGCAGTGGGAAGGCGTCGACTTCGGCGCCATCGAGGCACACCCCCTGGCCGGTTACGTGGAGTACCACCGCCTGCGCAGCCGCCTGCCGCAGCTGGAGCCCCGCCAGGTGCTCGGCTTCATCGACCGCCACGCCGACTCTCCCCTGGGCGAATGGCTGCGCGGCCAGGCCATCGCCCAGTACGGCCATGCCGGCCGCTACGACAGCCTGCTCGCCGTGGCCGACGGCGAGCCCGCCGGTACCGCCCGCCAGTGCTACTACTACACGGCCAAGCTGGGCAGCGACCCCGCCGCCGCGGCCGAAGGGGGGCTTTCCCTATGGATGGTGGGCCGCTCCCAGCCCGACGCCTGCGACACCCTCTTCGGCACCCTGCGCAGCCAGGGGGTGATCGGCGAACAGCAGATCTGGGAGCGCAAGATGCTGGCCTGGCAGGCGGGCGAAAGCGGCCTGGCAAGCTTCCTGGGGCGCCAGCTCGGCAGCCGCTGGGAGGGAGCCCGCGCCGCCATGGAGCAGCTCGGCGGTGATTTCGCCGCGGTCACGCGAGTGCCCGCCTGTCTCGGCCCGGAGTGTCGGGCCAGCGGGCCGCTCTTCGCCGCCGCCATGCACGGCTTCACCCGGGCCGACACCGAGGCGGCCCTGGAGGCGTGGCGCAAGATTGGCCCCCACCTGCCCATCGAGCGCGAGCACCGGGCCGGTATCGAGCGCGACCTGATCTTCTACTCCCTGGTGCGAGATATCCGCCACAACCGGGGCTGGGTGGACCAGTCCCTGGCCGAGCGCAGCGACGCCGACCTGCTGGAGCTGCGCGTGCGCGCGGCCCTCGGCGAGCGCGACTGGCGCGGCGTGCTGGAGTGGCTGTCGCGGATGGAGCCCGATACCCGTGACGACACGCGCTGGCACTACTGGGCCGGGCGCGCCCAGGAGCAGCTGGGCGATGACGCCCGGGCCCGGGAGGCCTATGCCCGCGCCGCCGAGGGGCGCAGCTTCTTCGGCTTCGCCGCCGCCGACCGCCTGGGACAGCCCTACGCCCTCAACCTGGAGCGCAACGGCTTCGACGAGAGCTTCCGCGACCAGGTGGCGCGCTGGCCCGCCGTGCAGCGCACCGAAGCGCTGCTGCGCATCAACGAGCCGGGACTCGCCGCCAGCGAGTGGTATGGCGCGGTGGAGCGAGCCACGGCGCGCGAGGCCCGTGCCCTCGCCGACTACGCCCAGCGCCGCGGCTGGCACGCCAAGCTGGTCCAGACCACCATCACCGGCCGCATGTGGGATGCCCTGGAGTGGCGCTTCCCGGAGGCCTACCGCGAGCACTTCCTGCACTGGGGGCGCATGACGGGGGTCGACCCCTACCTGCTGATGGGCATCGCCCGCCGCGAGAGCGCCTACAACCCCGAGGCGGTCTCCCCCGCCGGCGCCCGGGGCCTGATGCAGGTGATGCCGGGCACCGCCACCCAGCTCGCTCGCCAGCTCGGCATCAGCGACCCGGGCCCCTACGGGGTGCTCGACCCCGAGCTCAACATCCGCCTGGGCAGCACCTATATCCGCGACATGCTGGACCGCTACCGGGGCAACCGGATCGCCGCCGCCGCGGCCTACAACGCCGGCCCCGGCCGGGTCGACCGCTGGCTCGCCGATGCCCCGGAGGAGTTCGACCTCTTCGTGGAGAGCATCCCCTTCCGCGAGACCCGCCTCTACGTGCAGGCGGTGCTCAGCTACCGGGCGATCTTCGAGAGCCTGGCCAACGGCGGCTCGAGCCAGGGGGTCTCCATGCTCAGCCCCACCGAGAAGACGGTGCGCTACGACCGCTCGCTGCTGGCCAGGAACTGACGCCGCGGCGCCCGAACAGACCGCCCCGGCCCCGGCCGGGGCGGTCTCGCTGTGGCCGTGCCCGATGGCTCAGGCCGGGGGCCGCTCAAGGGCCAGCTTGATGCCGAAGGCGACCAGCACCACCCCGGTCACCCCGTTCAGCGCCCGGGAGAAGAGGCGGCTGGCCAGCAGGCGCCCGGCGCTGCCCACCATCAGCGCCACGCCGATCTGCCAGAGGTTGGCGATCAGGAAGTGCACCCCGGCCAGGAACAGCGACTTGGCCAGCGCCGGGTCGCCGGGGGCAATGAACTGCGGCAGGAAGGCCATGTAGAAGACCACCGTCTTGGGGTTGAGCACGTTGGAGAGCAGCCCCTCGCGCAGCGGCCGCCACATCGGCACGGGGCGGCGCTCGCCGGCCACGCCGGCCACCGGCAGCCCCTGGCCCCGTCGCGCCGCCAGCAGGCCCTGCAGGCCGAGCCAGATCAGGTAGGCCGCCCCGGCCAGCTTGAGCAGCTGGAAGGCCCAGGCCGACTGCAGCAGGATCAGCGAGATCCCCAGCGCCGACACCGCGGCGTGGACGAAGAGCCCGCAGCAGATCGCCAGGCTGGTCAGCACGCCGTCACGCACCCCGCCCCGAGCGGTGTTGCGGATCACCAGCAGGGTATCCACCCCGGGCGTGACGGAGAGCAGGGTGATGGCCACCAGAAAGGGCCAGAACTGGGCATCGATGAACATGGCGCGGACGCTACCTTTGGGTGGGGAGGCGGGCTTGCTGCCCGGCGGGATTCGATCTACAGTGACCCTGCGGTCGATGGAAACGCCTTCAGGGCGGCTCTATCGCGGGGCTCGAACCGCAACGTTCGATCACCCACCGCAGCGTAGGTCAGCAAGAAACAAGTCGTCGGTTGTACTTCGATTTCTCGAAACACAGGGCGCGCACTTCTTCCTTGTACTGCCCACGCACCTCGGGCCTTCGCCTCGGCGAGCCCGGCACGACCATTAAAGTATGTTAAGGAAATCGACAATGGCAACTGGCACTGTCAAGTGGTTCAACGACACCAAGGGCTACGGCTTCATCTCTCCGGACGACGGCGGCGATGACCTGTTCGCTCACTTCTCCGAGATTCAGGCTGAAGGCTTCAAGACCCTGCAGGACGGCCAGAAGGTCACCTTCGAGGTCACCCAGGGCAAGAAGGGCCTTCAGGCCTCCAACATCCGCGTCGCCGACTGATTCGGCCCGCGGCCGGCCACGCGGCTTCCGCGTCGCCAGCGCAACAGGAAGGCCCACCTCGCGGTGGGCCTTTTTTGTGCCTGCTCTGCACCCGGGTCCTGCGGCAGAGGGCGCTCAGGGATCATCGAGCTCCATGGGCTCGAGCTCGATATCGTCGAACTCCATGGGTTCGAACTCGGGCAGCTCCTGCTCCACCTCGTCGAACTGCTCCTGCAGGCGGCGCTGGGCCTCCTCGAAGCGGCGCTCCTGCTCCTCGATGATGGCGTCGATATCGGTGCTGGTGGGCCCACCGGTGCCCAGCGCCTCGTCATCGAGGCCCGAGTCGAACTCCATGCCGGCATCGAAGCCCTCATCGCCCTCCAGAGGCTCGGGCACGGCGGCCTCCTCCTCGGCCTCCTCGAACTGCTCCTCGATGCGCCGCTGGGCCTCCTCGAAGCGTCGCTCGGTCTCCTCGAGCATGGCGTCGATCTCGTCCCGGGTGGTCTCGCCGGGCAGGGCGGCGCCCTCGTCCAGGGTGCTGGCGGGGGACTCTCCCAGGGTGTCGGCCTCGGGTATCTCCTCCGGCACCGCCTCGGGGTCGGGCGCCTCGGCGGCCTGTTCCACGGGGGCCTCGGCCTCCTCGTCCAGCCCGGCCTGCTCCTCGGCGGGCAGCTCGTCCTCCAGCGCCTCCGGCTCCTCGACAGGCGCTGCACTCTCCTCCTGGGCGGCGGGCTCGGCCGCAGGGGCCTCGGTAGCCGGCGGCGCCGGCTCATCGCCGTTGCCGCAGGCGGTCAGGCCCAGGGCCATCAGCGTCGCCAGCAGGGCGGGCTTCCAGTGTCTGTTATGCATGTGCATGCTCCCGCACGTCTGAATTCAGGGTGAAACATTCCACCAGAGCCACCCGCCACTCGCAAGGTCGCCGTGGCCCCGGGCGCTACTCCTCCCGCAGCGGCAGCGGGCAGCCCAGGCTCCAGGCCACCGCCCGCAGCAGCTCGGCCTCCTCCGGAGCGATATGGCCATCCTGCTCCACGCAGCAGACCATGGCGGCCAGGAGCGCCGGGCGCTCGGCCTCCGCCAGACGGGCCAGCCGCTCCATGGCCCAGTCCAGCTCCGCCGCGCTGGAGGGCTCGCGCACCGGGTCCAGCGCCACGCCCAGGGCGCGTCCGGCCTGGGCCAGGGGCTCGATCAGGTAGTCCGCATCGTCCCGGCCGGCCCGCGCCAGGGTGGAGAGCAGCAGCGACAGCGGACCCGCCAGGTCCCGCAGAGGCCGGTCTCGCCGCGCCCGGCGCTCCCCCTCCACGCCGGCCAACACCAGCCGATGCAGCGCCCACTGCAGGGCGCCCGGGGTCGTCTCCGCCGCCATCAGGCCGGCCAGGCACTGGCGAAAGCGCGCAAACTGCGCCGCCGATAGCTGACGCAGCACCGGCAGCGCCAGCTCGATCAGGGGCAGCCGGTCTCCGGCAGCGAGGGCCGCCAGGGGCGCGTCGAGGGCGTCGAGTTCGCGCAGCACCTCCGGCAGCGCCTGGTTGGCCAGCACCCGGCGCTGGGCCTCGCGGCTGGCCGGGTCGACGCCCATCAGGATGCCGTAGACCAGCGCCCGGGCCGCGAAGAGGTCGTGGGCCGCCACCACCAGGCGCTCGTCGAGCCCCGCCAGCCGACGCCGGGCCCGGGCCAGCGCCTCCGGGTCGGGCTGACCGACGCTG
>WPCG01165902.1_pt1 | contig 17469 bp, 17 predicted proteins | sample 5403311 | NCBI WGS metagenome assembly WPCG01 (sample SAMN12869467, study PRJNA574797) | sludge metagenome | isolation source: wastewater treatment of Control | place: China:Beijing | collected 2019-05-17 | reverse complement strand
GATCGAGACCGGCGTGGATGTGTTCAAGATCCAGGACGTGGCCGAGGACCTGGTGGTGCCGATCATGGACTTCCCGATCCGCATCGACCGCGATGCGCTCACGCTGGGCTACGCCGGCGTGTATGGCTCCTTCCTGCTGTTCGCCAAGCGCGCCGAGAAAAAGTACGGCGTGCCCGCGCGCGAGATCCTGGTCGAGATGGGCCGACGCGGCATGGTCGGCGGCCAGGAAGACATGATCGAGGATACGGCGCTCAACCTGGCGCGCGCACGACAGGCATAGCGCGGAGTCCGCAACGGCCATGCACGACACGTCCCCGTCTGCGCCCGCCCCCTTGTCCGCGTGGCGCACGCATGGCCTGCTGTTCCTGCTCGCCTTCCTGTACGCCGACAACTTCATCGGCCGCCAGATCGTCGCGGTGATGATCGAGCCGATCCGGCTCGAGTTCGGCGCCAGCGACACCTCCATGGGCCTGATCTCCGGCCTCGCCTTTGCCGCCGTGTTCGCAGTGCTGGGCCTGCCGGCGGGGCGTCTTGCCGACCGCATGTCGCGCACCCGGCTGCTCGCCCTGTCCAGCCTGTGCTGGGGCGTCGCCACCATCCTGTGCGCGCTGTCGGGCAACTTCGTGCTGCTGGTCGCCGCCAGGATGCTGGTGGCGGCGGTCGAGGCCCCCGCCGCACCGGCCGCCCTGTCGCTGATCGCGGATCTGTACCCGCCGCAGCGCCGCGCCTTCGCCATCAGCTGCTTCACCGCCGCCCCCACCTTCGCCGCCATCCTGGCGCTGAGCCTCGGCGCCTGGCTGGTTGACCAGTACGGCTGGCGCACGACCTTCGTCATCGTCGGCACCCCAGCCTTGCTGATCTCTGCCCTGCTTGCCTTCGGTGCGCGCGAACCGGTGCGCGGGGCCTGGGACGGCAGCGCCCGGGTCGAACTCTCCACCAGCCTGCTGGCCACCGTCGGGCAGCTGTGGGCGAACAGGCCGGTACGCTACCTGATCCTCGCCGGTGCGGTGGCAACCCTGGGCGGCAACGCGTTCGGCATGTGGAATGCAAGTTTCCTGGTGCGCTCGCACGGCCTGGAGCTGCGCCACGCAGGGCTGCTGACCGGACTGATCGGCGGCACCGCCGCCGGCCTCGGCGTGCTGTTCAGCGGCTGGCTGACCGACCACCTGGGCAAGCGCGACGCGCGCTGGCGCTTCCGCATCCCGCTCGTCGGCCATGTCGTCGGCATTGCTACGCTCGCCGCCTACCTGAGCTGGCCGACGGACGTGCTGACCTCGATCGCAGGCGTGCCGGTTCCCACGGCGATGCTGTGGTGCGGTATCAACGGCTTCTTCATGGTGTGGTGGCTGGGGCCGTCCTTCAGCATGCTGACAAGCCTGGTCGCCCCGGCCAACCGCGCCGTGGCGATGGCCCTGCAGACCATGCTCAGCACCCTGTGCGGCGTCGGCCTGGGCCCGGTGCTCACCGGCGCCCTCAGCGACCTGCTGCAGCCGGCCTTCGGTGTCGAGTCGCTGCGTTACGCGATGTTCCTGAGCTGCACCGCCACCAGCGTGGCGATCGTGCTGTTCCTGGTCATGCGCGCAGCGCTGCTGCGCGAGCAGCCTGCGCAGGCCGTCATGACGACGGCCTGACAGCCTACACGACCAGGTCGTCGAAGGACGCGTACACGGCCTTCAGCCAGCTCTTGACGCGCTGGCGCTCGAGCATGCCCAAGGCATCATCGCCCGCACGCCGGTTCATCGCCGCCCAGAAGCTGGCATCCTGGCGATCGATCTTGCGCATGCTGGCTTCGTGCAGTTCCGGCAGGTTGATCACACGGGCCCCCATGGCTTGTGCGGCAGCAAGCTCGGCCGATGCATCGAGCTGGGAAAAGTCGCTTCCACGGCCATGGTTCTTGACCACCACATAGCGCGGACCTTCGCCGTAGGTGTCGAGCAGCGCGCCCAGCAGGTCGACAGAATCCTTGCCGGCATCGGCCAGGTGCCAGAAGTTGACCTGCACGCCGAGCTCGGCAAGCAGTTCCAGCAGTTCGGACGTTTTGATCCAGCGCGCCAGCGGTGCGGCCGTCTGTGCTGCAAGATCGACAATCACGCTGTGGCCGATGCCCTCTTCTGGTGCGTCCTCGAACGGCAGCGCGATCTGGTCCAGCCCCTCGTAGCGGTCCACCACCACGGGGGCGGCATAGTCGGCGTAGAAACGGGCGAAGGTAGTGTGCGAGCGATCGGTATCGAAGCCGGTGAAGGGCCGGCCCTTGTCGATGTAGTACTGGGCCAGGGCGCGAGCAACAACCGACTTGCCCACGCCGCCCTTTTCGCCGCCGATGAAGTTGAGGGAACGCATTGTGTGTCCTGAGTGAATTACGCGGTGCTCCGCTTGCTGGCAAAGGCGCCATGCCAACGGCTACAAGCAACGATCGGGCCACAATGAGAGCATCGCAAACCCGAAGCCTTATCGACTTGCCTCCCGGCATCACCCCTGGGCCGCTGTCGGTCCCTGCGCCTTGCCCACGCCAGACGCAGCCGGGTGAGCAGATGGCTACGCTCGATGTGCCTCATTTCCAGCGATAGCCTCCTTGTGTCGCAGGGGGTCAATTCACCGTGTCGCCCGACAGGTGGTGGGCGACATGCGGGGTACCCTTACGCTGATTGACAGCGCCTCACACCACGATGCGCGCCAGCTTGGGATGCAGCGAGTCGAGTACGATCATCAGTTCTACGATCTCTTGCTGAGATCGTTAGGCTGCGCCACGATCCACCCGACCATCATCTGAGCCGATGAAAGCCTTCACTCCACGTCAAGCCCTGCTGCTCTCTCTGGCGGCAGCGCTGATCACGATTGCAATGAAGACGGGGGCCTGGTGGCTGACCGGCTCAATCGGCTATTTGTCGGATGCCCTTGAGTCCCTGGTTAACCTGGCCGGAGCCGGTTTTGCGCTATGGATGGTGGCCTATGCACGGCAGCCTGCTGATGACGACCACCAGTATGGGCATGGGAAAGCCGAGTACTTCTCGGCCGCCTTCGAGGGGGGATTGATCTTCATCGCCGCGTTGATCATCCTTCTCACCGCGGGAGAGCGGCTACTCAATCCACAGCCAATAGGTGATCTCGGTGTCGGCACCCTGCTGTCCGTCGGTGCAAGCCTGATTAACTTTCTGGTTGCACGCGTCCTGCTGCAGGTCAGCCGCGCGCACCGCTCGCTTGCACTCGAAGCCGACGCACGCCACCTGATGGCGGACGTGTGGACCACCGCTGGCGTCGTCTGCGGAGTCGGACTCGCCGTCGTTACCGGGTGGGGCTGGCTTGACCCCGTCGTTGCAGCCGCAGTCGCGTTGAACATCCTGCGCGAAGGCTGGGAGCTGATGCGGCGCTCGGTTGACGGCCTTATGGACCGCGCATTGTCAGCCGCCGAGGTCGCTGCCATAGAACGAACACTCAGTGAGGCTGCGCCACCTGGGTGTTTCCACAGCAAGCTAACCACGAGAGCCGCAGGTGCCATCCATTTCGCGCAAGTCGAGTTCTGCGTGCCGGGGGAATGGACAGTTGCAGAGGCCCATGCACTGGCGGATGCGATCGAGCGCACTGTGGAGGCACGTACCGGCACCCGCCTCACGGTTCACCTTGAGCCACTGCCACCGAGCGACTCGCCAGCCGATCATCCCTGAAAGTTCTTCCCAATGCACCTGCTGATCATCGAAGACGACCGCACCATCGCCGAGAACATATACGACTACCTCGAGGCGCGCGGTCACCAGTGCGACTACGCCGACTCGATCGCAGCGGCTTCGGCCTTGCTCGCGCGTACCCGGGTCGATGCCCTCGTCCTCGACCGCAACCTGTCCGACGGCGACGGTCTCGCGCTCGCGCGACGGCTGCGTACCGAGGGATTTGCGACGCCGATCCTGGTGCTGACCGCGCGCGATGCCCTGGAGGATAAGCTGCTCGGCTTCGAGGCTGGTGGCGACGACTATCTGGTCAAGCCCTTCGCCCTGCAGGAACTCGAGGTACGCCTGCTGGCGCTGGCGCGGCGCAATGCCGCGCGGCCGGCCGATTCCCTGCTCAAGCACGGCGCACTCAGCTACAACGCCGCGACCCAGGCGCTGTGCCTGCATGGGGAGCCCGTCACACTGCCGCCGAAGGCCCTGCGCCTGGTGGCCGAACTCTTGTCGCAGCCCGAACGCGTGTTCTCCCGCCGCGAGCTCGAGATCGCCGTGTGGGGTCACGAGCAGGACAGCAGCGACAACCTGCGCAGCGTGCTGCACACCCTGCGTCGCGCCCTCGGCGAGGATGCGTCCGCCCAAGTGGTGAATGTCCATGGCCTCGGCTACAAGCTCGTCAGCCGCTGAGGGCGCCTCGCAACGCGGCGCTCGGCGCTGGCTGCCGGGCGGGCTGCGCCTTCGCATCGCGCTGTCGGTCACGGCGATGCTGCTCGTGCTGATCGTCGCGCAATCGCTTGCGCTGGTGCGGCTCAACGAGGAGATGGAAGAAGAGTTCATCGCGGGCACGCTCGACGAGCAAGTGCACTACAGCATCGAGTACAGCCGCCAGCTCGGCACCCTGGTCGGTCCTCAGACGCCCACCATGACGCTCTACCGTTTTGTGCCGGGGGAAGCGCTGCCGCATGGGCTGGACGCGAAGCTGGCCGGCCTGCCAGTAGGCAATCACGAGTTCTGGTCGGCCGGGCGCGAACTGCACGTTGCCGTGCGCGAGGCTGACGGCCAACGCTACGTCCTCGTCTATGACGAATCCGAACACCGCGCGCGCGAGTCGGCCGTGGTCACCGCGGTCGTGATCGGCGGCCTGGTGCTGACTGCCTTGTCCTTCATCCTCGTCTACGCGATCGCTGCCCGGCTTACCCGCGGGCTGGAGACGCTGGCCGAGCGCGTCGAGGGCGAGCGCGACGGCACGCCCTTCGCCCATGCCGGACTCGAGGCCGAACTCCTCGCCGTGGCGCGCGCGCTGGACCGGGCCGAGGCGCGGCAGGCTGCCGTACTCGCCCGCGAGCGCGACTTCAACGCCAACCTGTCGCACGAGTTGCGCACCCCGCTGGCAGGCATACGCAGCGATGCCGAAATGCTGCTGACCGAGGCCGCGCTGTCGGACAAGGCCCGGCGCCGGGCACAACGCATCATCGCCACCACGGACCGCACCGCCGCGCTCGCCAACAGCCTGTTGCTGCTCGCGCGCGAGGCCCGCCCGCAGGCGATCGAGCCGGTCAACCTGAGCACGGCAGTACGAGACGCCTGGGCGCGCCTGCACACCGCGGGCGCACGGGCGGAGGCAGTGGACATCCGTATCGATCCCCAAGCCGAGATCACCGCCGACCCCGGCTTGCTGGCTCTGGTGCTGCACAACCTGCTCGACAACGCCGTGCGCCACGGCGAAGGGCATGCGATCGAGGTGGTGTTGGAGGGCAGCCAACTGGCCATCTGCGACCGCGGGCCCGGTTTCGGCAGCGAAGACCCGATACGCAGCTTCGAGCGCTTCCGGCGCGGCGGCAGTAAACCCGGCCACGGCCTCGGCCTGGCGCTGGTGCAGCACATCTGCAGCGCGTGCGGCTGGGCGGTCGGCGCCGCCAACCGGCCTGAGGGCGGGGCCTGCCTGACGATCGATTTCGGCACCGAGCGCTGACCGCGGTCTGTGCGCCTTCACACTTTCCTCACACCCGCCTCACGCTTTCCTCACACGCCGCTTCGTAGATTGCGCGGATCCTCCCCGGCTCCGCACAATCATGCCCGAACAGCGTCTGTCCTTCGTTCCCTCCCCATCAACGGCGACCCGCAAGCCGACTGATGCGCTCGCGTCGATCTGGCGTGCCGCTTGGCGCTGGCGCCCCGAACTTTCGACTGAGACGCTGCTGGTGGGTATCGGCGCCTACCTCACCCTGGTAAGCAACACCCCGTTCTGGCGCGCGCTGCTTGCCAGCCGCGGGGGCGAGGGCGGCACCCTGGAATACGTCCTCGCGATCGGCTTGGCGCTCACCGCGCTCAATGTCGTGCTGCTTGCACCGCTGCTCAACCGGTGGACGACCAAGCCGCTGCTGGGCGCCGTGGTCGTGGTCGCCGCGGTGGCGAGCTACTACGCCGGCCAGTTCGGTGTGTATTTCGATCCTGGCATGCTGCGCAACGTGCTGAGCACCAACATCGCCGAAGCGCGCGAGCTGCTCACGGCGGGCTTCTTCCTGAAGGTCGCCGCCCTGGCCCTGCCGCCGCTCTTCGTGCTTCAGCGCGCCCGCCTGCGCCAGCGACCGCCCAAGCGTGCGCTGGCGATTCGCGGCGCCGCCGTCGTGCTCGCGCTGATCGTGGGTGCAGGTGCGCTCGGCAGCGTGTTCAAGGACTTTTCGGGGCAGATGCGCAACCACAAGGAGCTGCGCTACCTGATCACGCCGGCCGCGCCGCTGTGGTCGATCGCCCGCGTGCTGAGCCGTGATGCCCAGGCCGCCAAGCTGCCGCGCCAGCCTGTGGGCACCGATGCCCGCCTGGGCGCGAGCTGGGCCACGTCGAAGAAGCCCGCGTTGTTCGTGATCGTGGTCGGAGAGACCGCGCGCGCGGCCAACTGGGGACTCAGTCGTGGAACTGGGCAGTCGGCAGCCCGCGACACCACTCCAGAGCTCGCTCGCCGCGAGGTCATCAACTTTCACGACGTAACCAGCTGCGGCACCAATACCGAAGTATCGGTACCGTGCATGTTCTCGCTACAGGGGCGGCGCAACTACGACGAGGACGCCATCCGCGGCAGCGAATCGCTACTCGACACCTTGCAGCGCGCCGGCCTGCGCGTGGTGTGGAACGACAACCAGTCGGGCTGCAAGGGCGTATGCGCCGGCGTCGAGACGATGCGCCCCGATCCCGCGGCCCTGCCCGAGCTGTGCGACGGCGAGCGCTGCCTCGACGAGGCGCTGCTCGAGAGCAGCCGCGGCCTGCTGCGCGACGCCAATGGCAATCTCGTGCTCGTGCTGCATCAGCTCGGCAACCACGGCCCAGCCTACTTCCGCCGCTACCCGGCGGCGTTTCGCCGCTTCACGCCGACCTGCGACGACGAGGACCTGTCAAAGTGCAGCCGCGAGCAGATCGCCAACAGCTACGACAACGCCTTGCTGTACACCGACCACATGCTCGCGCGCAGCATCGACCTGCTCAAGGCGTTCGAGCCGCGCTACGACAGCGCGCTGCTCTACGTCTCGGATCACGGCGAGTCGCTTGGCGAGAAAGGCCTCTACCTGCACGGCATGCCATATGCGATTGCACCGACAGAGCAAAAGAAGGTGCCGATGGTGATGTGGCTCTCAGAGGGGTTTGCCGCGCGTAACCAGCTTGATCTCAAGTGCCTGCGTTCTGAGGCAGACAAACCCGTGGCTCACGACCACCTCTTCCATACCGTGCTTGGCTTGCTCGACGTCGACACGGCAGTACGCGATGACGCCCTTGACATCACCACGCCTTGCCGGAGCTGAGCCCATGCCGACGGAACACATCTCCGCCCCGCTTGCCACCTGCAGCCAGGGTTCGTCGCGGGCATGGCTGTGGTCTCAGGCCGCGCTCCTGATCGCAAGCGCACTGACGCTGCTTTGGGTGTTCGAGACCACTGACCTCGACCGCCAATTGGCCGCCTTGCTTTTCGATCGCGAGCTTGATGCTTTTCCGCTGCGTCACGTCTGGTTCCTGGACGCGGTGATGCATAAGGCCGCCAAGCAGGTAAGCTACATCCTCGTCGCGGCCAGCCTCTGGTTGTGCTGGCAAGGCTGGAAGGGCCGCTTCAGCTGGCTACCGCCACGCAACGCCTTGCTCGCCGCAACCGGCATGGTTGCGATCCCCATCGCGACTTCGCTGGGAAAACTGCTGACAGCACGATACTGTCCGTGGGATCTGATCGACTTTGGCGGCTACGCACCGTACCTCGGCCTGTTCGAGGCGGCCCCGCAAGGTATCAAGGCGGGGCAGTGCTTCCCTGCGGGGCATGCGTCGGCAGGTTACCTGTGGATCGTTTGGGCTGTCGCCTTGCGGCCTGCAGGGCTGCGCACCGCCAGGCGCGCACTGCTGGCTGGCCTACTTGCCGGCGGCATCCTGGGCACGACCCGCATGCTGCAGGGCGCACACTTCTTGTCTCACACTCTGTGGACCTTATGGTTGGCCTGGGCCCTGAGCCTGAGCCTTGCTGTTGCCCTACGCGCTGACCTTGCCTTGGGAAATCAGCACAGGGCTTGACTGGATACAGGCGCGGCGACCAGCCACCGAGCACTCCTTTTCGCTCTGACCGTGCGACAGATCTACGTTTGATATCCGTGATCCTCGTCAGAGGATATGAATCCCCGTCGCGCAGTAACGCAAAGTGCTGCACTTGGTGCGAACTCCGGCAGCATGCGCAGCGTGCTCCCGACCATGCCGGGAAGGCCTGACCCATTGAATTCTCTGGCGCGCCCGAGACGATTCGAACGTCCGACCCCTGCCTTCGGAGGGCAGTACTCTATCCAGCTGAGCTACGGGCGCGCGGTGTGCGTGGAAAGACGTCCACGCAAGGCCGGGAAGCATAGCCGCGTTTGCAGGCAAAGTCCATGCCGCACTGCCACAATGGTTTTTACACAGCTATAATCGCGGCTTTAGATCTCGTCTTGCGCCACCAGTCAAAGGATCCAAGCATGTCGAACCAACGCAACCAGCGCCCCGTCCGCCTCGCAATGCCTGTCGTCGCCATGGTCGCAGCCGCGCTGCTGGCGGGCTGTGGCAAGCAGAGCTCCGTCGATCCGGAGCTCACGGCGACCCTGATCCAGCCCGTCGCCCGCGTCGAGATCCAGGCGGTCACGATTACCCCGGGGACGCGGACCGGCGAGCAGATCTACAAGTCGATCTGCGCAGCCTGCCACGACTCGGGCGCCGTGGGCGCACCGAAGACGGGTGACGCCGCTGGCTGGAGCGCCCGTCTCGGCCTGGGCTTCGAGGGCCTGACCGCCTCGGCCATCGCTGGCAAGGGTGCGATGCCCGCACGCGGCGGCGGCAGCGACCTGACCGATACCGAAGTCGCACGCGCAGTGGCCTATCTGGCCAACACGGTCGGCGCCGGCTACACCGAGCCGCCGGTCGAGCAGTAAGACCCGCAGCGGCACCCGACTCGGGACACGCACCGCAGCAACTGAAAGGGCAGCCTCGCGCTGCCCTTTTTTGTGGCTGTCGCTGCGCGCGCAGCCGGTTCAGGCCTTGCCGTCGCGGTTCTCGAACATCGCCATCAGGTTGGCCAGCCGCGCCTTTCCCTCTTCTTTCGACACCGGCTGGGCGGTCTTGCGGTCGTTCATCTTGATGTCGCCGCCCATCTCCGCGATGAAGCGGCTCGGCTCGCAAGGGCGGAACTCCTTGCCCGACTTGCGCCGCTCGCACCAGGTGATGTTGAGGCTGCGCTGGGCGCGGGTGATGCCCACATACATGAGCCGGCGCTCTTCCTCGACCTTGTCCTCGTCGATGCTGCTCTGGTGGGGCAGCAGGCCTTCCTCGACGCCAACCAGGAAGACGTGGGGGAACTCCAGGCCCTTGGAGGCGTGAAGGGTGGCCATCTGGACGCCGTCGAAGTCGGGGTCTTCCTTGTCGAGCATGGACATCAGCGCGATGGTCTGGGTGAGCTCGAGCAGGTTCTTGCCGTCCTCCTCACCCTTGCGGCCCAGCCAGCCGACGAAGTCGCGCACGTTGCTCCACTTGGATTCGGCCTCGCGCGTGTCGCAGTGCTCGAACAGCCAGGCCTCGTAGCGGATGGCGGCCAACAAGTCGTCGAGCAATTGCGCCGCGGGCTCGCGCGGGGCACGGTACTGCAGGCGGTTGATGTAGGCCGCAAACTCCTGCACACCCTGCAGTTGCTTGGCGTTGAGGTGCTGGGTCAGCCCTTCCTCGAACACTGCGGCGAACAGGCTGGACTGGCGATGCCCGGCATAGGCGCCGAGCGCTTCGATGGTGGCGGCACCGATGCCACGGCGCGGGGTGGTGATGGCGCGGATGAAGGCGAGGTCGTCGTCTTCATTGACCAGCAGGCGCAGCCAGGCGATCAGGTCGCGGATCTCGGCCTTGTCGAAGAAGCTCTGCCCGCCCGACATCACATAGGGGATACGGTGGTTGCGCAACTGCTGCTCGATGATGCGCGCCTGATGGTTGCCGCGGTAGAGGATGGCGTAGTCCTTGAAGCGGGTGCGGTGCTCGAACTTGTGCGCGGTGATCTTGGTCGCCACCCATTCGGCCTCGTGCTCGGCGTCGCGGCAGTTGGTGACGACGATCTGCTCGCCCTGGCCGTGCTCGGACCACAGGCGCTTGTCGAAGAGCTTCTCGTTGTTGGCGATGACGGTGTTGGCGGCCTCGAGGATGCGGCGCGAGGAGCGGTAGTTCTGCTCCAGCTTGATGACCCTGAGCTTGGGATAGTCCTGCTGCAGCAGCTTCAGGTTCTCCACATCCGCGCCGCGCCAGGCGTAGATGGCCTGGTCGTCGTCGCCGACCGCGGTGAAGGCGCCGCGCACGCCTGACAGCAACCTCAGCAGCCGGTACTGGGCACGGTTGGTGTCCTGGTATTCGTCCACGAGCAGATAGCGCAGCTTGTTCTGCCAGCGCTCGCGCACCTCGGGGTGCTCGTCGAACAGGCGCACCGGCAGCGAGATGAGGTCGTCGAAGTCCACTGCCTGGTAGGCGCGCAGGGTGCGCTCGTATTCCTTGTAGAGCTTGGCGGCGACCGAAGCGATCTCGCTGTCGGCGAGCTGCGCCGCCTCCTCGGGCGTGATCATCGCGTTCTTCCACGACGAGATCTGCCACTGCATCTGCTTGGCGATGCCCTTGTCGTTATCGCCGGCAACGTCCGACACGATCTGCACGGTGTCCGAAGCATCGAGGATGGAGAACTGCGGCTTCAGCCCGCAGTGCTTCGCCTCCTGGCGGATGATGCGCACACCGAGCGCGTGGAAGGTGCATACCGTGAGCCCGCCCGGCGCCCGCCCGCCCATGATGTGGGCGACGCGTTCCTGCATCTCCTTGGCGGCCTTGTTGGTGAAGGTGATGGCAGCGATGTTGGACGGGTTGAGCCCGCACTCGTTGATCAGATGCGCGATCTTGTGCGTGATCACCCGCGTCTTGCCACTGCCGGCGCCGGCCAGCACCAGGCAGGGGCCGTCGAGATAGCGGATCGCTTCGCGCTGGGGCGCGTTGAGGAGGGCGGACATCGTGGCGGCACGGCAAAAAACGAAGCCACCCGGGCGGGTGGCGGAGGCCAATTCTAGCCGATCGCACCCGCCAGGAGCGCCATCGTTACAGATCGAGCGGGACGATCACGTCAAACAGGCACCAAACCTCGGCCAGCCACGCGCCCGGGTCGACAAACGGCTTGTCGAACCCGCATGATCCCGTACTGTCGTACCCAGGGCGGCGTTCCGCTGCCATCGACAGCCCTCCATCATCACCAGCCACTGCCCATGCCCACGACCCGCGCCGTGCTGTTCGCTGCCCTCTCCGCAGCGGCCCTGCTCACCCTGCCACCGCCCGCCGAAGCCCAGCGCGCCGGCAACGTCGGTGGCTGCGACATCCGCCGCGGCACCCTGTGCACCAACATGAACCTGAACGGCGCCGAGCTACCCGGGGTGAATCTCGCCAACTCGCAGTTCACCCGATCGGACCTGTCAGGTACCAACCTGCGCGGCGCCACGCTCAACGAGGCGAACTTCTCGCAGGCCGAGATGGGCGCGATCGCCCTCGACGGGGCCTCGATGCTGCGCACCAACCTGCGCGGCGCCCGCCTGGGCGATGCCAGCCTCAAGGAGGCGAACCTGCGCAACGCCATCCTGCAGAACGCCGATCTACACGGTGCGGACTTCAGCGCGGCGCAGCTTGGTGGCGCCGACCTGACCAATGCCCGGGCGGAGGGCGCCCGCTTCGACGGCGCCGACCTGCAGCGTGCCAACCTGCGCGCGGCCAAGCTGTCGGGCGCGTCTTTCGCAGGCGCCAACCTGCAGGGCGCCAACTTCACCCGCGCCCAGCTCACCAACGCCGACCTGAGCGGGGCCAACATCGAGCAGGCGATCTTCCTCAACGCCCAGACCGACGGCTGCAAGGGTTGCCCGTGAGCAAGCGAGGAACGACCACCGCGCTGAGCGGGGGACAACTCAGTCGAGCGTGAACTCGAAGGTGCTGACCACGCGCAAACGCTTGCCGATGGTGCGCGAGCTGTCCATCTCCGAGCCGTCGTCGTCGAGGATGCGGATCGTGCCCTGGTTGGCACTGCGCAAGGCACCGAGCCTTGCGCCAGCGTCAGCGGCAAACTTGCGTGCCTGTTCGCGGGCGCTGAGGGTGGCTTCCTCGAGCAGCATCGGCTTGACGTCGTTGAAGCCGCGCAGCCGATACAGCGGCGCGCCGTCGCCGCCTTCTCCGCCAAGCTGGATGCCGGCCTCGATGAGCGGATCGACCCGGTTCGACGACGCCGCCACCAGGTCTACGCGCGCCGACTTGACCACCACCTGTCCGCGGCCGTTGAAGCGCAGGGCAACCTGATCGGGACCATACTCGCGCGCGAGCAGGTCCTGCACCTGCAGGGGGCGGGCGTCGATCTCGTCGTCGGTGAAACCCTGCGCGCGCAGGAAGGCGAGCACGCGCTCACGATCGGCGGTGAGTGCCTGTTGCACGCGTCCGAAGTCGTTGTCGGCGCGGCGGAAGGCGAGGGTCCACACCGCAAAGTCGCTCTTGACGTCGCGCTCGGCGAGACCCTTCACGGTGATGGTGCGCTCGGCCATGCGAAAGCGCTCGATGCCCTTTGCCACCTGCATGCCGGCAAAGCCGATGCCGATGGCCAGGATCAGCGCCGGGAGGACCCCGATCCGGCTGTCGGCCATGATTACACCACGCCTGCGCCGTGCGCCTGCTGGTCGGCCCAGTAGCTCGAACGCACCATCGGACCGCAGGCGGCGTTCTTGAAGCCCATCTTCAGCGCTTCGGTTTCGAACATCTTGAAGGTGTCCGGATGCACGTAGCGCAGCACCGGCAGGTGGCCACCGGAGGGTTGCAGGTACTGGCCGATGGTGAGCATCTCGACGTCGTGGGCGCGCATGTCGCGCATGACCTCGAGGATCTCGTCGTCGGTCTCGCCCAGGCCCACCATGAGCCCGGACTTGGTCGGCACCTCGGGATGACGGGCCTTGAACTCCTTGAGCAGCTTGAGCGAGTAGGCGTAGTCAGAGCCGGGGCGCGCCTGCTTGTAGAGGCGCGGCACGGTCTCGAGGTTGTGGTTCATGACGTCGGGCGGGGCGGCGTCGAAGATGTCGAGTGCGATCTCCATGCGGCCGCGGAAGTCCGGCACCAGCACCTCGATGGTGGTCTTGGGCGACACCGCACGCGTCTCGCGGATGCAGTCGACGAAGTGCTGGGCGCCGCCGTCGCGCAGGTCGTCGCGGTCCACCGAGGTGATGACGACGTAGTTCAGGCGCATCGCGGCGATGGTGCGGGCCAGGTCGATCGGCTCATTCGGATTGAGCGGATCGGGACGGCCGTGGCCGACGTCGCAGAACGGGCAGCGCCGCGTACAGATGTCGCCCATGATCATGAAGGTGGCCGTGCCCTTGCCGAAGCATTCATGGATGTTCGGGCACGAGGCTTCCTCGCATACCGTATGGAGCTTGTGCTCGCGCAGCGTCTCCTTGATCTCGTTGAAGCGCTCGGCTTCCTGGCCGGCACCGAGCTTGATGCGGATCCAGTCGGGCTTCTTGAGGCGTTCGGCGGGGACGATCTTGATCGGGATGCGGGCGGTCTTGTCTGCGCCGCGCTGCTTGCGCACTGGGGTTTCCATGGTCGCTGTTCTCTGTGGGTTCGGCGTGGGACGCGCTGGGGGAGCGGGGGATTATGAACCGGAGCGCGTCGCTTAGACAGCCTGCTCGGCGCGATGTGCAGTATCGGTGGCGCCAGCGGTATCCGCCAACGGCGGCAGCAGACGCTGCAGATGAGCGAGCAGGACTTCGCCGACCTCCTCCACGCTGGCCTCGATGCCGAAATCGCGCATGCGGATCGTCTTCAGGCCTTCGTAGCCGCAAGGGTTGATCCAGCCAAAGGGGGCGAGGTCGGCATCGACGTTGATGGCGAGGCCGTGGTAACTGCAGCCGTTCCTGACCCGCAGGCCAAGCGCGGCGATCTTGTCGCCTGCGACGTACACACCGGGCGCGCCGTCCTTGCGCTCGGCATGCAAGCCATAACCGGCCAGGGTGTCGATGATGGCCTGCTCCATCAGGTGCACCAGTTCGCGCACCTTGAGCCGGCGCCGGTGCAGGTCCAGCAACAGGTAGGCTACCAGCTGGCCGGGACCGTGGTAGGTGATCTGCCCGCCGCGGTCGATGTGCACCAGCGGGATGGCGGCCGGATTCTGCAGCAGATGCTCGGGCTTGCCCGCCTGGCCCAGGGTGTACACCGGCGGGTGCTGCAACAGCCAGATCTCGTCGGGGGTGTCGGCGCCGCGTTCGGCAGTGAACACGCGCATGGCCTCGAGCGCCGGCGCGTACTCCACCAGGCCGAGGCGCTTGACGATCACAGCACCACCTTGACCATCGGGTGCGAGGTGAGCTCGCGGTACAGGGCGTCGACCTGCGCCTGGGACACGGCACGGAAGGTGCAGGTCACGGCCAGGTAGTTGCCCTTGCTCGAGGGCCGCATCTCGGCACCTGCGGGGTCGAAGTCGGGCGCATGGCGCAGCACGACATCGGTGACCGCCTGGGCAAAGCCATCCACGCGCACACCCATCACCTTGATGGGGAAGCTGCAGGGGTATTCGATCAGGGTCTGGCGCGTCTGCGCGCCGGGAGCGTCAGCCATTTCGCATCACCGTAAGCTTGAAGTCCTGGTACCAGGCGTACATCTGGCGGCCCATCGGGCCAGGCTCGCCGCTGCCCACCGGGCGGCCGTCGAGCGTGGTGATGGGCAGCACCTCCTTGGTGGAGGAGGTCATCCACAACTCGTCGGCGCTGCGCACCTCGGCTTCAAGCACCTCGCGCACCTCATGCCGCATGCCGCGGCTGCGGGCAAGTTCGAGCACCACGTCGTAGGTGATGCCGGGCAGCATGAGGTGGCTCTTGGGCGGCACCAGCAGCACACCGTCCTTGCACACGAAGATGCTGGAGGCGGCACCTTCGGTGAGGAAACTGTCGCGGAACAGCACGGTCTCCGCGCAGCCATTGTCGATCGCGTGCTGGCGCAGCAGACAGTTGGCCAGCATCGATACGGTCTTGAGGTCGCAGCGCAGCCAGCGGATGTCGGCCGCGCTCACCGCCGCGACACCGTGCGCGAGCTGCTCGGCGCCCGGCGTGACCAGCGGCTCGCTCATCAGGAAGACGGTGGGCTGGACTTCGGGGCCGGGGAAGGCGTGGTTGCGCTTGCTGTCGGCGCCGCGCGTCACCTGCAGGTAGACCGACTGGTCCTCCCACGGGTTGCGGGCGACGATCTCGCCGATGATCGCCTTCCAAGCCTGTGCCGTATGGGGGTTGTTCAGCCTCATCGCCGCCAGCGTGCTGGCCAGGCGGGCGACGTGCTCATCGACGCGGAAGGGCCGCCGCGAGTACACCGGGATGACCTCGTAGGCGCCATCGCCGAACAGGAAGCCGCGGTCCATCGGCGACACACGCGCCTCGGCAAGCGGAAGGTACTGGCCATTGACGAAAGCAGTCACCATCGTGGGGTCTCCAACTGAGAGGCTCGCGCCGATCACAGGCGCTTGAACAACATCACGATCGCATCCCACAGGCGGCCGAAGAAACCGGCCACCGGTACGTCCTGGAGGGCAAGCACAGGGTACTGGCCGATCTGCTCGCCATCGATCCGCAGCGACAGCACGCCCACCTCCTGGCCCTTCTCGATCGGCGCGACGAGCGGCTGGCGGCTCTCCAGCGTGACCTGGATCTTGTCGGCCGATTCCTTGGGCAGCGACATCACGAAGTCGGTGGTGAAGCCCACCGGCAGCTCGTTCACCTTGCCCTTCCAGACGCGGAACTGCGACAGCGCCTCCTCGGCCTTGTAGAGCTTGACCGTGTCGTAGAACTGGAAGCCGAAATTGAGCAGCTTGAGCGACTCCTGCGCGCGCACGGTGTCCGAGGCGGCGCCGAGCACGACCGCCACCAGGCGGCGGGGGCCGCGCTCGGCAGTGGACACCAGGCAGTAGCCGGCCGTGCTGGTGTGGCCGGTCTTCATGCCATCGACGGTGGGGTCCATGTACAGCAGGCGGTTGCGGTTGGGCTGGCGGATGTTGTTGTAGGTGAACTCCTTCATCGAGTACAGGCTGAAGTACTCGGGGAAGTCGCGGATGATCGCGCTCGCCAGCAGGGCAAGGTCGTTGGCGGTGGTGTAGAGCTGCGGATCGGGCAGGCCGGTGGAGTTGGTGAAGTTGGTGTTGCGCATGCCCAGGCGCTGGGCCTCGCGATTCATGAGCGCCGCGAAGGCCTCCTCGCTGCCGGCGATCAGCTCGGAGATGGCGACGCAGGCGTCGTTGCCCGACTGCACGATGATGCCCTTGATCAGCTCATCGACCGTGACCTCCTTGCGCGGCTCGATGAACATGCGCGAGCCCTCCATGCGCCATGCACGCTCGGACACCGGCACCACCTGATCGGCACTGATCGTGCCCGCCTTGAGCGCCGAGAAGGTGAGATAGGCCGTCATCAGCTTGGTGAGCGAGGCCGGCTCGATGCGGGTGTCCGCATCTTTGGCGACCAGGGTCTGGCCGGTGGCGTGGTCCGCCAGGACCCAGGCGTTGGCGGCCAGCACCGGCGGCGGCACGGACTGCGCAAGTGCAGTCAACGAAAACAGCGAGACAAGAACGGCGATCAGAAAACGCATGACGAAACCCGGGGAATGGAAGAAGGAAGACGCGGGGCGGCACGAGCGGCTCGGCGCGGGGCCCTGTCGGCCCCACTGGCTGGCTGGCCCCGGCGCAGCGGCCCAATTATAGGCGCCGGTCGATGACAGACCCAAAACGAAAGGCTTTGTTGCATCCCGCCTGCCGCGCTGGCTCAGCGCACCACCACGAAGGGCTTGAGCTTGAGCAGGCTGCCCATGCGCTCAGCGGCGCTGCGTGCCGCATCGACCGACTCGTAGGGACCGGCATGGAGCCGGAAGCGTTCGCCGTCGGCGAGCAGCTCGAAGCGCTCGGCCAGCGCCGCCGCCCTGCCCTGCACGGTGTCGCGGAAACCCTCGGCGTTGGCGTAGGACGCGAAGGCGCCGAGCTGCAGGAAGATGCCGCCGCTGGCCGATGCGATGGGCGGCACCAGCCCGCCGGCGCCATCGGCCGTTGCGAGTGCGGCGGACGTCGGCGCCGGCGCCGAGCAAGGTTCTCTCTGCGGCGCGGATCCGGATGTTCTCAAACAGCTTCGGCGTCCGGGAGTGCTGATAGCCGTCGACCTGTGCCAGGTTGAAGACCGAGTATCCACGGGCAAGTAGTCCCCGGCGCTTTTCGTCCTCCTGCTCTGATTGGTCGTCTGCCTTCTTCGACTTCGGC
>WPCG01123265.1_pt1 | contig 17530 bp, 17 predicted proteins | sample 5403311 | NCBI WGS metagenome assembly WPCG01 (sample SAMN12869467, study PRJNA574797) | sludge metagenome | isolation source: wastewater treatment of Control | place: China:Beijing | collected 2019-05-17 | reverse complement strand
TTATAACCACCACCTGATGGACGGTCTTTGTCAGAGGGTCTTGAGCCATCTTGGCTTCGATATTGCGGTGGTCTATTTGGATCATATGGTCTTGACTGCTGCGGTCTATTTGGATCATATGGTCTTGACTGCTGTGGTCTGTTTGGATCATATGGTCTTGACTGCTGCGGTCTGTTTGGATCATATGGTCTTGACTGCTGTGGTCTATTTGGATCCTGTGGTCTTGACTGCTGCGGTCTATTTGGATCATATGGTCTTGACTGCTGTGGTCTATTTGGATCATATGGTCTTGACTGCTGTGGTCTATTCGGATCCTGTGGTCTTGACTGCTGTGGTCTGTTAGGATCATATGGTCTTGACTGCTGCGGTCTATTTGGATCCTGTGGTCTATTTGGATCATAAGGTTTTCTTTGGTACTCTCCTGAGCGTTGCCCATCAGGCTTATTTCCCTTATAGCCAGACGTTCGGTTGTCATTGCTTCTTTGTCTGCTACGTTCTTCTTCTTTGATTTCTTTGGTTCTATCATAAATAATTTTATTATGCTTCTTTGGTTCTGGAGCTGTGGTTTCAGTCTTGCTCTCTTCTTGTTTTGGAGCATGCTTGCTCTTTAATTTATTGATTTCGTTATCCTCTAATGTACTCATATGATTTTTTACGTCCAATCCTAATGCAGAAGCACTATCAATTAATTCTTTACTACTCACTTTTAACTCTTTGGCCAGTTCATGGATTCGGGTTTTTGACATAGCTTCACCTCCGATTTATAGAGCATCCAGTTTTTCCAAGATAGCTCTAGAAAATTTTTTGTTTGTCACGCCGAACAATCCATAGTTCTCTTTACCAATGGCTTTTGACAAGGCCTCTTTGGTAGACATTACTTTATATCCAACACTTTCCTCTTCGCACAGTTTACGCATTCTCGACTGCGTCGTTTCATTTAAATCTTCTGCAATAATAAGTAAAGAGACCTTATGTGATTTCACACCTTCCTCACATAGTGTTTCACCTATTAGAAGATTTCCCGCCTTTCGTGCAAGTCCTAAAAGTGACAAAACATTATTCATGATCCTCCAACCTTTCTTTTAAGGCTGCAAAAACGCTATCGTCAATTTTGCTTTCAAGCGCTCTGTTGAAGGCATTTTTCTTTATTGCCAAATCAAAACATGCTTTTGATCGGCAAATGTACGCGCCTCGCCCATTTGCTTTCCCCGTAAAATCAACAAAAACGTGATTGTCGTTATTCTTAACCACACGGATCAGTTCCTTTTTTAATTTTTGTTCTCCACAAGCAATACATTTGCGAATAGGCATTTTTTTCATTACACGTCCTCTTCTCCGTATACCTCTTCATACTCTCCAATTTCTTTCAAGTATGCTATATACTGTGTCTCGCTTTTTATATCAATTTTCCAACCTGTTAATTTGGCCGCTAGCCTAGCATTTTGACCTTCCTTACCAATTGCAAGTGACAACTGATAATCAGGTACAACAACAAGTGCAGAGTTTTCGTCTTCATCCACTTCAACGCGCATAACCTTTGATGGGCTAAGGGCGTTTGAAATTAAAATGGCTGGGTTTTCATTCCATTCAATAATGTCTATTTTTTCACCTTGTAACTCATCAACAATGTTCTGAACGCGATAACCTTTTTGTCCCACACACGCACCAACTGGATCTAAGTCTGGGTTTTTAGAATACACAGCAATTTTTGTTCGTGATCCCGGTTCTCTTGAAATGCTCTTAATTTCCACTTCACCATCAAAAATCTCTGGAACCTCTAGCTCAATTAAACGCTTTACTAACCCAGGATGTGTTCGGGATACAAAAATTTGAGGCCCTTTTGTTGAATTTTTCACTTCAACAATAACCGTCTTTATACGCGCTCCTTGAATGTATTCTTCATGAGGAATTTGCTCATTAGCTGCCATTAGCGCTTCTGTTCTACCAAGTGTGATGTAAACAATGCCTTTAGACACACGATGGATAACACCGTTTACGATTTCACTTTCCCTGCTAGAAAATTCGTCATAAATAACGCCCCGCTCTGCTTCCCTAATTTTTTGTACAACAACCTGCTTGGCGGATTGCGCAGCAATACGTCCAAAATCTTTAGGTGTAACCTTCTCTTTAAGGACATCGCCTAATCCCATTGCAGGATTAATCATTTTTGCAGCTTCTAATGCAATTTCTGCACCTTCATCTTGAACCTCTTCCACAACAAGGCGTACAGAGTAAACAACAATTTCCCCAGTTTCTCTATTGAGCTGTACTTCAACATTATGTGTCGCACCGAAGTTATTTTTGTAAGCCTTCACCATTGCGTCTTCGATAACATCAAAAAGCATATCAATGGATAAACCCTTTTCTTTTTCCAATTGCTCAAGAGCTAATAACAATTCGGTTTTCACAGCTCTACCTCCTCATCTTCAATGTCTTCTATGTCCTCAAAGTCAACAACAAGCTTGGTTAAGGACACTTTGCTTTTGGGAACACTAATTTTCCCCATATGCTCTGTCTCAATCATAATATGATCATCCACAAGTCCCTGCAATGTTCCGATGATTATTTTTTGCCCTTCTAAAGGCTGGAACAAATTAAGCTGAACCGTTCTGCCGACAAACTTCTGATATTCCTTTTCTTTTTTAAGTATACGTTCAACTCCAGGAGATGTTACCTCTAGAAAATACTGTTCTTCAATAGGATCAACTGTGTCTAATTTTTTATTCACAAATTGACTAACCATTTGGCAATCATCTAGGGTAATTGGCTCGTCTTTATCAATTGTAATTCTTAAATAACGATAGGGGCCTTCTTTCACAAACTCAACATCGACTAACTCAATCCCATTTGTCTGAAGAAACGGCAATAGCAGCTCTTCTACAACATCAACAACTCTTTTCTTTTTCATATGATTACCTACCTTTAAAAATGATTCCTATGCAATAACAAAGAGTGGGAACCCCCACTCTTGTTGTCATTCATTATTCACACAATCATTATAGCACAAATAACTAGCTTATGCAAACGAGAATAGGGACAATTGATTGTCTTCAGGCAAGGCGTCAAAGCATCCATGTGCCTTCATAGCCTCAATAACTGTTTTGGATACACGTGTTAATCTTTGGAAATCTTCGATGGACAAAAACTCCTTTTGCTCATCGCGTACCTTTACGATGCTTTCTGCCGCCGATGCACCTACACCTTGTAAAGCTAAAAATGGAGGTAGTATTTTTCCATTCATCACTTTAAACTGAGTGGCATCTGATTCATCCAAGCTGACTCTATGCATCCCAATTCCTCGGCTATACATCTCGTCAGCAATTTCTAAAACGCCATAAAGATCCTGCTCTTTTTTTGTAGGCTTTTCGATGTTATCAATTTCTTTCATTTTTGCACGAATAACGTCTTTTCCTTTTGAAATAAGATCCGCATCAAAATCATCAACCTTCGTCGAAAAGTACGTTGCATAAAAAGCAAGTGGGTGATGCACTTTAAAATAGGCAATTCTTACAGACATCATCACGTAAGCGACAGCATGAGCTTTAGGGAACATATACTGAATTGTTTGGCATGAATTAATATACCAATCCGGCACTTTGTTTTGCTTCATAACCTCAATCTCTTTGTCGCTTAAGCCCTTTCCTTTACGTACATTTTCCATAATTTTAAATGCCGTCAAGGGTTCAAGCTGCATCTGAATCAAGTAATTCATAATGTCGTCACGTGTTGCAATAACGTCCTTAATTGTCACGATATTATTTCTCACTAAATCCTGTGCATTGTTAAGCCACACATCTGTACCATGCGAAAGTCCCGAAATACGCACGAGATCTGAAAAGGTTTTGGGTTGCGTATCACGTAACATTTGACGCACAAACTTTGTCCCAAACTCTGGAATCCCCAAGCTACCAATATCGGTTTCATAACCCTCATCTTGGATACCAAGTGGCTCTGTGGATGTGAAAATGCCCATCGTTCTTGCATCATCAAGAGGAATATCAAAGACATTTGTCTGCGTCAACTCTTCTAAATACTTGATAATGGTCGGAACGTCATGCCCTAGAATATCAAGCTTTAACAAACGTCCACTAATGGAATGGTAATCAAAATGTGTGGTGATGACATCGGATGTCACGTCATTAGCGGGATATTGTATGGGGCAAAATTCATGGATATCATTTGTGGCAGGCACGACCATGATTCCCCCTGGATGCTGTCCCGACGTTCTCTTTATACCCGTTAATCCTTGAGATAGTCGCTCAATTTCATAGCGGTGAACATCCATGTTTCTTTCTTCAAAGTACTTCTTAACATAGCCATATGCAGTCTTGTCTGCAATTGTGCCGATCGTACCTGCCTTAAAGGTTTTACCCTTTCCAAATAGCTCTTCACAGTACTTATGCGCAACGGCCTGATATATACCAGCAAAGTTTAAGTCAATATCGGGTTCCTTATCGCCATCGAAGCCTAAGAAGGTTTCAAAGGGAATATCATGCCCTTCCTTGACAAGCTTTATGCCGCAATCAGGGCAAACCTTATCTGGCATGTCAACACCTGCGCCGTACTTACCGTCGGTGTGAAATTCAGAAAATTTACACTGAGAGCATATATAATGAGGAGGCAAAGGATTTACCTCCGTGATATCACTCATTGTGGCTGCAAAAGATGAGCCTACAGAGCCTCTAGAACCTACTAAAAATCCATCCTCTAGTGATTTTGTTACCAGTTTTTGAGCAATGATATACATTACAGCATAGCCATTACCAATGATTGAATTCAGCTCTCTGTCGAGGCGTTGCTTCACAATTTCAGGTAATGGGTCGCCATAGATTCTTTTCGCCTTTGCTTCACACATGGTTCGAAATTCTTCATCTGCGCCTTCGATAACCGGAGGAAAGGTTCCCTTTGGTACTGGCAACACAAAGTCACAGCTCTCAACAACCTTGAGTGGGTTATCAATGACCACTTCTTTCGCACGGTCTTTTAAATAAGAAAACTCCTCAAGCATTTCTTCGGTGGTTCTAAAATATAAGGGTGCCTGATTATCTGCATCACTAAAACCACTACCAGCCATGAGTATACGCCTATAAACTTCGTCCTCTGGGTTTAGAAAGTGAACATCACCTGTGGCAACAACAGGAATAGCCAGTCGGTCACCCATTTCTAAAATTCTTTTATTAATGTCTTCTAGCTCGTAACGGTCCTTCACCTTACCATTTTCAATCATAAACCCATTGTTTCCAATAGGTTGAATTTCCAGATAATCATAAAACCCAGCAATCTGATCAATGCGTTCTTGCGGTAAGTTGTTCATAATTGCCTTATAAAGCTCACCGGCCTCACAAGCACTTAATAAAATAAGCCCTTCTCTTTTTTCAGATAGGAGTGATTTTTTAATTCTTGGTCGCCTATAGTACGTTTCAATATTTGAGGCAGAAACGATTTCATACAAATGCCTTAAGCCTTTTTGATTTTGCGCAATAATGATGATGTGTGCTGTTTCCATCGCAGAAAAATGAAAGGCATCCTTTGCATAGGCGTTAACCTCGGCAAGTGTTTCCACAGCATTTTCTTTTAGCATTTCAAAAAATTTAACTAAAACCCGTGCTGTTGCATCTGCATCTGCCACAGCACGATGATGATTGCTAAGTGTAATCTTTAAATGCTTTGTTACCGCTTTTAGGTTATGCTTCTTAATTGCAGTCAGTAGCAAACGGCTAAGCGCAAGGGTATCTACAATGGTTGAATCAAATACCAAATCATATTGCTGGCAATAATGACGTATAAAAGAACAATCAAAGGTAGCATTATGTGCTGCCACAGGCGCATGGTTTACAAAGGACATAAAATCAGGCAATACCTTTTCTAGGGTCGGCATCTGTGCAACCATTTCATTGGATATACCCGTAAGTTCTGTAATATGTGCAGGTATATCTCTATTGGGGTTAATAAGCTGACTAAAGGTTTCGGTGACAATACCTTTCTCAACTTTCACTGCACCTATTTCAATAATCGTATCGTTGCAATATGAAAAACCTGTTGTTTCAATATCAAAAACAACAAATGTATCGTCTAAAGAATAATCTGAAGCATTAGCAATTAAAGGTGTTATATCATCAATCAAATACCCTTCAAGACCATACAAGACCTTTATTTTGTCTCCAGCCGCAGCAGCCGCATCTGGAAACGCTTGAAGCACGCCATGATCCGTGATTGCTATTGCAGGATGCCCCCAGTCAATGGCTTGTTTTACAAGTTTTTTTACGGACGTGATCCCATCCATCTCACTCATATTGGTATGAAGGTGAAGCTCAACCCTCTTTTCAGGAGCGCGATCCTCCCTAACAGCCTCCACTTTTCCTGTGTTCATTGCTAAAATATTCAAGACATTTTCTTTGTCAAAAGTGTCATGGCGATTTACCCCTTCAACCTTATACCAATGACCTATTTTAAGTTCATTTTGTAAGTGCTCAAACTCTTTTTTCTTTAAGAAGGCCTTGCAAGCAATGGCATTGGTTAAATCAGAAATAAATAATTTGACAATGATTTTTCCGCCTTTAATTTCTCTATGATCAAAAGATAATAGCTTCCCCTCAACGGCATATATTTCTTCTTCAAGAACAATGTCTTCAATAGGGGTAATAGGTCTTTTAATCTTGTTTTTTAAAAGCACATCACTAGCTTTCGTAGGAGCTTCGCCTGACTGAACCTCTTTTGTAGGAGCCTCGACGTATTGTGATGTTGTATGAAGCACAATGTCTTCAATGGCTTGGTCTTGAAGCTTCATAAAGGCTTCTATGCCTTCATAATCTTCTTTTAAAGCGCTTGTGTGAATAGGATACACCTTGTTCAGGTTGCTTTCGCATATTTTATCTATTAGCTCATGTGTCTTGTACTGAAAAAATGTGTTTTCAAGCCCCTTGTCATCAAATTCAATGTGAATGGTATCGCTTGGGAAGGTCACTCGAGATTTTTTTAAAATACTCGCTACTGCAGGGTTTTTTCGCTTTACAACTGCAAGAATATCCTCCCAATGGTCACTTAAATCACCCGCAACCTTCTTTTCCTTTAAGGCAACATGTAGCTCATTCACAAAGGTAAGCTGTCCCATTAAAGCCTTTTTCAAATCATCAAGACGATGCTTATCAATGGCTTCTTGTGATTCAATAAGAATATTAAGAACACCCTTGGGAGCATCGTACTCAATTTTATCAATGCTAAAGGTATTGATGTTTAATGTTTGATTTATTAATCGGTTAAACGGTATTCTTTCCACTAGAATCAACCTTTCTACATGGTTTCAATTTCGTCAATTACAGCTTGTACAACATCATCAGCTTTTACTTTTCGAAGCACAAGCCCTTTTTTGAATAGCAAGAATTCACCTTTACCTCCTGCTATACCAAGGTCAGCCCCCCTCGCTTCTCCAGGTCCATTCACTGCACATCCCATTATGGCTAAAGTGATGTTCTTATCAACATGCTTGAGCCTTTCTTCAAGCACATGTGCAATTTGAACCAGATCCACCTCAGTACGACCGCAGGTAGGGCATGATATAAATCGGATACCAAAATGTCTAAGCTCTAGAACCTCCAGTATTTTTTTAGCGGCTTTTATTTCTTCTATAGGGTCTCCTGTTAAGGACACGCGTATTGTCTGTCCTATGCCTTCGTAAAGCATAATGCCAATACCTATGGCAGACTTTATCGTCCCTGAATACACAGTACCAGCTTCGGTAATCCCTAAATGCAGCGGATAATCCACTTTTTGTGCCAAGAGACGGTAGGCCTCAACGGTAAGCTTAATGTCAGAGGCTTTGATGGAAATCACAATATCCGTGAATCCAAATTTTTCAAGCAAAGCCACATGATACAGGGCGCTTTCAACCAAGCCTTCAGCTGTTACGCCTTGATACTTATCATATATATGCTTTTCTAGCGACCCGCTATTAACGCCAATACGTATAGCGATACCTGCTTTTTTTGCAGCGTCGACAACCTGTTTAATGCGAGACTCATCGCCAATGTTACCGGGGTTAATGCGTATTTTATCAACCCCCATTTCAATTGCCTTTAAGGCCAATCGGTAATCAAAGTGAATATCCGCCACAAGAGGAATGTGAATACGACGCTTGATCTCTGATAGTGCTTCAGCTGATGCCATATCTGGTACTGCTACTCGAATAACGTCACATCCAGCGGTTTCTAGTGCAAGTATTTGATTTACCGTCGCTTCAATGTCTGCGGTTTTTGTAGTCGTCATAGATTGTATCAATATCGGATAATGTCCACCTATATAAAGGTTTCCTATTTTTATTTGCTTTGTTTTTTTCATCATCATAGCCTTTGTATGTCATTGTAAACAAGAAAAACCATTAGCGTCATTAATAGGACAATCCCCACAAAATGAACCATGCCTTCTTTTTCTCGACTAATGGGCTTGCCCATAATCATCTCAATAATAATAAATACAATTCGCCCACCATCCAAAGCTGGAAATGGGAGCAAATTAACGATGCCTAAATTGACTGAAATATAAGCAGCAAGAAACAATAAATTCCAAATACCTTGTCTTGAAGCTTGACCAATCACGCTCACCAAACCAACAGGTCCCATAAGCTCACCCTGAACATCTCGTGATCCTAGCTGTACAAAGAACTTGAAAATATCGGTGAAAAATGCTTTAAACTGCGACCATGCCATTGGTATTGCACGGTTAACTTGCATGGTGACTTTCGTTTGGATACCGATCTTGTAACTTCCATCTGAACTAGAAATAGGGTTCACAGAAAAAACAGCGAGCTCACCATCGCGTTCTACGACGATGTTCATGATATTCCCTTTGCTTGCATTGATTTGGTCAATGACATTTTCCCAGCTGCTTACCTTAACGCCATTAATTTCAATTATTTTATCATTTTCTAGCAACCCGGCTTCATAAGCTGGATGATCAGGGATAATGCCACCAATTATGTTTGAAGGTGCACCCATACCTACCATAATAATGATAAGTAAAACAAGGGCTAAAACAAAATTCATTGTTGCACCAGCTACTAAAACGAAAAAGCGTTGAATGGGTTTTTTATTTGTAAAGCTTCTTGGATCTTCTGAGGTTTCATCCTCCCCTTCCATTCTTACATACCCTCCAATTGGAAGAAGCCTTAAGGCATAGAGGGTTTCGGGACCTTGTTTTTTAAGAACGACTGGACCCATACCAATGGAAAACTCATGTATTTTAACATCGTTTAAACGTGCAGTTAAAAAATGTCCAAGTTCATGAACAAAAACAATTAAACCAAATACTAAAATAAAACTCAATGCAGTTAACATATGAATAACCTTAACCTTTCATTATTGACATCATGTAGCTTCTCACTTCGGCGTCACAGGCCAAAATGGTCTTTAAATCTGGATTTAAAACGTTTGAAAAACGTGACATCGCTTTCATAATCCCATCAGAAATATCGTAAAAGGAGATGGCGTCTTTAAGATATTCTGTAACCAAGATTTCATTTGCAGCATTCATAACCGTTGGCATTATCCCCCCCATTGAAAGGGCTTCCATTGCAATGCTCAAACATGGAAATCGCTCAACATCAGGAGTATCAAAGGTCAAGGCCTTAAGCTTAGTAAAATCCAGTGCCGAGACCTTATTTGGAAATCGATGCGGGTAATCCAAGGCATAAATAATAGGGACACGCATATCCGGTGTTCCTAATTGAGCAATCACCGAATGGTCATTGAATTGCACCATAGAATGGATGATGCTCTGCGGATGTATCAAAACATCAATGCGATCAGACGGCATGTCAAATAACCATTTCGCTTCAATAAATTCTAGCCCCTTGTTCATTAAGGTCGCTGAATCAATGGTAATTTTATTACCCATAGACCAATTCGGATGCTTCAGAGCATCTTTGGCTTTTTTGTGTCGAATCTCGTCCTTAGTCAAATCTCTAAAAGCGCCACCAGAGGCTGTTAGAAGTATCTTATCGATGCTTTTTGCATCTTCACCGTTGATGCACTGAAAAATAGCACTATGCTCACTATCCACTGGCAAAACCTTTACATGATGTTCCTTTGCCAGTTGCATAATCAACTCACCTGCCGTTACAAGTGTTTCTTTGTTTGCAAGTGCTATTGTCTTTTGGGCTTTTATCGCTGTTACTGTAGGTTCTAAGCCGATATTACCCACTATTGATGTCAAAACGATATCCACTTGCGCTTTGCTGACAATCTCATTTAATCCGTCCATTCCAGATAAAACGCAAACATCCATATCTGAAACAGCTACCTTAAGTGCTTGGTATTGATGTGTGTCATAGACCACCGCATACTTAGGCTTAAACTTTCTAATCTGCGCCTCCATAAGTGCAATGTTTTGAAGACATGCTAAGCCAAATACATTGTAGCGATTACTTTGGTCAATGATATCGAGGGCTTGTGTTCCAATCGAACCTGTTGAGCCTAAAATAACAACATTTTTCATACGTTCTCCTCTATATGGAAACGAGCATATTACTATGCTCATTAATGTCACTGAAATATTTTGTTCACAAACTCATAAAAAACTATGAAATAGAAAACCAAAGGCATTGTCACAATAAGGCTATCAAAACGGTCTAAAACGCCTCCGTGCCCTGGCATGATATTTCCAAAATCCTTTATTTGATGAATCCTTTTCATTTTTGATGCAATCAAATCGCCAACTTGTGATAATACGCTTCCTACAAGACCAAGAAATATGGCATACACTTGAAACTCTGGTTTTAACAGTGCTGCATAAAGGAAACTAAAAATCAGGCCTGCAAGAACACCACCAAGTGCGCCTTCAACAGTCTTATTGGGGCTAACAGAAGGAATTAGCGGTGTTTTTCCAATGAGCTTGCCCACTAAATATGCAAATGTATCTGTTAAAAATGCAATGATAAAGGGGAACCATATGAAAAAGCTACCGCCTAAATGCGAAATCAGAATAATGTGAGACAGGGTAAAGGGCACATAGAAAAAACCAAAAAGTGTGATAGCCACACTTTGAAAGGATATATTTTTAAAGACCATTAAAGACAACACTGAAAATAAGCCCAGCATGATTACAAACTGGTAGTAATATATTGAAAATTCAAAATACAAGCCTGCATACCAAAAAATAGTCATGATGTATCCAATCCAGTATACTGGTTTATTGGGTGATTTAAAAGGCTTGTAAAATTCGAACATACCGATAATGCTTAAGATAAAAGCTCCTGCAAGTAGCCATATACCTCCTTCTATGAGTATAAAAAAAAGTAATGGCAGTGCAACAATTGCTGATATAAGTCTCGTTTTCATTTTACATCTCCTTAAATGCCACCATAACGTCTGTTTCTTTCTTGATAGGTGTATATGGCTTGCCGATATTTTTCTTCAGTAAAATCTGGCCATTCAACGGTTTCAAAGATGAACTCCGTATACGCGAGCTGCCAAAGCAAGTAATTGCTTAATCGCATTTCTCCGCTTGTCCGAATCATTAAATCGGGATCGGGCATATCTCGGGTGTACAAATGTTTTTGAAAGCAAGCATCATCTATTTTCTCAATGTCCAAACCAAGGTCTCTCACCTCTGTGGCTATGTGTTTAACGGCTCTTATGATTTCATCTCTTCCACCATAGTTAATGGCAATGTTAAACTGCATACCTGAGTTTAATTTTGTTTTTTCAAGTGCTCCAACAACGGCACGCCTTGCATAATCTGGAAGCTTTTGAATATCACCTAAAACATTAATTTTTATATTGTTCTCATGTATTTCTTTTATTTCAGACTTAATAAACCTCACCAAGATTTTCATCAAACCTTCAACTTCATCAGAAGGCCTCTTCCAATTTTCAGTTGAAAACGCATAAAAGGTCACGTACTCAATCCCAATGCTCTTACTCTCTTTGACGATTCGTTTTAACACTTCTGTCCCAGCATTATGACCGAATATTCTAGGGTACCCCTTTTTTTTCGCCCATCTGCCATTTCCATCCATTATAAAGGCTATATGCCTAGGTAATGCATGCATATCAATGTTTACTTCATCATTATTGGTCAATTTAACACCTCAATGGAAAGCCTCTGTTAAGAGGCTTTGAACTATACTTCCATGATTTCTTCGCTCTTTTTAACGATGACTTGATCAACTTTTACAATTTGATCATCAACCATTTTTTGCACTTCTTTTTCAGCCGAAACCAACTCATCCTCAGAAATTTCTTTCGCTTTTTCCATCTTCTTTAAATGGTCAATGGCATCTCTTCGTTCATTGCGGATAGCTACCTTCGCATCTTCTCCTAACTTCTTTACAGATTTCGTAAGCTCTTTACGTCTTTCTTCTGTGAGCATAGGAATAACCAAACGAATAACTTTTCCGTCGTTGCTAGGGTTTAAACCTAAATCAGATACTTGAATGGCCTTTTCTATATTTTTAAGTACAGAAGCATCATATGGTTGAATTTGAATGATCCTTGGCTCTGGTACTGAAATGCTCGCTAACTGTTTAATGGGTGTTTCCGAACCATAATACTCTACAGTTAATTTATCGAGTATAAGAGGATTTGCTCTTCCCGCACGCACATGATTAAGTTCTTCTTTTAGCACGTTTAAAGTTTTGTCCATTTTTTCTTGTAGTTGATTGTGTACAGCGTTTTTCATGTTATACCTCCTTAATAATCGTCCCTACATTTTCGCCATTACATGCTTTTATAATATTGACAGGTTCATTTAAATCAAATACTTGTATTGGAATAAGGTTATCCATGCATAAAGTAATCGCTGTAAAGTCCATAACAGCTAACTTTTTATTGAGCACTGTCTCATAGCTCAATAAATCATACTTGATAGCATTTGGATTGATTTGTGGATCAGAATCATAAACCCCATCTACTTTTTTAGCGAGTAAAATAAGTTCTGCATCAATTTCAGCTGCGCGTAAGGCGGCTGTTGTATCCGTTGAAAAGAATGGGCTTCCTGTGCCAGCAGCAAATATAACAACCTTTCCCTCAGTTAAATATCGAAGCGCTTTTTCGCGATTATAATCTTCCGCACATTGAGACATAAAAATAGCACTCATCACTCTGTTTTCAACGTCAAGAAACTTTAATGCGTCAGACATTGCAAGTGAGTTCATTACCGTTCCCATCATTCCCATATAATCCGCAGTGGCTCTTTCCATGTTTGAGCTGCTTCTGCCTCGCCAAAAATTACCTGCACCAATGACGATTCCAACCTGTAGCCCATAATCAACCATCTCTTTTATCGTTCTAGCTACGTCTGAAATAACCTGATCATCAATCCCAAAACCTTTTTTACCAGCTAAGACTTCTCCACTCAATTTCAAGATTACGCGTTTGTATTTAAGCTCCAATAGTAAACCCTCCATTCATATCTATTTTACCGTAATTCTTATACCCATTCAAACTATTTTTCCTTAAAAAAGAGAACACCAAGGTGTTCTCCAATTTTAATATTATCCCTTTAATTGTTTTGCAACTTCTTCAGCAAAGTTTTCTTGCTTTTTCTCAATACCTTCGCCAACTTCAAAACGAGCAAATCTTCTAATAGAAAGATTTTCTCCAATTTTTGCAATTTTTTCTTTTAATAAATCATCAACTGTTTTATCTGGATCCTTAATGAACGGTTGCTCAAGCAAGCATACTTCTTTGTAATATTTCGCAATTCTACCTTCAACCATTTTATCAACGATTTGAGCAGGTTTTCCTTCGTTTAATGCTTGATTTCTAAGAATTTCTTTTTCATTTTCAATCGCTTCTTGTGGAACTTCTTCACGTCTTACGTAAAGTGGGTTTGAAGCAGCAATTTGCATTGCAACGTCTCTTCCAAATTCTTGGAATTCTGCATTTTTAGCAACAAAGTCTGTTTCACTATTGATTTCCACAATAACGCCAATTCTACCACCATGAATATAAGATGCAACAATACCTTCAGAAGCAACACGGTCCATTTTTTTTGCTGCTTTAGCGATGCCTTTTTCTCTGAGGTACTTAATTGCTTCCTCCATATTACCATTTGTTTCAACTAAAGCTTTCTTACAGTCCATCATACCAGCGCTAGTTGTTTCTCTAAGTTCTTTAACCATTGAAGCTGTAATTTCCATTCTAATCCTCCTAAACAAAATGATTTTAAAAAGGTAAGAGTTAAACTCTTACCTCTTATGTGTAAAATTATTCTTCAGTTACTTCAGCTGTTTCAACAACATCTGTAAGTTGTTCTCCTTGACGTGCTTCAATAATAGCATCTGCCATTTTACCAGCAATAAGCTTAACAGCTCTAATCGCATCGTCATTACCTGGGATGACATAATCAACTTCATCAGGATCACAGTTTGTATCAACGATTGCAACAACTGGAATTCCAAGTACTTTTGCTTCTTTGATTGCAATTCTTTCTTTCTTAGGATCAACAACAAAAATAGCACTTGGCAATTTAGGCATGTCTTTAATACCGCCTAAAAATTTCTCTAATTTTTCTTTATCAGCTCTTAATTTAAGAACTTCTTTTTTAGGAAGGGCTTCAAATGTACCGTCACCTTCCATTTTTTCTAATTTAAACAGTAAATCGATTCTTTTCTTAATTGTTTTGTAGTTTGTTAACATACCACCTAACCATCTTTGGTTAACGAAGTACATTCCTGCTCTTTTCGCTTCTGACTCGATCGCTTCTTGAGCTTGTTTTTTTGTACCTACAAATAGTACTGTACCGTTTTCTTCAGCAACTGTTTTGATAAATGCATAAGCATCTTCAACCTTACCAACTGTTTTTTGAAGATCGATAATGTAGATACCATTTCTTTCAGTAAAGATGTACTCTGCCATTTTAGGGTTCCATCTTCTTGTTTGGTGACCAAAGTGTACACCAGCTTCTAATAATTCTTTCATTGAAATTACAGACATATGTCCTCCTCGTTTTTCTCCGCCTTACCTTTCATCCCCATATGACACCTAAAAGGCAACATCATAAAGGTTCAAGTAAGTGTGATTTAATTACCTTGGATATTATAACATATGGTGATTTTGGTTTCAACATCTATTTGCTTTTTAATTGCAAAAGTAGTTGTAGTTCACCATATCCCATATCAAGCTCCTTAGCAATTTGCATGAGCGTCTTTCCTTGGGAACGCTCATATGTAATTCTATTGATAAGCTCTTCATCTTTTGAAGGTGTTGATATCTCGGGAATATTTAAATCTAGCCTTGGCTCGTGTAAACGCATTTTCAAATCATGAATATCCTTTTCATGCAAACTATACTTGCCTTCTAAGTCATTTGCAATGTCATAAAATGCATGATTCATTTCATCAATTGATAATTTAAGGTTTTCAAGTGTTTCAAACAAATCATCCTTGCGATAAAATTTGGATTGCTCTAGCATCGCATTTTGAATGTTTACAGCTCTTGTGAGCTCCCTTCTTATCAAAAAAAGAGAACCAATCACGAGAATTAGTCCAATGACAAAACTAATAAAATACATTATACACCTATACTTTCATATCAAAATGACTCCCAATCGTGTAAGATTGAGTCTTTTTTTCGTCTTGGCTTTCTTTTTCTTCATCCTTTGATTGACGTTTTTGGTCTCTACTCTTTTTTTTCTTTGAAGATTCTTCTTGCCTGACTTTATTGAACTCAGATTTTTCTGTATTTAAAACGCGTTTTTGGTCTGTTGCGGCTTCGTTTTTGCTTTGCTGCTGCATTTGAAGCAGTTCATTATCCTGCTTGTTAACAACACTCTGCTTCGCGGGGTGTATCTCCTGTGTTTTATGAACTACAATTTGCATATCCATTGGACGAATACTCATAAGATCACCTCACACAACACTTTTTTAATACCCGATAGCCACAATTTCTCCACGATCTTTTGTAATGATAGAATACGATAGCGCATGCTTTACATAATAACTTGCATTACCAATTTTCACACGCGTTCCTGGATAGATGGTTTTTGCCTTTAGTTGAGCCCCTCTAATATTGTTAATCAGTTCATTAAGCATCCTTAAACGCTGACGTTTGTCATTTAGTGACGCATCCACTTCATCAAAATTTGATTTCAGCTTTCCGTACATAAATATGCTTCTTTCATCGCTTGGTGATTGCTCAATCTTAACCTTTAATAGCTTTAAGCTCTTTTCAAGCTTTTCATGCATTTCAAGCATATCTTTGACTTCGCCTGTTAATTGCTTAAGCTCTTCAATCACCTCAACGTCTACACCTAGTTTAATAGATGTGATAATCCCCATTTCAGAACCAACAGTGACCGCTTCGATATCCTTTTTAGATGTCACCTCACCGCCGACAATAAGGCCTTTTTTACCCTTTACAGATATATTCCCATCGCATTTGACATTGCTGTTCATAATGGCACCAGTCTCAATATCACCTTTACAATAGACATTCGCACTGTTAATAAAATTGGCCGTTAGGTTTCCTTCGCACGATATATCTGCCTGATCATGACCTTGTATACCACGAGAAATAACAATGTTTCCATTTGACTTTAAAATAGCGCCTTCAACAACACCATTGATAATTAAATCCCCTTCACATTCTACAGCGTAGCCATTTGTGACGTTTCCATTGACGATAACTTGACCTTGAAATGAAATATTGCCCGTTTCAACACCTATGTCTTTTTTCAACTCAAGTAAATTGGAAACTGTAATTTTATCACCTTCTAGAGTAACTGTTCCGTCAACGTCTGATATAACCCTTAAACCATCCGAGGACAAGGAAACATTTTTACCTAATTTTAAAACGATTTCTTTTCCATTTTTCCCAGCAATGGTTTTTCCAGTAACGGTTGTTCCTGCCTTTGCTTTTGTTAAAGGAATCTTCGTTGCTAGTAAATCTCCTGCATGCACCATTTCTACAAAACCCATATTTTTAAAATCCACTCGGCCATCTTCCATAATCTGAGGTTTGGCCTTATAGTCTTTATCAAAAGCATATTCAACGCGTGCGTCTGCACCGTGAATATGGGGTATGCCCTCTGCTACAAGTTCGTTGAAAACAGTCTCCTTGTTTTTACAAATACTTTCAATGACATTGTATTTGATGCCAAATATGATGTTTTTTTCTTTGAGAATTTTAACTAATTCTTCCGGCTTAACAACGACATCTTTATAATAAAATTCAACAGACAAGTAAGCCTTGTAATAATCATCGGATATTCTAACACTTACATTATATTTGGAATTGCTCTCACTCATATGAACCCCCTAAAAATAATCTATCTCTGTATATATATCGGCATAAATAGCGAATAATGTTACCATTTTACAAAGAATTTTTTTATGATATAGAAAAGGTCTTAATAACCGTAGTCTGAAAGAGATAAACGAAGTTTAGTTATTGCTTTTGTATGAATTTGAGAAATTCTTGATTCAGAGACGTGAAGCACTTGAGCTATTTCTCGGTACGTCAATTCTGAATAATAATATAATTGCATGACTTTTTTTTCTTTTTCTGGTAATCGTTCAATCGCTTCAATAAGGCTT
>WPCG01029677.1_pt1 | contig 17535 bp, 10 predicted proteins | sample 5403311 | NCBI WGS metagenome assembly WPCG01 (sample SAMN12869467, study PRJNA574797) | sludge metagenome | isolation source: wastewater treatment of Control | place: China:Beijing | collected 2019-05-17 | reverse complement strand
AGCGCCACATATAGCGGCACACAATACACGTGGAGTGCAACACCAACAATTGATAACGCCTTTGTTCCTGACTTCGCAAAAAACTATGAAGTTGAAGTCGCGTTTGAAGACTTAGGTAAAAAGAAAATGCTTTTAGGGCTTGATGGCCTATATGACGACGAATATTTTGCAATGGAAATGACGTATGACGGCACTGACCTTGGTGTTACGTACACACCGGCAAAATCGACGTTTAAAGCATGGGCACCAACCGTGTCAAAACTGGACTTACGTATTTATGATAATGGTACACCAGTCGCGCTTAATGCCGAACTTGGGAATGATACACACGCTACCTACAATTTTGCCTATACCGAAAAAGGTGTCTGGGAAGTTGAAGTCATGGGCGATTTACACGGCAAATACTACACATTTGTCGCGACACATCCTACCGGCGAAGTGGAATTGGTCGACCCATACGCCAAAAGCGCTGGTATTAACGGCCAACGCGGCATGATTGTCGACTTTAGTCAAACAAATCCAACTGGTTGGGATGAGGTTACGTACTCCGAAAAACTGCCAACGGAAATCGTGCCATACGAACTCCACGTTGCCGACTTAACAAGTGACGCAACTTGGACCGGCACGGAAGCCAATCGCAAAAAATTCCTCGGCTTAATTGAAAGTGGCACAACTTATACTAAAGACGGTGTTACCGTTAAGACTGGGTTTGATCATATCGTTGAACTTGGCGTTAATGCCTTACAAATTATTCCGTTTTATGATCAACAAAACGATGAACGCTATCCCGAATTTAACTGGGGTTATAATCCGCAAAACTATGATGTTTTAGAAGGATCTTATTCAAGTGATCCGTATGACGGCCTAGTCCGTATTCGTGAATTTAAACAAGTTGTTAAAGCTTATGCTGCTGAAGATATTCGCATTATTATGGACGTTGTATATAACCACGTCGCTAGTATGGGGGCACACTCGTTTACACGCCTCGTTCCTGGCTACTACTTCCGTCATCGCCCGGATGGATCACCTGATAACTCCAGTGGTGTTGGTAACGTTACCGCGAGTGAACGCGTAATGATGGAACGCTTTATGCGTGATTCCACGGCCTTCTGGGTCAGTGAATATAAAATTGGTGGATTTCGCTTTGACTTAATGGGTCTTCATACGATTGATGCGATGAACGCCGTTAGTAATGCCGTGCATGCTATCCGTGACGATGTTATTATCTTTGGCGAACCGTGGGACATGGACCAAACAAACCAACGGAAACCGTTAGCAACACAACCAAATATCCATTTAGCACCAGCAGTTGGTGCGTTTAATGACCAAGTGCGTGATACATTTGTATCAAACGCCTCGACGCCATCGGCCGGTTGGGTACAAATGGCGGGCAGTGACGTTAATTCGAAAGTAACGATTAAGTCACGGCTTAAAGATGGGTTGCTTGGAAAAATCTTTGGCACACAAAGTAGTCCAACGCAAACAATTAACTATGCAGCAGCGCATGATAACTACACGCTGTATGACAAGTTATATCAGGCGGGAACGCGTGTTCCTTATAACTACTCAAAAGATGAAATTGCGCAGCAATCATTACAAACTGATTCGATGATTTTACTCTCGCAAGGTGTTTCCTTCCTCCACGCTGGTAGTGAAATATTACGGAGTAAACCACTTCCTGGTGGTGGTTATGATTACAACTCCTATAAGAGTCCGTATAGTGTTAATAGTTTCAAATGGGATGAAAAAGTCGATAATTTACGTATCTTTGAAAACTATCAAGCGCTTATTGAACTAAAAACAACAATTCCTGCGCTCCAATACACGACACGCGCCGCGATTGACGCAAATGTGACGTTTGCGTTTGGGCGCGATTTAGATGGTGACTTTGATGATAACTTCATTAAGATGACACTACAGGACGAACTTGATACATACACAATCTACTTCTACGGTGTCGGGGCACGTCTGCGCTTAAGCGACTTAGTTGGGCTTGAAGTTCTGCTTGACACAAGCGGAGTATTAGCAGCCGGCACAATTATTAGTGATCGTGTCCTCTTTACACCTAACATGACGCTTGTTGTAAAAGAACCCCGCACAACGGGTCCAATTGATCCGGATACAAGTGAACCACCAGTTAGTGAACCACCAGTTAGTGAACCCGCAACTGGTAGTGAACCAACAACGCCAAGCACCGGTTGCTTTGGTAACATTGGTGCAACACTTTTTGTGACCACAATGATCCTTGGTGCTGCAATCTTTGTCTACATCCGGCGCCGGACGATAAAAGTCTAATTTACTTGTAAAGTTAACAAATTGTAAGCGCGTTTGCACTTGACTGAATGCGCTTACAAGATGTATAATTTATATAGCCAAAAAAACCATTTAGGCAAAAAAGAAAAGGAGAAATATATGAAAAAACTTTTAAGAGGTTTGTTCACGACTGCATTGGCGGTTGGTTTCTTAGCCGGTTGTAATCCTACACCGTCCGAAACCCCAACAAGTTCAGAAACACCTGTTGCGAGCTCGTCAGAAGCTCCAGTAACTAGTTCTGAAGAACCAGTTGTTATGCACTTAGTCGAATTTTACGAAGATAACGTCGGAAAATTCTACATGGAAGTTGAAGTTGCACACAACACACCAGTCGCCGAACCAGCCGCACCTGCCGCCCGTGCGAATTTTGATTTCGACGGTTGGTGGACATCAACAGCATATGAAACACGTTTCGATTTTGAAACATTAATCGTTGCTGATACAAAAATTTATGGACGTTGGGAATTTGCTCCTGAATACGTCGAAGATGAAAATACATATCACGTCGTTGGTGATATGGCGAATACTGACCTTTCCTACATTAACTGGGAAGCAACCGGTGAAGAAGGTGTGGATTGGGACGTTCGTTCATACTTAGAAAAAACCGAAGGTGAAAACCTCTTCTCGATTGAACTTGAAGTTGGTTACCTCGGTAAATTCAAAGTTAAAATTCCCGGCCGCCCATGGGATGCCGATACTGAATTTGACTTCACCTTTATTGCTGAAGAAGATCAACACGAATATCTCCAAGAAGCTGACAACCGCAATATTCAAGTAAAAACCGCTGGTTTATACAAAATTGAAGTTGAAACAACTTGGTTATGGGCGCGTGTTACCCGCTTAGGCGACGCCGTTGGTGAAGGTGTCCGCCAAGATCCTGAAGAAGGCTCAATTGCCGATTGGGGTTTAGTCGGCAGCATTAATAATTGGGGCGAAGGTGAGAAAGACATTTCATTAACATATGTTGAAGATGGCGAATACTACTACTTACCAGTCGTTTACTTCCCAGAAAACGCCGAAATCAAATTACGCGCTGACAATACATGGGGTGTTGAATTTGGTTCACACGAAGATAACGAATTAGTTGCTGGCGCATTTGTCCAAGCAACCGAAATTGTTGAAGAAGTTGAAGTAATTAAAGAAGGCGGCAACATCTTAGTCGCCGTTGGCGGTTACTACTCCGTCTTCTTTGACACCGAAAAACTTATTATCCAAGACTTTAGCTTTGCCCTTCGTGGTGATGCGCTTGTCGGTGGATGGGATGAAGACAGTGATGTGCTACCATTAGTTGGTGCGCCAGTTGAAGATGAAGGCGTTGTAACCTTTAATTTTGAAGGTGACTTCGCAATGATTCCAGGCGGATTCAAAGTTAAATTCCACGCAATTGGTGACTTCAGTGGTTGGGACTTCGCCTATGGTGATGGTAATGATAACTTTGCCGTTGCGGCCGAAGGTACATACACCGTCACATTAGAAATCGTTCTCACGCTTGAAACGATGGAATTCGTCGGCACAGCTGGCTTTGCGCCAATGGCTGCTGAATAATAAAAACAATAAAATAGTCTAAATGGTTTAACCCACTCAAACGAGTGGGTTTTTTCTTTCATTCTTTTAATTTTTCGGAAAATGTATTACTCTATACATGTTGTCCTGGTAGTTCAGTTGGATAGAGCAACAGTCTTCGAAACTGTAAGTCGGGCGTTCGAGTCGCTCCCAGGACACCATTTTTACTTAAAATTTACAAAAGGACGGTACTGCTTATGGATTTAGTTGCACAATTACGCTTGGTCATTAGTGAACTCTTTGGTGGGTTTATCCAAAATGACTTCTTATTACGGTTTATCGTGACGGCACTTATGATTATCTTTTGGGTGCTGCTCGCCTTTATTGTCACGAAAGTAACCCGGATGATTATTTTAAAGTCCCGCCTTTTTGAACAAAAACTTGGCAAAAGCGAAACAAAGGAACAATTAACGGTGCGCCGCCTTTTAATGAATGTCGTGCAGTTTTTCTTCTTCTTTTGGATTGGCATTATGATCTTGCGTGAACTTGGCCTTGATATTATTCCGGTTATTGCGGGGGCCGGGGTGCTCGCGTTTGCCATTGGCTTTGGTGCGCAAGAATTAATTAAAGACGTCATTGCTGGGACATTTCTTATTGTCGAAAAAGCGTTTAAGATTGGTGATTATGTCGAAATTGGTAATCACACTGGCACAATCATTGATGTCGGCTTACGGCGCATTAAAGTGCAAACGTGGCGTGGCGAAGTTATTACGATTAATAATGGTGACGTCCGCTCGGTGAAAAACTTTAGTGTTAACCCTGGTTTTGCCGTCATTGAGTTTCGCGCAAATTATGACTTCGACTTTAAAGAGCTCGAATCTGCCACGTTTAAGGCGTTTTTAAGCGATTTTAAAGCCCGGCACACTGATGTGTTAGAAATGCCCGAAAAAGTGCTACTGCTTGATTTAAATGACGGTTTAAAGTTTGTTATTCACATTAAAACAAACATTCGGAAATATATAGGCATCGAACGGGCGTTTCGTAAAGAATTAGCGCGCTATTTCCAAAAACGGAACATTGATATTGCAGTTCCGATTGTTATTGAAGCAAGTAAATAATTAGTTTTCAGTTTCAGTTTCAGTAATTTTTGCCCCTAAGTTATTTAAAATAACGCGTAAAATATCAGCGATTTCTTCTTTTGTATAACCGCGGGCAACAAGACGGCCAAAGTATTCGGGTTTGCCAATTTCGATAACCCCTTTCGTTTTACTATAATAGACCGGGTAAATTGGAATATTAATACGGCGATGTTTATAAAGATAATCGGCTAAGACGACGATGCCACCATTAAACTTTTTAATTTGGTCATCATATCCGTCGGATGAATCCTCGGGGAAAATTAGAATCGGAATACCTTCTTCTAAATACGCGACACTATCGCGTAAACTTTTTGTAAAGCGAATATCTTGGTACGTCGGAATTAGATGCATATTTTTATATAAAAAGGCGTTTACGGCCGCTAAAAATGTCGCTAAAATAAAACTGCGTAGCTTACTATATTTTAATTTTTGCCGATAAAAGACGTGATAACTATATTTCCAGCGCATTTTATAATTGCCGCGCATTTCGTGGGCACCCCACGGAACGAAAGGATACGGGAAAAATATCGACAAATCCATCGGCCCAGCTGCGCCGCTATGATTAGCGATAAAAATGGCTGGTCCTTTAATGCTTTCGGCATTTTGATCAACAATTTTTGGCTGCCGTTTTACTTTACGTAAAAAACCGCGTAAACGGCGGAAAAAGAATGATTGTTTTAAGATTGTGCGTGGTCGTTCCATAAGTAATTACTTTTTAATTTTACCTTGTTTATGCGTAAATAACAATTTAAAACGTTCCTTTTTGTCACACTTCCCCCGCCTCATTCGTTTGTAGTATGAGATATAATAAAAGTAATAAATGGAATATATCTCGAAATAACATAAAGAGGTGACGTTATGCACACAAAATTCGGAAAAAATCGTAAATATTTAATGCTCCTCCTCCTTGCGGGGTTAAGTTTAGCGGGCTGCGGCAAAAAAATTGATGATTCGCATTTAGTTGCAACGAAAATTCATCAGGTTAAAAGTGCGGATAAATTAAATAAACTTATTGCGGATAGTAATAAAAACCGCAGTAATGCTTTTACAAGTTCCGGCCCCGTAACGGACGCTGTTCCGGCTCCAGAAAGTGGCACGGCCGATATGACGACAAGTCGTGATTTTATTGATACTAATGTCCAAGTGACTGGCGTTGGTGAAGCTGATATTATTAAAACCGACGGTTATGATATTTATTATATTGCACCATACACAAATCGGTTTTATGTCTTCACCGTAGATGATGACTTTAATATTCGTGTGAAGCATGACTTAACGACCGCTGACGTTTATTTTGAGGATATGTATTTACTTGATGACTATGTTGTGACATTTGGTCGGCAATATACTTATTTTTATAACGCATATAGTACGCCTGAAATTAGTATTATGCCGTGGGGCGTCACCACAAAAAGTGTCATCCAAGTGTATGATCGCTTAACGATGGATGTTGTTTACTCATTAGCAAGTGACGTGCACTTCTTCCATCACCGCTTAATTGATCGGAGTCTCTTCCTTGTCGGTCATAAATATCTTTATGAAGATACGACAGAGCCACGACCAGCTTATGCTGAAAATGATGATGATACGGCATTTATTGATTATGATGACATCTATTATTATGACGATACGTTAGTAAACGGTATGACTGTTATTGGTGGGTTATATTTACACAGTGATCCAAACGAGATCAACTACAATGCTGAAGGATATTTAGGCGCTGGTTATTCATATAAACAAATTTATGCCACAACCGAAAACTTATATGTCACGGATTCTAACTATTTTTATGGCCGTAGTTCCTCGTTCCAAACGATGACGATTAGTCAGTTCGCACTTAATATAAATGACGCGACATCAAGTTTTGTCGCTGCCGGAATTGTCAAAGGCGCGATGCTCAATCAATTTTCACTTGATGAACATAACGGTTACTTACGGGTGGCAACGACAAATATGGGCGCATCATGGCGCATGTTATTCCCCAATACAATTATGTGGGAGTCGTTTGAAACGCACGTCACAAACTATTTGTTTATTTTAAAAGTTAATAAAGCTGCGAGTGGGTTTACGCTTGTTTCGCAAATAAGTGAAGGACTTGGTAAACCAAACGAAACAATTCGCTCGGTGCGCTTTAATGGCGATGTCGCTTATATTGTGACGTTCTTACAAACTGATCCACTTTATGTCATTGATTTAAGTGATCCTGAACATCCCGCGATTACTGACGCAATCTTTTTACCGGGCTTTGATACATATCAACATCCATGGGGCGACAATTTACTCATTGGCTTTGGTCATAACGCGACGGAAAATGGCGTTATTAACGGGCTTAAAGTCTCCGCTTACGATGTAACAATGGGTGCCGCACACGAAATCCAAACAATGATTTTAGGCACAGAACAAGATAGCACACCATTTATGCGCTATGAATATTCATACTCTGAAGCAAGTTATAACCATAAGGCATTTCTTGTTTCACCAAGTCACAATTTATTTGGCTTCCCATTTGCACGCTCGAGTTATAGTGACTTTGGTTATGACCATTATAGTGCCTTCTACTTGTTAAGAATTGACTTTAGTAGTGCGACACCACTAAGTGAACCAATTAAAATTAGTCATCCGCAAGTCGAAAACGCCTATACGCACGTACAACGCGCTATTTATATTGAAAACTTTGTCTACACATTCTCGAATAATTATGTTGTTGTCTATGATCTAGTCAATGATGTCACTCTTGACACAATGCTTACCTTTTAAACACTTATAAAACTAAACTTTGCCTTAACTTTTTCAAAAATAACCTTATTTTAAAATAGGCATAATACGGAATATAATGTTATACTTTTAATACGATGTACCCAGCAAAAACAAAACGTGTTTATCCAAGTATTACAAATGCCCCATATTGGCGGCGGATTCAAGCATATCTTATTGATTTTGTAGTTATTTTAATTGTCGGGATTATTAGCTTTTACGCTGGTGATTATTTTTACACAAATAGTCGTGTTGGCCAGGCGAATAACGCCGACATTTTAGCGTTACGCCTCGAGTCCGGACTTTACATTGCTGATCATGAAAATAATCCAATCATGCTTACGAAAGACATTAACACGAATAATTATGAAGTTATTTATTTAACACGGTTAGAATATTTCTATACCGCCGCAAATACACATTTTGATTATACGCTTTCATCGTATTATGTTGAAGGACAAGCGTTTGATTATTACCGTGATGTTTTAAAAGCAGAGGACGGTGCTTCGCTTTTTACGTTTGATAATACACTACCGTCACTGCCGTATCGCTTTAAGGCATCATTAAGTGCTGATGATAAAACCGAGGCATGGTCAATTTTATATAGCACAGCGCTTAAAGACTTTCAACAAGATCCGACATATCGCGCAATCGATCGCGCACTCCGTGATTTTGTTGCCTTAAATTTAACAATTAGTGCGTTTGTCGGCACAATTATTCCGTGGCTCTTCTGCCCGCTTTTCTTTGGCCATGGCCGCAGTATTGGTAAATTCTTAACCCGTCTTGCCGTTGTAAATAAAGACGGTTATACGGTAAAACACGGACAAATCGTTGTTCGTTTCCTCGTTTTCGGCATTATTGAAACCGCCCTTAACGTGTACGGCTTCTTTATTCCCCTTCTTTTAACGAGTGGCGTTTTAACGCTAACAAAAAATAACCGCGCACTCCACGACCTCGTTAGTGGCACATACGTTGTCGACGCAAAAATGTCACGTATTTTTAATTCATTCGCTGCTGAAGAAGCGTATTATAAAAGTAGTGAAAGTGAACGCCTCGCTAATAAAACATATTTTACTGAAGCGCCCCTCCCGCAAAATTTACCTAAGTAAGATCACTAACCCAGTCGGTAATCGTGTAATTATTAATGCGTACGACAATGATATCGGAGAAACTATATTCATATGTTTCAGAATTAATATATGACCATTCACTAAATTCAAATTGATAATTGTCCATAATCGTAATTAATTGATTTTTCGTAATCGCCGTTGGGTACCCATAATTTTCGACAATAATCGTTACATAAAGTGTGTGTTTTTCTTCATTAACATTATAGGCACGGCCGACTTCATATGTGAAGTTAAGGCCGGTCGTGATAGAAATGAGTACAGGATCAACATTTGGTAATTCACCTGTTGGATTGGCTGGATTTGGTTTAAGCCCAAAATAAAGTGATGTTAACGTTGACTCATAGCTTGCATGACCAACGGTAAAGAGATCATTATTCGTTGTTGATTTGCGAATAAAGTCAATATTTGATAAATGGGGGAAATTAATTTTATTTTCGTGTGTTGGGTTATTATCCGTTGCTGCGGTTCGTTCCGCGGATAAATAGACGAAACTTGCTAGCCCAATTGATGCTTCTAAGAAGTATGTCACCGTATACCGTGAAGGCACTGTGAATTCATAACCGACAAGCAGACGATTTAAATTTGGATAATAAGCGCGCGCGGCCCCACCGTTTTCGGTCACTTGAATCGGGTGCGTTTTCCCACTTGATAGTGCGGGTATGGGTGGTAGAACCATTGTTTGGACCACAGCCCGCTCACCTGTTTGGTTCGCATTAGACCCAAAACGACTAATCGTTATTTCTTGGTTAACGTCAAGTGTGGGGTCACTTGCAACAACAACATATACTTTCGCCGTTGTCCCGTTACGGTTTGTACCGTTCACAGTAAAGCCAATACTTGCCTCGGGTACTTTAATAAATTGTCCTTGTTCAAGGGGAGAAGGCAAGTTTAATGCGACCCCCCAATACGGGTTATTCCCCGAGTTAATGTAATAGTAAGATGTAACGTCACCCATCGTCATAGCTTTTTCCGCTTTTTCAATTGGTTTTCCTTTGTTATCTGACCATGATAGTGACGCAAGGGTGCGTAAATCATAACGGTAACGCGTTGAAGGCGTTACTGAACTTGGAGTGCCCGTATACATTAAAACGTTTTCAGACATATCAATTGTCCGTGTCCCCGCGGTCGGTGTACTAATTAATTTTTGGAAGTTCGTATTAACGGGTGCATCAGCACCACCCGCTGTTACACGCACGGCATATAATTTTGCTTTAGCAGAACCAGAAATACCCGTTCCTGCTGTTAAGCCGCCCGCTTCACTAAATTGTAAGAAATATGGTGTGTTCGCGGGGCGTCCGTCGGTATCACGGGTCCGTTCAATTGCAAATTGACTATAATTTGTATTTGCCGGATTATTTGTTAAAGTAACAAAACTATTACCGTTCGACCATGGGCGTAAGTTAATTCCTTCAATACTCCCCGCTGCCGATGACGCATTAAAAGTAACCGAGCGGTTTGAAGCAGAAAGATATAAAACCCGTAATGGCCGCACCCCTTCGATATAACGTGAATTATCATCAGGATCGATCACTTCATTACCGTAGCCCGCAAATTGCTTTTGGGCAGTAACATGCGCCCCGTAGTGCGTAAAATTATGCCGTTGATAATAACGAAATGCCGCATTTGTTTCATATGGGGGATAAGCGTTATTTGCCGTCCGTTGTTCCAGTGGTTCAAAGGTATAATAGTTAATATCGTTTTCAGGAATAGTAAAACTCGTCACACCACTATTCGTCTCGAATTCGATTTCTTTTGCAACTGCTGAATAGCCGTACCGAATAATCGCAAACTCTTTATTATTTGACGTTACTGTTAATAAAAAACGATAATTTGCCGTATTATATGGTGCTTTAAGGGAATGTTTATACCGTGTTTGGCCACTTAAAGTAAACGAACTCGCACTCATATCATTATTTGTGATTTGTTTAACTGTATATTTCTTCCCAGGCCCTTGTGTTTGCAGTGATTGGCTGTAGGAACCCGATGTTGAAACATCCCAATTTTCCGTACCCGCATCGGGCCAAATTTGTTCAAGTCGATCTTTCCCTTGTGATTGTTTTGAGTGTGCAAAGGTAAAAACCCCAATATTAAAGGCACGTTTGCCGGGCATATTTTCAGCATATAACTCCGCGCCAAATGTGTCTTGGATACTATAATCATCACCATTTTGTGGCACACCATCAAAAGCATTTTTTTCCATAAATGACCATAAGTCTTCGGCATAAATAATCCCCAGTCCTAACCCCGTATTCGTATCCCCTAACTGATCAACAAATCCGGTTGAACTTAACGGCGGACTATCTTCATCATTAATAACAATATCCGTATAATAGCCAATAATGCCTTGTGCGGTTGTATATTTGGCACTTGTGCCCGCTTTTACATCAAACGCTTTTACGTCTTTATTTTGGTTAGGACCGGAATAGTAAACACTAATATTATTAATTTTTGTAAATTGCGCGTGTCCGACTAAAAGCCCGATATGGTTTGTCTCATACGGAGCTGACGTAACAAAATGGCGGTGACTTTCGACATCAACACCAACCGCGTCCGAACTTATTTGCATGTTATATAAAAGAAGTGTCGTAATTTCGCCAACTGGTTCGCCGTCCCCTGGTTCAGTCCGCGGGCCAACGTTACCAAAAAGGCCAATATCAAATTGTCCGGGTTCGGCAACGACTTTCATATTACCGATGACCGAAGTATCACTGCGTTCGCCAGTTGGTAAGGTAATAAAGTCTGCTTGATTTGTGGCTTTAACACCACGAATAAGCGAAACAAACGGAAATTCTTCCGTACCAATTGAGGTTACTTGCATTAAGTTATTTGCGCTGATTCCGCCAACAAAATTTGGTTTACCGTATTTGTCGGATACTTGGAACACCGTATCTTCGTTAATAATCCGCTTATCAGCGCGGTTTTGTAATGTATATAAGTTAATAAAGTGGTTTGCTTCTTCAATTAAGTATGGGTTTGTGTCACTACCCCATGGTCCGCTAGGACTAACACTCGCATCAAGCCGACCAAAAATTAAGTTAACATCGAGTGATTTAAATGATTCGGCATAATGTGTTTGCACAAAATAGGCAAAAGTAATCATCGATACGTTAACGATGAATGTAAAGACAATTGCCGCAATTGTTAAGATGAGTAATTTATTATTTCCGTTATTCTTCATCGATTGTCCTCTTTTCGAGTGCAAAGTTAAAATCAAAATTAATCGAATATGGCGAAATATCAAGGGGGATATTATCAATCACGTTTTGTAGTTCCGTAAGTCGTAACGTAAAGTTGACATAAATAAAGTCTGTTGGTTCGACAAAAAGTGGGGTGAGCGCAAAGTCTTCACTATCAATATGATGTTCATCCATCAGTGACGTATCGGCAAATAACGTGAGCGGATTTAGCGTCGCGTCATCGTCAATTACAATAAATGCCGAAAATACCTCTTGGCCTGGATCACTATCATAATAAGCAACTTCGGCCACTGCTACTTCGTCTTCAAGATAATGCGAATAAATCGAAATATTTATACTTTCAATAACTAGCTGATACTGCGTTGTGGCGTCGGATGTTTCCGAAAAATTAAACACAAAATACGTATCACTTTCCGCTGGTAATTCGTCAATCCGTGTCATTTCGCCTAAGTAAAGGGGAACCGGGTTTTCAACGTTAATAGCCGTCCATTTATTTTCGGCAACACTTTCCTTGTCCCAATATTTAGTCGTAATGGGCCCGGCAAGCTCGCCAGGAGTATTAATATTTTCACCTAAATTGTATTCATGGAGAAGCCATGCAAAAGTAATCGATGCCGTTAAAAGTGTGGAAAAGGCAATCGTTGTTGATAACACCGCCAGAATTACTTTCTTCGTTTGTTTCATTAGGCATTAACTCCTAATCGTAACTTAATATTGCGTTTTGATACTCCGCCACTATTCCAGGCATCCATGTAAACACTTTGGTTCGTACCGTTATCAACAAAAATAAATGTCATTTCAATGATAGCAACTTCGCCAACGGCAACAACAACGTCAGAAGCAAGACTTAAATCACTAAATGTTGTAATTTCACTATCTACACCGTTTACTTGCCCTTTACTCACACCAACACTATTTGTCGGTACAAGAAAACTACCCGCCCCATTATTACTGACAACTGGAACGTTATCAATTTTCACATCAACACTTTTTACACCAATTTGTGAACCAAGGTAATAATAGTAGTTTGCAGGTCCATAAGTTCCTGCTGTATCAATAAACGGTAATTCTTCATTATTTTGCGGCGCTAAAAACGATAAATTTAGCTTTGTTGTTTCTTCACCAATGTTTTCGGCAACAAGTTTAATTTTCCGTGGTTGTTGGCCGGGAATTAATTCGGCAAATAAAATTTCACTACCTTCAAGCGGTGTGGGACTATCATCAACGTAAATCGCATAAGCAACACGTAAATTAGCGACCGCTTCGGCTTCTTCATAAATAACACGGGCATTACGATTAAACGCAAACCAACTAAACGTCATACTGAAAAACGCCGTTAACACTGCCGCTAAAGAAAAAGCCGAGACTGCTAAAGCAAGTTTTTGTACCTTATGTCGTTTGTTTCCCTTCATAAAAAATAGCCCTTTATTACACAATTTGGTAACTGGCTATCTTACGTTGTGAAGACCCTTTAGCTTTGCGTCACTAGCTTGCACTAGTTTTGCCTTTATCAACTAAATCTTATACCCCTTTTCATAGAAAAGCAATCTAAAAGCACCATTTTTTTGGTTTTAAAAATTTATTCTTAACTATTTTTTGTTAAAACTGTGGATTTTGCCCTTAGATTGCCTAAAATTAATTATACGAGCTGTTAGTTATTGATTACTGACTTCCGGGATAATTGTATAAATCATTAATGCGGACATTACCTTCCGCTGAGGTTCCTTGTAGTAAGCCATAATTTTCTAAATAATAAAAGGCATCATTACGTTCCGGAAAATAAGCCATAATACCGCCAATCGTTACATTCTCTGTCGCATGGACAGTAATATCGACACTACTACGCATAAACCGTAATTTGACACCACTATTACTAAAAGCACCAAAAATACCACCACCATAAATGTTCTTGCCAAACATTGCAATAAGATGACCGCTAACATTTAGATAACTCGCATCTAGTCGATAATTCACGCGGCCAACGAGTCCACCAATGTAGCGATAAGCCGTTTCTGAAGTGACAATATTAATGCTGAGGTTTTTCACTTGAATGTTATGGAGCGAAACTTCATCCAGCATATGTCCGTATAGTGCGCCTGCATAGACGTTAGACCACGTTGTTGTTGCACTAATCATCACATTTTCAAGTGTTAAGTTTTCAATTGTCCCGCGTGCATTGCGGAAGTTTCCAAAGAAACCGTAATAACCTAAATTTGGTTCATTAATTAAAATATTTTTAATCGCAAATCCACCACCGTCAAGACTTAAATAACTATCGGGATAGGCCGTTAAGTCAATTGGCATCCACGGTTCATGATCTAAATCAATATCATTCATTAACCGATAACTTTTCGCGGGATCAATATTGCGAAGATCTTCTGCTGTATAAAGCGGATGATAAATTGGTTGCCATTTTGCATAGAGACGCATATCTTCCGTTACCACATTACCGGTAAATGACCACAATTCGTCGGCATATTCCCAGCCAATGAGCTCATAATTTTCTCTTTCAATAATGACTGGTGTTACTTTTTCACCATGTTTAACGATTTTTGTTTCGATTGGTCCCGGATTATAATTGAACTTATAAAAGCGGACAGTATGTTCAACTTTATTACCTAAGCGGCCATTTGCTAAATCATCAAGCCACTGTTGTTCGGTGCCATCATAGCCATATGTGTCAACGTAAATTTGATACGCTGAACGCCCATCTTCACCGTCTTCACCATCAAGACCGTCTTCGCCATCTTCCCCGTCAACTCCGTCGGCTCCTGGTTCACCTTTTGTGCCAGTATCACCTTTTGCACCAGTGTCACCCTTTGCACCAGTGTCACCTTTTGGTCCCGATTCGCCTTGGTCACCTTTATCGCCCTTTGCACCGTCTTGACCGTCCGCGCCATCCGCGCCATCTTCACCAGGTTCCCCTTTATCGCCCTTGTCGCCTTTATCACCCTTCGGGCCTTGCTCGCCTTGATCACCCTTATCGCCTTTTTCGCCGCGTACCGATTCAAGCCATTCTTCATAAGTACCTGTAAACCCAGCTTGCTGCGCTAATAAGTATATTTCTTGTTGTTGGTCACTTGGTGCTTCACTCCCTTTTGGTGTACAGCTTGCAAGCATCACGCCAAGTGATAATAAGATAATTGGTAATATCTTCCGTTTTGTATTCTTTTTCATAACTACCTCCACAATAATATAATTATCATAGCATGCATAATTTACAATGTGAAAAAAAGCGCCGTAGCACCAATAAAAAAGCTGTTAAGAGGCAATATTCCTAACAGCTGTTTTAACTTATATACTAAAGATTTTTGTCAATATCACTATGGAGACTAACGTTATAGCGGTTCCATGTATTAATTTGTGAGATAGCAATTAAGAGGTCAACAAATTCCTTATCCGTAAAGTATTTATGTACTTCCTCATGGAGTGCGTCATCAATTTCGTGATTACTAATTAAGGTGACGCGTTCTGCAAGTTCAAGTACGACCTTTTCTTTATCGGTAAAAAGTTTTGTTTCCCGCCACGCATTTAGTAAGAAAATCCGTTGTGTTGTTTCGCCAAGTTTTAAGGCGTCTTTTGTATGCATATCTAAGCAATATGCACAGCGATTAATTTGTGAAACACGCATTTTGATCAGTTCGATTAACATTGGTTCAAGCGTTGTTTCATTATGTAAATATTTTTCCATTTCGAGCATCACCTTCATTGCGTTTGGTGCCTCTTTGAAAATATTAATTTTATTTGCCATATATTTCTTTCCTCCTGTCTTCATTGTAGTCCTAAATGCACAAATTTGAAGTTATATGCGTTATTTTAAGAAGTCACATAGTCTTTATACTTTTCCTTCAAATCTAAAATCGTTAATATCATGTTTTTACTCCAGTTAATTGTATTATGTGCCATTATAAGGAGCAAATCAATATAAAACTGCTAATTTTATTAGTGCCGTCAATAAATAGGGAATAAAGTGAAAATTTTTGCCGTTTATGGCACTTTCTTTCACTAAATAATACAATTTTTTGCTTGCCAAATATGTAGTAATAAAACCTTTATAGCTTGCTAAAATTCGCTATTTTAATTAATAATCGGAAATCCATTTATATCATATGACCAATCACCACCAAAATAGACAGGTCGATCTTGGGCGTTCCATCCGTCATCCCAGCCGGGAGCGGCGGCGGCTGCTTCCGCAAATAGTAAAACATGATTAGCATTAAGAAACGCATTTTGGCCAATGGTAGTAACACCTTCAGGTATAACAAATATTTCTAAAGAAGCATTACCAAAAAAGGCAAATTCACCGATTGAAGTTAATTTACTGTCCGCTGCAAATAACACCCACTTTAACGCTTTATTATCAAAAAAAGCGCCCTCACCAATAAACGTTACACTTTTGGGAATGACCATTGTTTCTAATTTAAGTGCATATCTAAACATATAATCATTAATCCCTGTTAGTGCACTATTTTCTTGAAAAATAAATTGTTTTAACTTTGTCATACTCGAAAAGGCAAAAACACCAACGGTCGTTACGGTATTGGGGAGCGTGAAAGTTACGACATTACTAAGCCCTGCAAACGCATAATCACCAATTTTTGTAATATTAGTGCCGTCCGCAAATGTAATGTTTGTTAAAGCAGTCACGTTAAGAAAGGCGTTTGCTTTAATTTCAACGACTTCTTGCGGAATAACATAACTTGATACTTGCTTAGCTTCAGGATAATGATGCAGGCGATCATGCGTTTTTGAAAACAAAATACCATCCTCGCTACTAAAATGTAAATTATTTTCCGCGACTAAAATTTCCGCTAAATTATAGGTTGAATTAAAGGCGTCGTCTTTAATTTCCAATAGTGACGCGGGAAGGGTAATTGTTGCAATGCTACTCGACTCAAAAGCACGGTGTTCGATGACTTCTAATTGACTGTTTGGTGCAAAAGTAAATGTGCTTAGTTCATGCATCGCCGAAAAGGCACTCTCTTCAATAGTTATAACTGTATTAGGCACAATAAATGTTTGCAGTACAGTGCCCATAAATGCGCTTTTACCAATTGCGGTTACTTGACTGCTGGGATGGAAAGTAACGCTCGTTAAGTTATGAGCAAGATTAAATGCACCGTCACCAATAGTTGTAACAGTCTTGGGTATCTCATAAGTGGCACCTAATTTACCATCTGGATACTTTAAAATTTGGGTTAAATCTTTGTTAAAGAGGATTCCGTCATTACTACTGTAAATTTGGTTTTCTGCATCGACAACAATACTTTGCAAATTATAAGCTAAATTAAAGGCAAAACTATGAATACTCGTGACACTTTTCGGAATTGTAAAGTTTGTCATTAAGTCGCTCCACTCAATAATGCCATCTTCAATTGTTGTTAAACTACTATCTTTTTCAAATGTAATCTCGCGTAATTTTGGCATATCTCGAAAGGCATATGTTTCAATTCTAATAATGTTATTAGAGATTACGACAGTTTCGACAAAGGAGTTTTG
>WPCG01117807.1_pt1 | contig 17548 bp, 17 predicted proteins | sample 5403311 | NCBI WGS metagenome assembly WPCG01 (sample SAMN12869467, study PRJNA574797) | sludge metagenome | isolation source: wastewater treatment of Control | place: China:Beijing | collected 2019-05-17 | reverse complement strand
GCAGTTAAGAGTCCATCCCCCGTCGTTGCATGATCCTTAAAGATAATATGACCCGATTGCTCTCCACCAAGTTTATAGTCTTTTTGAACCCTTTGCTCATAAACATACTTATCACCAACCTGTGTTTGAACAAAATCAATGGAAGCTTGCTTAAACGCCTTATACAGACCCAGATTTGACATAACCGTAGTTACAATCATATTGTCCTTTAAAAGATTCTTGGCTTTTAAATGAAGACCACATGCATAGAGAATTTTATCTCCATCCACAAGTTCACCCCGATGATTCACAGCAATCAGACGATCAGCGTCACCGTCAAAGGCAAATCCAACGTCCGCCTGATGTTTAATCACTGCTTGTTGCAACAACTCAGGATGGGTAGAACCACATTTTGTGTTGATATTCACTCCATTTGGTTCATCATGCATACTAATTACTTCAGCATTCAATGATGACAACATCTTTAACGCTGTTGTTGTAGAAGATCCATTTGCACAATCGATAACTATTTTGAGGTTGGAAGCATCAATGTTTACAAGCGACTTCATCCATTGAAGATAATGAGCAACACCATCCTCGAAGAATGTACATTGTCCTACTTGATCATCTTTGCTTAGAAGTAACTCACTGCCACCATCAAGATACACTTCAATCTCATCTTCCAAATCCGCCGCAAGCTTACTACCTTCAGAATCAAACACTTTAATTCCATTATCATAGTATGGATTGTGAGAAGCAGAAATCATAACACCACAATCAAACCCTTCGGTCTTTGTAATATAAGCAACCGTTGGCGTTGGTACTACCCCCAACAGATACACATCAGCACCTGTAGCCATAGCTCCGGATGCAATCGCCATTTCAAGCATTGAAGAGGATTGTCGTGTATCTTTGCCTACAATGATTCTTCCACGCTTGTTCTTCGAAAACATATAACCTAAATACTTACCCACATTAAATGCCATCTCTACTGTTAAATTCTCATTCGCTCTTCCACGAATTCCATCTGTTCCAAAATACTTTCCCACACGTTTCTCCTTATCTTATAACATCGATTTCGATACTTGTTTTCTCAGGTGTAAACTTTAAGAAGGTTCTACCTGCATCCACAAACACATTTACCGATTGTCTTCCCAACTCAATATCCTTTAAATCTATATACACAACAAAATCATCCAATGTTAACTGAGAAATCTCTGACTCAGTTCCAAAGACTTCAATATCCAAATACGTATCTTCTGGATCTACTAGGGTAAACCTGTAGCCGGAAGTATTAAATCGGTAATCAACCGGAACCTGCTCGAACACACGACTTGCGCCTTGCTCAAGTTTGATATCCATGTTAATCTTCGTAACACTTGATTTACGGACGCCGCTTGGTAGTGTCACCGTATATACAAGATTGGTATCTGATGTCAGTGTTGTTGCATTGATTGGAACTCTTAGCTCCTCAATGGTAGCAAGCACGGATTCAGGCGCAAATAGCGTGACTGAATTATGATCCATGGTAATCGATGAAATGGCCATACCATTTGGAATTTCACCTACAGTTTCAACTACGATCGGAACAACCTTACTTGGGTTAGTGACTCGAACCGTTGCCTTTACAACAGAAGGAACAATATCAACATTCACACGATTACCCATTTGATCATAAGCAACTATCGGCACTTCTTTAGTAAATGTCTCGGTTACTCCCTCAACATCGATAAATGCCTTTACAAATGCAATGCTTTGAATCGTATTTTCAGCGGCTCGAACAATAATCTCAGTGAGCTCAAGTTGAGGTTCAGAAAGCACAAACTCCAAATCCATTTTATTAACATTCACAAAGTCATAGTCCAAAATGAATTTTTGTGACACTTTTCGACGAATGGTAACCACAGCTGTCGATGGATTAATCGCCACATTGACACGTGGAGAAAAATCAACAGGAACGAGATTCACTTGATGTGTTCCTTCAGTTAGACCCGTCAGATCAGCCACAACTTTGTATCCACCCTGGTTTTTAATCATCGCAATATCAGCCATTTCACCCACAAGAGATGCATTAACTGTACTAGGGAGTCCAGCCACTTCATAAACTTCATTATTTGCAATCACAGTTAATGGAATATTTGAAATGGTATCACCCGAACTGCTAACACCTGGGGTAAAGAATCCATCACCACCATAATTAATGGTCGAATAAAGAAGGATTGCCAGTATCAGTGAAACTGGTTTTCCGAATTTCGGATTAAACAACAGCTTATCAATCCAAGCACTCATCCAACGGATAATCCGCATGATAGATGTCTCTATAGCTGCGTAAGTATTTGCAACACGTTGCCCCTGATTTGCAATGTGTCTTGCAATCTCAACCTTTTCTGCACTCGTTTGCTTTTGAGGTTTTTTAGCCATTGTTCTCACCTCCATCGCCCGAATCATCAATTGGATCAACATGTACCGGTTCAGCCGCAATCACTTTATCCGATTGACCCTCAGGTTTCTTTTTAAATCGTTTAAACATTTTTTCATTTTTTTCTGGCTTCACAATCTCTTTAGCCGCAATGGGTCCATTGCCACTATCCTCTTTAACTACCTCCGGAAAGCTAAATGGAGAGAAGCGGGTGAACAAGTCAGTCGACGCCCGAGTTTTAATCTCAATCTCTTCATTAAGAATCAGTCTTAGCAAAAACTCGCGCAGCTTCGCTTCGGTCATCGGAATCAGTTTACCTTCTTCCGCAATCGAAACCTTACCCGTTTCCTCTGAGACAACAATTGTAATTGAATCAGTTATTTCCGATATACCTAAAGCAGCACGGTGACGCGCACCAAAGCGCGAAGGCATCTCTAAATTAGTCGGAGGGAAGTATGCACTTGCACAGGCAATTTTATCTCCCTGAATAATAACCGCACCATCATGCAACGGTGTCGATGTGACAAAAATCGAACACAAAAGCTCGGATGTTACCACCGAGTTCATTGGCGTTCCTGTTTTAATAAAGTCCGCAAGTGAGTGAGACTGTTCCAATGTAATTAGCGCTCCCGTATTGGTTGCCGACAACTGCATCGTTGCATCCACAAGTTCATTCACTAAATGCTCACGTTCATTTCCGGATAGAGTAGAGATTCTTGAAAAGACACTACTTTTACCTAAACGTTCAAGTAATCCTCGAATCTCCGGTTGAAAGATAATGATTACCGCAAGAAATCCCCAGGTAACAAACATATCTGCCAACCACGCAACGGTTTTAAGACCAAAAAACGTAGAAAATAATCGGATGAAAAGCACTAGGATAATCCCTTTGAAAATTTGTATCGTTCTTGAATTATTTCGCACAAGTCGAATTGTATAATATATTAAGACCCACATCAGTGCAATATCGAAAACCATTCGTAATACCTGAATCACTGATTGAATCGTTGAGTAATTCAACATAGTTCGTCCTCCTTCAGCATATATTATTATAACACAAAATCATTTCATGCTAATAGTCAAACTTATCCATCGACCATTGAGCCAGAAAATCGACCACAAATCTTCGTTGCTGTTCTTCGCTGATTGAAGGAACGCCATCCCCCTTTTGAAAACCATAACTACCAAACTGACTATGATTTCCTCCTTGGAGCACATAAAACTCACTTGAGGCAGAGAAGTTCTCCAACTTTTTTGAATATTGATTCATATTTAAGATCTTATCTTCAGATCCACGAATACTAATGATTTCTATCTCTTTGGACAGTGAAGCATTCGGATAAGAAGCTAGAAAAGCCAAGCCAATCACTCGGTCGTCTTTATTGGCAAAACTGGCACCGGCAACACCACCTAACGAATGACCGACGATCACCCATCTCTCTATGTTTGAATACTCATCCATCCATTCTTTTCCTACCCCTGATTTCAATATCCCCAGTTTAAGTGGAAAAGACACAATAATCACCCTCTGATTGGTTGTCTTCGCAAGTTCGATAGCCAAAGGAACATACGCCTTGCTTTCTACCTTACCCCCCGGATAAATCAGCCACCCAAGACTCTCATCACTGTTTTGAGGCTCGATCACCCAGGCCTCACCATTAGCTGTTACATTCAGTTGTGTTTCTTCAATCATCCGGTCAACAAAAGCAGAAGCCGGATAATATTGGTTTGAATACACAATCAGGGAGAAGATGGCAATAGCAATCAGCGTTGCCCATTTCGCATATCTTATTTGTGGTTTTTTCATTTTATCACCTTGCGAATAGAGTACCACGGGATGATTGAAAATGCACGAAAAAACCGACTACAACACATGATTTTCACATTGCACTTGTATTGTTAGAATGCATTCGATAAAATGTATCCGAAAGCAGGTAACTATGAACTCCTCAGTAAGTAAAATTGAACTCGAAAACAAAACTATTTATCTCGTTAAGACAGCACATATTTCAGCACAAAGTGTCGAAGACGTGAAAAACACGATACAGGAGGTTACACCCTCATCCGTTTGTATTGAACTTGATGCCCAACGAGCCCGCTCATTTTCTCAAAATGATCAATGGGAGAAGACTGACATTATTTCAATAATAAAGAAAAAACAGATTGGATTATTAATTAGTAACTTAATCCTCTCTTCATATCAGAAAAAAATGGCCAAACAACTGAATATATCTGTGGGAGCCGAAATGATTGAAGCCATGAATCAGGCGAAAAATGTATCTGCACGCATTTCGTATATCGACCGCGATATCCAGATTACATTTAAAAGAATCTACCGTCTTCTTACATTTTCACAGAAATTCAAGTTGCTTATCGGTTTGTTTTCAAGTTTATTTGATGAAGAAAAAATTACGGATGAGCAGTTAGAAAACCTGAAGCAATCAGACATGATAGATAGTGCACTATCTGAAATGGGGAAATCATTCCCCATCATCAAGCAGGTACTTGTGGATGAACGCGATCAGTACATGGCACAGAAAATCAGACAAGCCAGTGGATCTGTGATTGTGGCTGTCGTTGGTGCAGCTCATGCACCTGGCATCCAGAAACATTTATTAACGGAGCATTCACTCAAGGATCTTGAAGTCATTCCAGAGAAGCGGTTTTCAAGTAAAATCATTGGATGGCTTATTCCTATCGTTATCCTAACAACCATTTTGATTTCATTCTCGTTTGACTCTGATCTTGGATTACGTCAGATACAAACATGGATATTGTTTAACGGAGTATTGTCGGCCATAGGTACCGCATTGGTTCTGGGTCATCCTTTAAGTATTCTCACCGCCTTTATAGCTGCACCCATCAGTTCGCTAAGCCCATTGCTAGCAGCAGGATGGTTCGCAGGCATTGTGGAAGCCATTATGAGAAAACCGACAGTCAAAGACTTTCAAACCGTTAGTGAAGACATTAACTCACTGAAAGGATTCTATCGAAATAAAGTGTTACGTGTATTGCTTGTCGTAATCATGGCAAACTTATTTAGCTCCATCGGTACACTATTATCATCCATGGAAATATTTAAATCTCTATTTGAACAATTAGGGTAGAAAAAAAGTTTGGATTGCTCCAAACTTTTTATTTCGCCAATAGATAAATCTGATAGACATCTTCTTCTTTCAGTTTTACAAACTGTCCAGTCGAACTTCGCCCAACCATGCATTTTTCAGCCATTTCCTTAAGTCGATCATCCCCAATTTGTACATCACTCAACCGAACAGGCAGTCCAATGGATTGTGCAAATCGCTCATATCGCTTAATTCCTTCAAGAATCGTTTTTTCCTGCTGGTCATATGCATAATCAACATCAAATACGCGACGAGCAAACTGTTCAAATCGCGCCGGGTTATACTTATATACATATTTCATCCAAGCAGGGAAGATAATGGTCAATCCTGCTCCATGGGCTATATCGTAAATACCACTCAGTTCATGTTCAATATTATGGGAAGCCCAGTCACCCAAGCGTCCTGTACTCATCGTTCCATTATGGGCCATGGTACCAATCCAGGCTATCTCTTTACGCACATTCAAATCATCCGGATTTTCCACAACCAATGGAGCCATATGAATCAGTGATTTCATGGATGCTTCAATGAGTCGATCTGTATAATCAACATTGTCCACTTGCGTAAAATATCTTTCAAGTAAATGCGCAAACATATCGGCTATACCACATGCGGTTTGATACGCCGGTAAAGTCAAATGGTATTTCGGATTAATGATGGCAAACTTTGGAATCAACACTTCACCACCAATTGAACGCTTAAACCAACCCTCTTCGTTGGTAATCACAGACCCGGAACTTGACTCACTGCCTGCCGCAGGAATAGTTAATACTACACCCATAGGTAAAGCATCCACAATCGCTCCACCATTCATAAAGACATCCCATAAGTCACCTTGATAACGTGCTCCAGCTGCGATGGCCTTCGCAGAATCAATTACACTACCGCCACCGACAGCCAAAATGAAATCGATGCCTTCTTTTTTAACAAGCTCAATGCCTTCTTTAACTAAGGACCATCGTGGATTTGGCACAACACCGCCCAGTTCCACATAAGCAATCCCTTTTTCATTCAGTGACTGAACCACTTTATCAAATAGGCCGTTTTTCTTTATCGAGCTCTGACCATAGTGCAACAGAACTTTCTTTGCTCCATATTTTTGGGTCCATTCACCAGTTTTCAACTCAGTGTCATCCCCAAAGATGATTCGAGCCGGGTTATAAAACGTAAAATTTAACATAACTTCTTCCTTTCTATTGTTTCCACAAATCAAATGGATAGTCGCCAGCTTCCTTCATGTTGGCAAGTGCCGCCACAACTGTTGGCTTATCCTCTTTATATGTAACACCATACCACTTATCATTTGATGAAAGCAAGCGAACTGATAATTTTTCTTCCTTCAATCCTTCACCAACAGCTGTTGGAATTACATGCTCACACTTCATTGGATTTCCATCTAACTCCCGATGTAAGAAACGCTTAAAAACATCCTCAAAATAATCAAACACCGCAGGTGTAAATCCCCAATAGTTCATAGACACAAGACTATCCGGTTGAATATCTACCCAACTTCCATCAGATTCTTCATACTTAAGCACCTGATTCACAAGACCAATTTTAGCTCGTTCCACAATCTGAGCCAAAAACTCTCCCTTTGGTTGACAAACAGCACGCGACACAGTACCATGCTCAGTTATTGTGTTTTCGAGCACATATCCTACCATTGCATACTCATGGTCTTTTACATCATTTGCAAGAAAGTTATAAATCACTTTAAATGCATTCTTCCCATAATAATCATCCGCATTAATAATTGCGAACGGACTTGTTACATAATTTTTTAGCGAAAGGAGCGCATGGGTTGTTCCCCAAGGTTTCTCACGTCCTTCAGGCACAGAAAAACCTTCAGGAATATCCTCTAAATTCTGATAAGCATAAATAACATTGATAAACGGTCTGATTTTCTTCCCTAAAGCTTCTTCAAAAGATTCTTCATGCTCTTTTCGAATAATTAGCACGACAGTTTCAAATCCTGCTTCAATTGCATCATAAATTGAAAAATCAATGATGCTTTCACCATTATTTCCTACGGTATCGATTTGTTTTAATCCACCATAGCGGCTTCCCATCCCTGCCGCTAAAATTGCCAAAACTGGTTTACTCATGTTGTCACTCCATTTCTATATATAATATTGTATCATAAAGAAAGTCTTATGCTTCTACAATTCAAAGAAAAACAACTTATTGCAAATAGTCAAACAAGTTGAATTATGATACAATAAGCAATGTTAGCGGGTGATATAATGATTCCTAAGTATTTGGAAATATACAATGACATTCTACAAAAAATTGACAATCAGGAACTGAAGGTCAATGACAAAATCCCTTCCGAATCCGCCATGATGGATCAGTACCAGGCATCACGAGATACGATTCGAAAAGCGTTAAACTTACTCAATCAGAACGGATATATTCTCAAAGGCCAAGGTAAACAATCCATTGTTTTGGATGTTCACAAATATCGTTTCCCTGTTTCGGGCATTACTAGTTTTAAGGAGTTATCTGTTACCCTTGGCGATCATATTATGACCCAAGTGGTCAAATGTCGATGTGTGCAACCATCCATGGATGTTACACGCAAACTCAATTTATCACCCAAAGACAAGGTTTGGGAGATTGTACGTGTACGTCATATTGATGGTGAGCGAATTATCCTCGATATCGATTATCTGAATGCTTCAATCATTCCGTTTATGTCTGAAGAAATTGCCCAAAACTCATTATACGAATATATAGAATCGGATATGAAACTTAAAATCGGCTTTGCAAAAAAGGAGATTAAAGTTACTCATATTGATAGACAGGATTCATCACTACTTGATTTGCACGACTATAATATGGTTGCGGTTGTGGAAAGTTATACCTTCTTAGACAATGCACAGCTCTTTCAATATACAATGTCACGGCATCGTCCAGACAAGTTTTTATTCGTTGATTTTGCTCGTAGAATGCGATTATTCGAAAATGAATGACCTATATGGTCATTTTTTTTGTTTTATGTATGAAAGCGCTTGACAAAACTTGTACGTATAAGTTAAATTAAAGATATCAAAGGAAAGGAGAGTAAACATGGGAAAATTTACTCAAGATGCCAAACAACTCTTAGAGTTTGTTGGTGGAAAAGATAATATCAAGGCTGTAACTCATTGTGTTACACGTATGCGTTTTGTTCTTATCGATCCAAAGAAAGCTGATATCAAGGGGATTGAAGCTTTAGGTTCTGTTAAAGGAACATTCACACAATCTGGACAGTTTCAGGTAATTATCGGAAATGCTGTTGCAGATTTCTACAATGATTTCGCGGAAGAGTCCGGAGTTAAGGGTGTTAGTAAGTCAGAGGTGAAGCAAGAAGCCAAAGGTAACATGAATCTGTTACAACGTGCCATTGCTAACCTAGCTGAAATTTTTGTACCTCTTATTCCTGCCATCGTTGTCGGGGGGTTAATCTTAGGTTTTAGAAACGTTATTGGTGATATTAAATTATTGGAAGATGGCACAAAGGCATTGACCGAAGTTTCTGTTTTCTGGGCTGGAATGCATCATTTTCTATGGCTCATCGGTGAAGCTGTTTTCCACTTCTTACCGGTTGGAGTTACCTGGTCCATTTCACGCAAAATGGGAACATCTGAAATTCTTGGTATCGTTCTAGGGATTACACTTGTTTCACCTCAATTACTGAATGCTTATGGTGTTGCGGGTGGAGCCGATATTCCATTCTGGGATTTCGGATTTGTGCAAATCAATATGATTGGTTATCAAGCTCAGGTTATACCGGCGATGATGGCTGGATTTGTTCTTGTATACCTGGAAAAATTCTGGAGAAAAGTTACTCCTGAATACGTTATGATGATTGTGGTACCATTTATGTCTTTATTACCTGCTGTCATCGTAGCACACGTTGTTCTTGGTCCAATCGGTTGGGCTATCGGTAGTTGGATTTCTAATGTTGTTTACGCTGGGCTTACCTCCGTGGTCGGATGGCTATTTGCAAGTATCTTCGGTTTCCTATATGCACCACTGGTTATTACCGGATTGCATCATATGACAAATGCAATTGACATCCAATTGACTGCTGATTTTGGGGGAACCATGTTATGGCCAATGATTGCTCTTTCAAACATTGCTCAAGGTTCTGCTGTTATGGCCATGATCTTTTTACAAAAAAATAATGAACGCGCTCAACAGGTGTCCATTCCTGCCGCAATCTCTTGTTATCTCGGTGTAACAGAGCCTGCGATGTATGGGGTGAATCTAAAATACTTATTCCCGTTTATCGGTGCAATTATCGGTTCTGCTCTTGCAGGCACCTATTCAGTGGCTATGAGCGTCATGGCAAATTCCATTGGTGTCGGTGGTTTACCTGGATTCTTATCCATTCAACCTCAACATATGCTTAACTTCGTCGTGGCAATGCTTATTGCCATCATCGTTCCGTTCGCAATCACATATGTTGTTGGTCAAAAGAAACTTCCAGCCGAAGAGCGTTAATGCGTTCCATACATAATTCTGTTGTCTATCAGATTTATCCGGTTTCCTTCAAAGACTCTAACCATGATGGCATCGGGGATCTGCAGGGAATAATCTCAAAACTGGATTATTTAGAAACATTGGGTGTTGACATGATTTGGTTGACACCCATCTTCCCTTCTCCGCTCTATGACAACGGATATGATGTTGCGGACTATTGCAAAATTAGCGAACGGTTTGGTACCATGGACGACTTTAAAGAACTCGTCCATAAAGCAAAAGAGAAACATATTGGAATCATGCTTGATATGGTGTTTAATCATACATCTACAGATCACACGTGGTTTCAAAAAGCATTAAACAAAGAAAAAAAATACATGGATTATTATATTTTCACGAAAGAAAAAGTGAACTGGGAATCTAAGTTTGGTGGAAATGCCTTTGAATATGTTGATGATTTAGGCATGTACTATTTACATCTTTTTGATAAGCATCAGGCAGACCTCAATTGGGATAATCCGGAAGTACGACAAGAGCTATACAAGATTGTTCGCTTCTGGCTGGATATCGGTGTCGATGGATTTCGATTCGATGTTGTCAATCTGATTTCAAAACCAAAGACCTTTGAAGACGATTTCGAAGGTGATGGCCGGCGTTTCTATACAGACGGGCCCAATATCCACTCCTATTTACAAGAGCTAAATCAAGAATCCTTTGGACAGAATCCAAATCTTATGACTGTTGGTGAAATGTCCAGTACAAGTATTGAAAACTGCATTAACTATTCACATAAAAGCGGCAAAGAATTATCCATGGTATTCAATTTCCATCACCTGAAAGTTGATTATCCAAACAATCAGAAATGGGCGCTTGGAAAACTGGATTTCTTTGCACTCAAAAAACTATTCAATGATTGGCAGACACAAATGCAGGAAGGTGGTGGTTGGCAAGCACTCTTCTGGTGCAATCATGATCAACCACGGATTGTTTCCCGCTTCGGTAATGAACATCAATACCATAAGGAATCTGCTAAAATGCTCGCCACTGTCATTCACTTACAACGAGGCACACCCTATATTTATCAAGGGGAAGAAATTGGCATGACCAACGCACACTTTGATACGATGGATAAATATCGTGACATTGAATCATTGAATCACTATCAGATTCTTAAAGATCGTGGATTATCACATAATGAAGTAATGCAAATCATCATGGAACGATCTCGAGATAACAGTCGAACTCCGGTTCAATGGGATGATCAAGACTTTGCGGGATTCAGCGATGTTCAACCGTGGATTGATGTCATTGATAATTACAAGACCATCAATGTACAACAGAGCATGGAAGATCCGAATTCAATCTTCGCCTATTATCAAAAGTTAATTATGCTAAGAAAAAAGCACGAAGTGATTCAGACAGGATGGTATTCGCCACTCTTACAGGAACATCCAAGAGTCTATGCTTTCTTAAGAGAACTTGAGAACAAGGCTATCTATGTTTATGCCAACTTCTTTGAAGAAGAGATTAGTATAGAAATAGATGCAACACTCCATGTTTTATTGTCCAATTATTCCACATCGTCACTTACTCCATCTTACACACTTCGACCTTATGAAGTGCTCGTATTATCCAAAAACCTGTAGGCAAATCAATGATTTGCCTTTCTTTTATCTACTAATTCACTTTTCTTCTTTACAATTTCATCAATAAGGAGTATCATCTTGTATGAACTTTATAAATATACAAAGGGAGGGATATTATGGCTGAAATTTATTCGTTGTTACATCACTTTGTTCTTGATATGACAAACATCCTGATGGTTATTCTTGAACTTATCGGAGCAGCAATTATTGTTTATATTTCACTGATAACTTTTTACAAGTTTCTTCGCCTGAATTACTATAAAACATCGACAGAACTACGCATCCGTCTGGGACGCGGGATTGCGATGGGTTTACAGTTTTATCTTGCGGCAGAAATTCTGCGCTTAATCACGATTCGGGATACTGAGGACATTTACATTGTCGGTGCGGTTATTTTACTACACGTGATAGTGACTGTTCTTGTCAGTTGGGAAGTACATCACAGTGTCAAATCCGTTGTGGAAGAAGAAGAACTCGACGAACATTGTAGAAACTGCTAGGGAAAGCTAGCTTTTTTTTATGGCCTTGCTTTATATTTTTTCTATGGTACAATCGATACAATGACTTCAGAAAGGAAGGGAGAACATGTATAGTTTACTTAATCAGTTGCATTTGCTTAGCAACGGAATGGTTACCATCACAGTAACGATACTTAATACACTCGGATCGATCATCTTATTATTTTCATCCATTCAGGCATTTGGTTTTTGGATGCGTAAAATTAAAATCGAGGAAATTGCACTACGACTAGGAAGAAGCTTTGCGATTGGTATTCAGGTACTGCTAGCAGCCGAGATACTACGATTGATTACAATTCGAGACAACGAAGATTTAATGCTTATCGGAGCTATCTTATTATTACACGTTGTCGTCACCTTATTGGTACGATACGAGGTAACCCATCACATCGAGTCAATAAAAAGGAATCTAGGCAACTAGATTCCAAACGTTGTGTTCGATTTGATGGATAGAACCTTCATTAACAAGATTTTGTAACTCAATTGTAACTTCATCAAATGAATAGTGGTTGGCAAACAGCTGAGCTACAAATTCAGTTGTTGGATAGTTGTTTTCGGGATGATCTTCAATATATTTTTTTATACCAAGATAAATCATCCGCTTAAGCATATTGCTTCGCATAAGTTCACCTTCTTTATTTAGACTGATATTCTTCTAAACTACACGTATTCTACTCTATTTAACCACAAATGTACAGTAATTACACTTGCAAACGGTTAGTTCAACACAAAATGAAAACCCACATGGATCTTGTGGGTTTAGTAGTTCATGGTGCCGCCACCCAGAATTGAACTGGGAACTGAGCATTACCATTGCTCCGTTTTACCATTGAACTATGGCGGCAATGCCTTATTATAATAATAAAAAACAAGACAATTTGCAACCCTAAAACTATATATTTTTCAATCTTTGCGCAACTTTGACAACCGGCAATCCCATGACTGCATAATAATCTCCTGAAATCCATTCCACGAAGGTCGCTGCTTTGCCTTGAATTCCATACGCGCCTGCCTTATCAAACGGCTCGCCTGTACGAATATAATCCAAAATCATTTGGTCGCTCAGTTCAATCATCTTCACATCTACAATACTCGTAAAGACATCCTGATGAGCTTTTGAGATGATTGCAACCGAAGTGATAACCTGATGGGTACGACTTGATAAAAGCCTTAACATTCGAAAAGCATCTTCCTCATTCGCTGGTTTACCTAAGATTTTGTTATCTACTACAACAATCGTATCAGAACCTAAAACCACCGCATGGGGGTGAAGTGACAGTACTTTCGACGCCTTTTTCAATGCAATCGATTCACACGCAGAAACAACATCCATGGCTGGATCAAAAGTCTCATCCACATCTGCTTCTACGCTTATAAATTCAACACCACATAGAGCTAACAGTTCTCTACGACGTGGTGACTTCGATGCTAGTATCAGTTGATTACCCATGAATCTTCTCCTCAAGAGCGGTGAAAATTGCTTTTGGAACAAAAGCAGAGGCATCTCCACCGCTTTGCACAATACTCTTGACGACTGAAGAAGAGATAAAAGAAACCTCTGGACGCGCCACAAAGAAAATGGATTCAATTGAAGGATCCAACATCATATTTGCGGTAGACTGTTGTAACTCAAACTCATAATCCATTACCGCCCGAATTCCACGAACCAAAACAGAAGCATTGAGGCGATTTGCAAGATGAATGGTTAATCCTTCACTAGCGACAACACTTACATTAGGAATGTGTGCGACTGCCTGCTGAATCATGTCTACTCGTTCTTGCAGACTAAATAAAACCCTTTTATCAGGATTAATCATTACTGCAACAACCAGTTCATCTGCAATTTTACTGGCACGTTCAATAATATCAAGATGCCCATTCGTTAATGGATCAAATGATCCCGGATATAATGCCTTCATACGCCCTCCAAGAAAAAAGGTGTGTTTTACTCTTTTGTAGCAAACAGACCCTTATCTAAAATCTCGATCACCTGATCGACTACATAATCAAATTCACTTTCATCCTTAAACATAACCCAGTTCAAACCGATAAAGTTTGAAATACCCATCAAAAGAAAACTGATAACCTCTGGGTCATACATTTTCATTTCCTGATTCGCTTGAGCAATCTCAATTTGCGTCACATAGTTTTGAGCAAATTTTGTATAGTAATCCACAAACAATTTTTTCTCAATATACAAAGATTCCCATATAATGTTATAGATGTGCTTGTTATCATAAATAAACTGTAGAAAAGCCTTTAAGCCAAGACGTTCAGCTTCTTTTCTAGAATCACAGTTCTTAATCGCTTTAGCAATATTCATGCGAATACGATGACTGTATTGCAAAAGCAAATAGCGATACAAACTCATCTTATCTTCAAAATAGATGTAAAAAGTTCCAGGAGCAACGCTTGCCAAACTCGTTATATCATTAATCGACGTTGCATGAAATCCCTTTTGGAGAAATAACTGCTCCGCTGAATTTGTTAGACGATCCAACGTGGCCTGGCCACGTTTTGTTTTTGGCTGATTTACAAATGTCTGCATGCCACCACTCCCATCAATTGCGACATCATCATATCATGACATTGTGAAAAGCACAATGTCATGATTAGTTAACTTTAAATGTAATCCTATCCGCTAAAGTGAACCCTAGGACCAGCGAGGTAAAAAGTCGTGGTTTTTCATACATGGATGCATGTCCCGAGTCGGGAATCATCACCAGTTCTGAATTCTGAATTAGAGAGGCTATCTTTTTCTGCTCCTCAAATGGTGTAATATAATCATGTTCACAACCAACCACCAATACTGGCATTGTCAGTTTTGATAACTTCTCTTCGACATCGTGATGTTCTGCACTATTGGTTAATCGAATCATCGCTTGAATAAACTCCTGATTACTAAATACACCCATCAGAAACTCTTTACGTCGATTCATCCATTCAATATTCTTTTCGAAAAATCCCGCAGAATAAATAACCGGAATAGTTGTGGAGTAATAAGCTTCGGGGTTTTCCGCCGCCCGATTCCAGGCATAACCAATTTCTCTTAACCAACTATTGGTTTTCGCTGTTGTGTTGAACAGCATTAATCGACCCACTTTTGATGGATGTGCAATCGCATAGTGCATAGCTACCTCTCCACCATATGAAATGCCAAACAAAGCAATATCCTGAAGATTCAACTCTTCAACAACGGCATGCACAGCCTTGACCTGAAGTGATTGATCATACGCAACATTCATCTTTGAGGATTTACCCTGGTCTACTAAATCCAGTAGAATCAGTTGATGGTGCTGGGAAAATGACTCAACAAATGCCTGCCAGCTTGCCGTAGACATCATGATTCCATTAAGGATCATCAGAGGACGGCCTTGCCCATGAACTTCATAATAAATGGACAAGTCTTCAAGTTTTGCATACGACATTATCCTACGATTCCAATCTCTTTAGCTTGCTGATACAGTTCTTCACGGAATTTTGGATGTGCAATCTGAATCAGACGTTCAACACGTTCACGGATGTTTGTTCCTCGAAGTGCCGCAACTCCATATTCAGTGACTACATAATCTACATCATTACGTGATAATGAAACAGCTGCCCCAGGCTTTAACTGAGGAACAATCTTTGATATCTCTTCGCGTTCACCCGTTTCTGAATTCTTAACCATTGCGGTTGAATAAAGAGCAATAAATGATTTACCATTTTTAGCCTTTTGAGCACCAATCGCTGTATCTGCCTGTCCACCAGTTCCACTAAACTGAACAGAACCAATCGATTCAGAACAACATTGACCCGTCAAATCTATTTCCAGGGTTGTATTAATTGAAATCTGATTGTCATTTTGACCAATTATGGCTGGATCATTCACATAATTCCCATCCAGTATCAAAACTGATGGATTCTGATCAATAAAATCATAAAGTTCATCTGTTCCAAGAGCAAAGGTACATACCATTTTCCCTCGATGCAACGTCTTCTTTGATCCATTGACAACCCCCAGTTTTGCTAGTTTCATTAGTCCTGAAGTCAACATTTCTGTATGTACCCCAAGATCTTTCTTATCTACAAGCGCATTTGCGACCGCATTTGGAATACCACCGATACCAAACTGAATGCAATCTCCATCTTGAACAAACGCAGCAATCTGCTTGCCAATCAGAATATCTTTTTCATTTGAAGGAGCATCCGGCAATACTGGTACTGGATAATCAACCTCAAGTATATAGTCAATCTGATCAAGATGTAATTCTAAATCGCCATACGTCACAGGAAAATTTGGATTTACTTCAATAATTACAATATCAGCAGCTTCAATCATACGTTTCTCGTATGTATTCGATGTCGATAAAGAAACAAAACCATGTTTATCGACTTTCGAAGCGCTACCTACATAGATATTTGGCTTCACATGAAACAAACGTTTTGCGCCTGCTAAATGAAGATGATTTGGAATAAACGAAATGTTCCCATTTTTATGCGCTTTCCGTAATGCTGGTGAATAAAACCAACCATCGATAAAAAATGACGCTTTATATTCTTCTTTCATAAAAGGAAAATCAGACATTGGCAAGCAATTAGTAACCGTTACATTCGAAACCCGCTCAGCCACCTGATGCAAATGTTTTAGAAATTCTTTTCCTTCAGCTGCACCCAGACCAGTCACTATCTGATCATTCGACTTTACTAGTTCGAGTGCTTTTTCAATTGTAATCACTTTTGATGAGTAGTCCATATAGCCTCCATATAAAGGGGCTGCGGAAGAGAAACTCTTCCGCACCCAGATTCTATTTACCTAATTAATTACCTAGTAAATCGTCCATCGAACGTAGTCCGTCAACTACTTCCCAGAATGTAGGTTCTGTAGGATTCACTTTAGACAAGTTCATTTCTTGTGTACCAGCACGAAGACCGTTACCGAAATCAATGGAACCACCAAATGGGTTTTGGATTGGTGCTTTTTCCATTGCGTTAATAAACTCTTCCCAAGTAATCACTTCTTCACCTTCAAGACGACGCAGACCTTCAACAAAGAAGTGTGCCGCAATCCATCCGGTCATTGCAAATGCGTTGTTTGCATAATCAGGTAGTGCTGCTGCAAACTTTTGAAGTTCTGCCATGCGATCACCTTCAAATGATACCCAACCATTACCATATACATCGAATTTTCCTTCGATATCTGCCATAAAGGATTGAGCAACTAGTGGGGCTACGTTTACATAAGTTGTAATCACATCTTTATTTACGCTTTGAGCAGCCAATTCCTTAATGATTGTAGGAATCGTCGCTTGGATAGCGCCACCGATAATAAAGTCAACGTTTGCTTCTTTGATTGTTGTAACTGCAGCTGATGCATCATCTGTACCAGGAGCAACTTGAGCTTCAACCAACTCA
>WPCG01015108.1_pt1 | contig 17676 bp, 18 predicted proteins | sample 5403311 | NCBI WGS metagenome assembly WPCG01 (sample SAMN12869467, study PRJNA574797) | sludge metagenome | isolation source: wastewater treatment of Control | place: China:Beijing | collected 2019-05-17 | reverse complement strand
CAGTTATAATCATCTTAGAGACAAAGGTGTGGTAGATGGATCTAAAATCATAACCATCAATGGATTACAATATCGAGTAGGATTGTTGGGAGGAATTGATGATGGTTATAGTGGAACTGTAAGTTGGGGTTTTAATCAACCCTACACTATGAGATCCGAATGGACTCGTCTGATGTACAATGTCGGCTCTGATGAAGGAATTTCTAGTGGCTGGCAAAAACAAGGACAAATTGGAGAGAACTGGGCGGAGTACCCGCAGGATAACTCTGCTGATGGTTTAAATATTAACGCTGGTAATGGTAACCACGGTTGGTGTAAAGAGTTAAACCCAACTAACTCTACCCAAGCCGTCTTTCGTGGCCGCAGCTCCGTTGCCTACGTCCTTCCTATTGGTTCGGGGAGTTTGACTACGGACTGCGGTTGGCGTCCTATGCTAGAACTTATAAAAGCCTAATACGACATAAATCCTCCTTCCCTACCCCTCGATTATGAGGAGTGGGGAGGGAGGGGATTATGTTACTTATTAGACCTTTCTCTAACGCTCATCTGATCATACCCAGAAGGCGTTTCCCGTTCGGACTCAAGTTGGGCTTCTATGACGTTAGTCATTAGGTTTCCAAAGATTCCGATATCATCTTCAATTCCAACGTCTACTGAAACCAAATCCCGATAAGCTTCCTGATATTCATTAGACATTAGTCACGTCCACTATAACTAACGCGGCTATTGGCAGATTCAATCAACTGATCTTTCAAGCCAATATTCGCAGCAGCTACGTCAGCAGCAATATCACTAACCCAACTACGGCGATCATTTGGATTCATACCCTTAATGTTAAGGCTACGCATGATCTTCTTAGCGTATTCGATAGTTCCTTCTGAAACATCTTGTAAACAAGTCATCTCAATAGACAGATCTAAGTTCTGACCGATCTGGGAAACGTCTTTACGTAGATCCCAAGGACCGGTAGTAGTAGGATACATGTTAGTACCCAGTGCAGCACTTACTACGTCTTGGAAGGTTGGGTCCGGTTCGATGAACAGAATAGTAGCACCATAGAAAGTAGCATCATATTTCTCAGGAGGCACTACACCTTCAGATACAATACGAGGTACTTTGGTGTTATAGTCACCGATACCGTAAGTGATCCACCATCTAATGAACCGTTGGATAGCGCGACCTTGCAGTTCCCAACAACCGAATGTTGGGTTAGAAGGGGTTAACAGTACGTTAGTTGGTGTCTGAATGTTTTCACCAGAGCCACCCCAAGGGGATTGTCCAGATTCAACAGTTACGGTTTGCTGTAATCCATCAATAGTCCTAACGTGGTTTTCAATCAATGCTTTCAGACTGCGGTTAAGCTGAGCTGAGTTAGTAGCATATTTGAAGAACCGTGGAGCTTCAATTAGAAATGGAATAACGTTACGAGTAACTAGTGGTGTGTTACTAGCAAGGTTAGCAAGGTCAGGAGCAAAAGTATGAGCTCCTGCCTGAGCTAGGTTTACAGTGTTAGCTGCCCCTCCAGCGCCGTAGCTACTACGAGGAGCCATTGGATCATTATAACGTTTCATAGTTATCCTCTATTAGGCTTCGTTAGTGGAAGGCATCCGAATGGTTTCTAGGTTGAAGTACATGGTAGTCCGTGGGTTGTTAGCTGCAACGGTTACGTTACAGGTCCAGCTGGAACCATTGTTTTCATCCAACTCAGTAATCACCGTACGAGGCGTTACAGTTACACGCTCACCAAACAGTTCTTTAGTACGATCGATGATCTCTAAATCACAGCGTTCTACTAGCTGCTCTTTAGTAATAGAAGCATTACCAGAGTAACTAGCGTGAACCTTAACAATCAGTCGCATGATAACACAACAGATATTAACTGTAATTGGAGACAGTAATACTGAAGTATCATCTAAGTACACAGAACGCATACAAGGATAGTAGTTATCACGAGTATCGTAGGAAGTCGAGTAAGTAGCACCGTTAGCCCAGAGGTTAGCTTGACCACGAACATTGAAGTAAGGAACGTTTAGGTTCTTGATAGTAGTGACTAGGTTATTAGGATATGCATCCATTTCAAAACCAGCTTTCAGTACACCATCACCAGCACCAGCATAACGAGCCCACTTCATAGCAACATCTAGCAGAGCAGGAACTTGCTTATTATAACCACCAGCAATTAGTTTACCGGACTGGTTAACAATCATCGCACGACAAACCGGAGTACCGTATAGGGTAGACTCAGGATAAGCTTTCAGACGAGTCATCAGAGCTTGGGTACGAGAGATTTCCTCAGAGATGCCCAGAGGCTTACGGTCTGATTCAACATAAGTAGTAAAGAAGTATTGAACATCCTTACGCTCACCCAGTACTCGCATAGCTTTATACTTAGACGCCATTGGCAGTCCAGTATCGTAAAGTATACCGAAAGGATACTTAGCTACGTTCTCATACATGTCGTCTAACTTACCAAAGTTCTGGTTCTGTAGATCTACTAACTTGACATATTCGTCTAAAGTAGTAGTGCCATCAGATCCACCCTGGGCATAAACTGTTGAAGCTTTGCCTAACAGTACACCACCTTGGATAGGACCATCTACAGTGACAGAGTGATAGGGGTCACCATCTTCACCCAGGAACGTTAGAACGTCAATCTGTGAAGGTTGGGAAACATGGTTAGCGATAGCAGGGTTAATCCGCATTTCTGCTTCATAAATGATATCTTGAACGATACTCATGTTATCACGGTATACGAAGACTTGACGGAATGGAGAATGTAAAGCGGTTAGACCACTAGATACACCATCGTCTTCATACTGATCAACTGTAACTTCATCAATAGTTAGGTCACGGTCTAAGTCTTCTGAATATACACCTTCGTCAAAAGAAACGTTAATGTAATCTTCACCATATTTAGTTTTAATCACTACTGGATTAGAACTACCCTCAAACAGTTCTACAAACTGTAAGCGGTACATACGGGTTTTAAACTTATCAGCAGTAGCTTCATCAAAACCGTCTGGATCTAACTGAGTAGGAGCCCAGAGTCTTAAACCTAAGTTATTACCTAAGCTACCAAAGAAGCTTGCATCGAATTCTACTAGTGGATAGATAGTAGATACAGAACCGTCAATACTGGATACCATAGTACCAGGTAGAACACGTTGAGTACCAACTTCTGACTGGTTATCTTTAATCGCAACAATACGTACACGATAACCTTCCACCGTGCCTACCTCACCAACAGGAGAGTTAGATACGTCATCAACTTGTCCAGGATAGTTAAAACCTGCCAGTTGGTCAATTACTTCCGGTACTTCTTCTTTAACCAATTCCAAGCCCAGAATAATGCGAGCATTATTACCAGCATCTTCAGGTCTCAAACGTTTAACGAAGTAGCCATTACCTTCGCCAAGCAATTCCAACGCTAAGAGTGATTGCATGTTGAAAAATTTACTACGAGGATCCAGGGTTTTCTCCCCGAAAACTCCAGCAAAAGAATCACTTCCGACACCAACATATGTGGTTTCTGTTGGGCCAGTTTCAGTAAACAATCTTAATAGAGGAGTGTGCTGTGCGAATGTGATTTCCGGCCGGATGAATGGTCTACGGGACAGATCCCGAATACCATTAAATACGATTTTTGGAAAAGCATTTACACTCATTGTTAATATCTCCCATAATTAGGGGGCTGTAAAAATTTCGAAATTATTACTAATGGGTTTCCCCCAGTAATCACATAATTGGTTATGGTTGGGTTCCCTAGTATTTTTTCTCTAAACTTAAACAAATAAAAAAGGCCAGATTATAATGTTCTCTCTACCCTATGAAACCACGGTAGCTTCAAAACTTTATAAGAACATGACTCCGGTGGTTGCTAAACTTAAGAGCTCTAGAATAGAAATGGGTTTCCCCAATATGTCTCTTAGTTCTGGAAAAACACTAGAGGGTATTTATTATACCACTCCTTATAATGAACACATTGACATTCCAGGATTTACTCAGTATCTGAATGTAGGTACTGATCAGCAGCCTGAATTAGTAATGGATGGTAGACCTTACCTTAGACAAGATCGGATGACTCAACAACTTAAAGTCATTGCTGAAACCGATTGGCATTTTCAAGCCATTAGGATGACTTTAAACCTAGAGTTATTAAAAGGTGGTAATGGTCTATTTAATGGATTAGGCAATGTTCCGGTTATTACATTCTCAAGATGGATCAGTGGAGTATTATCTGCTAGATATAATCTTGGGATTGAATCTCAGATGGCTATTAGTGTAATCACTGCATTGTACTATCAAGCTATGATTAACCCAGAATTAAGAGAAGTTGGAGAACCTCGTGAAATAGAGGTTAGTCGCATTACTCAAATCACTGGAGTTAATCCTGAATTCGCTTTCGGCGTTATTGATAACTTAGGCCCTTTACATAACCTAGATCATCTATGTCATGAATTGAGTCATAACTCAGCTCAACAACGTACTGGTGAACTTAAGACGCAGGACCTAGTATTGTTATTAGGTTCTAGTTGGTTTGGAATTAATGCTCGTGAGAACGTAGCTATATCGTTGGAACACCTACCAACCTTTGTAGCCTTAGTATACATGGCTTTAACTTCCAGTATGTATCGTAGAGTTGTCATAACTCAAAGAGCCTTAACTGCTGGTCGTGATCGAGAACTGAAAGCATTTACTGATACTGTATTTAGATTAGTTTCAGAACATATTAAACATTAACTCTTAGGAGTCCACTTACAATGTTTGACTATCTACTTAGATACGCCATTGATAATATCTGGTGTAACCCTAGGCAGGATAAGCAGTTCAATTTTAAATTAAGGCGTCTAAGTCCTTTAGAGGGAGTTAGAACCAGTTATGTAGTTGAGAAAGAACGCTATCCCCTACCCAAGGTAACTGAACGAGATCTTTGGCATATTTATCAAATAGGTCAAGTGACTCCTCCCATTCTAGGTTTCCCTTCAGTTGTTGGGATTTGGTTACCTTTAACAGAAATGACTAATGAGTACGGATTAGACTGTGAAGTATTCCCTTCTAATGGTGTACTGTTCCCTAGGAATGAAACCTTTCTGTTAATGTCTGAATCTCGTAATCTAATTATTGCAGTTAGAGAGAATAGTTTATTTGAATCTTTAAGACATTTAGATCCACCTTTGTATTTACAGATTTATACTAATAGTTATTTCCTATCTGAGAGATCTGCTGGGAATCGTTATAAAAGGTTATTTACTAAAGTTGCTGAGAATCAGGAAGACGTTAGGCAATTCCAGATTAAAGGATTAGATCTAATTGCACAAACTGGACATTATGCTAAATGGTTTGTTAATGGTCGTTTAGTAAATGAAGTCTCTGCTGCTACTGCATGGCGGGGAGATTATTTAGAATTAGTAATAGATGGATCCATTAAGGAATACATAGACTTTCCAATTTCTAAATTAGAATCCTTTAAGAGTTCTTTAGACTCTGTTCGTAAGTATATCCTACATCGTCCAGGATTTGATGATACGGTAGATTACTTTGATGACATTGATGCTTTCCTTTATAAGCCTAGAGATAATAACCCTAATGTTTTTAGTGGCGTTTTTTATCATCGTAATAAAGGCAATTGGTTAAGGATGTTAACACACAGGGATTATAGTATCCCTACAGATATCATAGAAGCCTTTGTAGCAGAACATCCAAATGATCCTAGATGGGATGGTCGTGAATCGCCCTGGCCTAAGGATGAGTGGTTAGACGTAGATAGTTTAACAGTTAGGTTATACATTAAACACTCTGGAACTTTTAGAACGTTAATTAATAACGTTTCTAGATTAAAAGAACTCTATCGTTTAACGGATGAACAAATCTTAAGAGCCATGACTGGGGCAGATGCTGTTGCCGATTGTTGGCGAGCTGAGAATTTAGAGAAATCTAGATACTTAGGATTTATGGGCTTAGATGATAAGTATGTATTCCCTAAAGGTTATGGTTTAAATACCTTAGATCATCCTAACAAACAGGATATTTTCGATTATGCCGCTGGCGCTTTGGGATATCACTTTGCAGGGAAATTACTATCTGATAGTCCTTTAAAGGTTCTTGAGAATTCAGATTCAGAGAAGTATTTTAACTTAGCTTATAACTTCTGGGAAGATTCTACTGTATTTGAATATGGTCCTAATGGTGAGTTATTGGGTTATTATAGACATACCTTCGGAGATGTTTATAAACCATTTAATGCTAACTGTGAACTCATTGAACCCTTTGCTGGAACTTTCAGTAATTACATTAACGGCCATGAAGGTAAGGAAGACGTTATTATCCCTTACGGATATAACTTTAGAGTTTACGTAAGAGATCGTAATGGTGAAGTTTGGCGAGATGTTACTAATACTGAAGAACTAGATACTGTTGGTTATCTAGATACTACTAATACTGAATTCCGTAAGTGGGTTTGGGATTATAATGAAAGATTAGTAGAAGTCTATATCAGATGTGATGATGTTAGTTACATTAAACACATGCAGTTTAATAAGACTGCTGGTGTGATTAGATTTAATCTAGACGCCTTTGAGTTTAACTATGGCACATTAGTTAACCGTGAACTAACTATCCCTTTTGGTCAGTATGATGTATTCCTAAATGGCAAATCATTAATTGATACCATAGACTATACCTTTAAAGATAACCGAGTAGTTATTAGTAACTTAGAGTTTCTAGAAGGGGAAGTTTATAACGTAATCATTAGAGGTACTGGTTACTGTGACTCAAATATGGAACCCTTTAAACCTGATGAGATCGGTTTCATTGAATATGGTGTAATTAGCTCTGATGGACGTTATGGTTTACATTCTAATAAAATTCAAAGAATCGTAGCTGATGGTAAGGTTCTACATCCTGATGACATAGTCTGGGATGAAGACAATACTGATGATATCATGTCTAATGTTAGAAACGGTAGTCCTTATCAGATTCAACAACCTCAATATGTTTTCAGAGAAGTCTTTAAAGATGATTATGCTGCAAGAGTAGCAGATGATCGTATTGATAAAGAAGTTTCTGATTACCTAACGTACTATCTCCCTAAAAGAGAACGTGAGAAGGTTGACTCTATTGATCGCCGTTATAAAGTAATTAGTGTAGCTTCTAATTTACTAATTCATTTAATCTCTACTAAAAAGTTACAACCAGTTTTAATTAATGGTAGATTAGATGAAGAACATGCTCGTCAGTCAGTTAGTCAATATGAGTGGATTAAGCGTTACGATGTAGTTAATCTAGGTTATAATAATAACCACGTAGTTGTACTACCTCACTGGCATGATGATCCAGTTGGTTTAGAATGGTGGGAATATAGACTCTATCGTTTCCTATTAAAAGATTTCTTAATTAAAGAGATCGACCTAGCCCCTTACATTTACATTAAGAGGACCGTTTAAATGCCGGTTTTTAATAATTCAGACTTATACGATCCTACTAGGGGTTTTAGGGTCTGGAACATTGTTGAGATTGTTAGAGTCCCTGGGGAAGTTAACAAATATGTTCCCAATAAAAACGATCTAGTATTTGACCCAGCTAATGGCTGGTTCATCGTAGTCAGAGTAGAAGAAGGAACTCACGTAGCTGAGTTAGAAAAATGGAATTTACCTCCAGAGCCAGACATTGATGGCGATGAGAATATGTTAGTGGGTATTGGTCCAGGTTATGCTTCTGAGAGTTATAGAGCATTCCTAGATACTTCTGTTACCCCTCACGTATTAGCTCCTGATGCACGTTTACATTTCTATGGCTCACAAGTAGCTAGTTGGGTTTGTTTCTTAGGTGCTGATATCTCAGAAGACACTGGAGTAATCATTAGTGAATTCTATAATAGTTCAGGTGACTTTCTAGGACCCAATGTTCCAGTTGAGACCATTGAAATTCCAGGAGCAATTAATCAAACTATCAAGAGTTGTATGGTCGGCTTTACCGGACATCAGTTAGCGGACGGTGAAAGAGTTACTCTAGTAGCTTATGATGATCAAGGTGGTCCTATCTCACAGGCTCAATTACTGATCATCAACTCTAAAGCTATTCGACAGTCTGATCGCTCTAAGAAATATGTTAGTGGTATTCAGATTGAATCTCCTTTGATTAGTCCTTCTGATCCTAAGGTAATTGAATTCCCATTAAACGTAACTGTAGAATCAGTTCCTATGATGGGGGTTGTTAACTACCGTGGTGGTGACGTTAATAAGATCGGTATTGATGGAATCTATATGAGTCTGTTTGGCTTAGAAGATTACATCGCTACTGAAGTTGGACAAGAGTTTCCTTTAACTCTAAGTTATCGTTTAGCCAATGATGAAGTTAGTTATGGTACTCTACCTACTGCACAAAGAATCGTAACTGAAAGCTATATCGCACGTACCATGCCTGTAGATGGTGCTTATAGTTGTATGCTGTTTGTTTATCCTCATTGGGTAAGTGATGTTGTAGGTTATCGTTTAGAGTTCTGGTTATATAACCTAGATCGTCAGAGGTATTATAACGTAACTGGTAATGTGCAGTTAGGTGTAACTAGTGCTCCTTTCTATCCTAAGCAATACGGTACAGCTCAGACTCTGACATATACTGTAAACTTAAATGAAGTAGATGGACGCTTTGCTCCTTATCGTTTTGTTAGTACTTTCCAGATTGCTTTGATTGGTCCTGGTAATAACCGTAATGCTAATTGGATCTTTAATGCTAAGCCAGGCATTGCAGATGGTTATGGTCGTGACCTGAAAGCTGATCTTGAACACCTACAAGCTAATGATTGGGATCTAAGATTAGCTAACGGCGCTTCCGTACAAGAAGACTGGTTACGTAAGATGTACTTTGCAGCTGAACCTTTAGTGAATCCTGATCTAGAAGCTTATGCTCCGACTCCTACTCACTTTGTAATTCATATGTTACATAACAAGTATGAGTTCAGTGTAAGTCAATGGAATCAGAAGCTAAGAGTTAATAATGATCTTGAGAATGGTGAACTGTTATACATTCAATGGATTCATAGAACTTCAGTTCAAGATTTACAACTAGCAATGACAGCTTTACCAGTTTACATTCGTTAAAAAAAAACATATATACCCTCCCTCTCCTAGGACCCAAATAAGGGCTCTAGGAGAGGGGGAGTTATATTAATTAGTACGCATGTATTGTATCCAAAATTCCACTATGTATGGCTTAGCAGATTCAATTTCTTCTTTGGTAGCTACACCAATAGGAAATATTACGTGGTATCCATCTGGGAATTTGTTTGAATGCTGTAGAGTCTTTTCCGATTTGTAATGGTAAGTACATTTATTGTCTTTACAATATACCAATTCAGAATCAATTAGAATTTTACCTAAAGTGTTAGGATCTATTTCACTTGCCTCCACAGGCTTCAAAATAAAACCAGATATAACCAAACAGATCACTATAACAAAATATCGCATTTTATCATTCATTATATTTTCCTATACGTTTTAATATCCTGCAATTTTAAGATTGGTAACTTTGAGTTCATGTTTACGGACCATTACTTTATTCCAATAACGATCTGCTGAAGCTTTGGAATTGGAGCCATTATAACAAGCTAGTCCCTTATAGAGATCATTATATCTTGTAATGCATTTTTTGAGATATTTGGCTCCTACTTCAATGTTAACCTTAGGGTCCATAATATCTCGCCCTGCAATGGCCTCACGGTGCCATTTCGGCCAAACTTGGATGTAGCCTACAGCCCCAACTGAACTCGTCGCCTGGGCGTCAAATGAGGACTCTGCGGCGATTACTCCTAAAACTAGACTATAATCCAATTTGAGACTTTTAGATATAGACTCTACGTAGTTAATAACTTCTAAAGGAAAGTCTCTTTTATAAATTTTCTTAATGGATTTTACATAGAGTTCTCTTTCATCTATTGTTTCAACTGGCGCTTTGGGTTCTTTTTTTATTTTGGCTTTCTTAACTACATGCTCTTCTTTTAAGGGAAAGTAAGTATTTAGGAAATAACCTCGATCTCCGGGTAATGGGATGATGAATCCTACAAAGTAGAAATAAAAGAAAGTTATTGTTAGTCGATTTAACATTTGATGAATGCCTCAATGTTAATTAATTTAAACGAGAACCACTATAATTGTAACCCTTACTTAAATGATTCACTTTGAAGTATGTTGTTTTAACCCTTCCTTACAGACGATCTCTTCTTTATTAAGGTCTAATAAGTGATACATCCCCATAACGGCTTGTAAGCGTCCTAGAAGACGATTTGCTTCCATAGCGTCAGTCAGTGTAGGGATGATCTCACAAAGTTCCAGAAGAGCCTCCTGATTGAGCTGAGATGCATTCAGGTGATATTGTATCACAGGAACTGGGTTTGCTTGTAGAATCTGACTATAACGAGTACAGATTGACTTTAAATTGACTTCCATCTGAGTCTCCTTCAGAGCTTTAATTTCAGCCTTTTTCATTTGTAACTCCTATTTTCCTTTATAAGCTCATTTAGAGCAGTATTGCCATACTAACAAGATTATTAGTATGGTCCCCATTACCAGAGGATATTTAATTTAATCCTTTAATGGTCTTTTTTTTTCAATTTAGAACACTCCATACCGCAAAAGTAATTAATGAGGACAATCCCATTACCGTGAGTAAAATCAATGTAGTCACAATCACAGTGTACTTACCCCATGCAAGATTTATTTTTCCCAAACCTTTCTTTTCAGGAGGGTCAATGCCTAACTCATGTAGTACGTCGGCCACTGTTAAATATGGGAATTCGAAGTCCCATTCAATACATAATCCACAGGGAGTAGTGATTAATACTTCATTCATTCGTACTCGGGAAGAGCTATGTTTCTTAGTACGATTATAATTAATCTCAATCTTGAACTCAGGTCCTACTAGACCATCAAGTTCTCTTAGACTTCCCAAACTCAAAGAATTACTTGAAATCTCCTGCAGTGCATAATCGTCTATTTTGATATTTTTTAGTTTCATGTGAGACCTTTAAGAGTTAAAGAAGAGTGCAATTAAAACTGCTGCAATGCAGACATATTTAACCACGTCAACTAAGGCTTCGTCTCTGTTAATGGAACCTACTTCAATCCCATTATGACATTCATGTCCAAGTTCTTCACTGACACGATTCACATGTCGGCGATAATCTTCATCGCTATCTAGATCTTGGATAATTCCCATGACCTGTAGATGAGGTTCAGTATCGATACGGGTAGGCGCTGATAAGAACCCATGGGCTACAAATACATACTCGTCTTCCTCATACACTGTAGCTATTGATTTACCATCCAGATAATCATCCAGCATTAACAAAGCTTGTTCGATGGTTTCTGAAAGATACAAGTTTTCAGTTACTTTTATATTGTCAAATTTCATTTCTTAACCTTCACTTGAATGATGTTACCTTTACGGTTTCGGTAACGGATGAATGGAATACCTGCTTTACTAATAGCGTAACTACAGATGGGACAGGGACGAGATTTACAATACGTATTGGATCGCTCGGAGTAAACGAAGACTTCTATCACGTGAGCCTTATCGAGGTTAATGCATTTATTAATAGCATCAACCTCTGCATGAAGAAAGGTCTTTTCTTGATTCCTGAAACCCACCTTTGAACCAATGCGTACCATAGTAGGATGTGTCTTTGTGTAACTATTACGTCCCATAGACAGTAACCTACCACGTTTGTCGTAAATGTAAGCCGTGACTATGTATTGGTTTTTATAACGGCTCATTTTGGAAGGATCAGCACTTTAACCAGTTCATAGCTCTGCCTACTATCAAGTAGGTTAGTTTCTATATAAGCGTTACCATCCGCACTGGCCTCTACACTATAAATAATTTCAGCCTTTTGTTCTTTACCATTCTTACGCGTAACCATATTAGCCTTACAGTGGTAATTGCCCAAATTAACATCCTGTTGACTGGTTCGAATATTCTCTAATGAATAGTTAATATTCTTGTAGTCTTCATCTAAAGTAACACCGCCCATCAGCCTTAAACGATCCTTAAGAACTAATAAAGGTTGGACGCCGACAGCACCGATGGATTTGATGAAATGCTCTGTCTGCATACGTAGAACTTCCTCTTTAACTGCATCGTTACTACAGTCATAGACCGTATCACTACACGCGGTCAGAAAGCCCAAACTTACCAATGTGATAAACTTTTTCATTTCCATTACCTTTTTTTAATTTATAAATTCAATGTTTACTTTCATTATGGGGACTTTAATTATTCTAAATCCTCCTTAGTAAATTCAAACACCCTAGGAATACCACTAAAACCAAACTCAGGAAACAATACCACTTTAGCTAGTAAATATTTACGAGTTGAGTTTCTTAGATAATTCTCAGCGGCTTGTCGCATGATGTCTCGTTCATCATCTTCAATCCAAGGAGTACCATCTTTAATCCAGCTCTCGGGGAGGTCTAGTTTAATGGGAATGGTGATGTCCATTTTGGGACCCACGATCAACATACCGTGGTTACCCTGTTTAACTTCAAACTTAACCATTTCAGCAAAGTCTTTGATCTTCTGGATACAATGTTGAACATACTCTACAGGTCGTGGAGCTCTGATGATATCCAAACATAACTTACGCTGAAGTTCATGTGGCGATTGGTTATGTAGTTGAGTTGCTAATTTAATGAGTTTCTTGGGGTTAGTAATTCCCGACTCATCTAAGATTCTTAAAATGTCAGACTCTTGTTCCAACACATTCATTTCCAAATTCCCCCTTCTTTAAATCGATTAATGCAATGTTCCCCAAAGATGTCTTCCCGTTCCAAATGCGCTTAAAGGATTTACTCTTCATAGTTTGATCCCCCTAACCACTTTTGTTATTAATTCCAGGATAAGTGACTCGTTAAATATTTTAAACTCATCATTCTTTGGATCAATGTGAATCAATAAATCATTTAGATCTTTATGCGTTTTGAAATCCTCCGCCTTAGCCGGATACATATTATAACCAGTCTCATTAGGAACTCTAGAACGCCACATTAAACCATTACTAATTGCCATAGTTTCAATGGTGTCATGATATAATGAATCAAATTCTTTTTGATCATGAAACTTATATCGACTCACGTAACAATAACCCACTCCACCTTTCCGATGAACCATTAATTCCGCAGTTTTAGATTCATTAGAATTAGGTTGAGTAATGTTTAGTCCGGGAGGCATGAAGTAACTGGATCCATTATCAAATACCACTATCCCTGAACTTTCAAGTGATTGTTTGAAATAGGCTATAATCTTAACTAGTGGGAAATCTTGCATATTGATTCACTTTGCAAATTTAACTTTAAAATCCATAACATGGTTACTCGTCTACAATTAAGATTTAAGACATCCGAATGTTCCATCTTCTTTTACAAACTGATCGCCATAAAGACCTTTGTCATGACTCTATAAAGCTGAAAGCCTTATCATTCCTGCTTCGCAGGGGAGTTTGTCTTATACAAACGACAGGGACTAGAACTCTCCACAGGTTGACAACGGCAATCCTACCGTCAGATTGTTTTCAGGATTAAAGAGTTAACCCTCGAATCACTTGGTTTTCGTTTACTAGCTGTGTTGTGAATTTGTGAATTAAATCTTTACGTTGGTTACGAATCCGTTGATGTAACCTTGCAACTTTAAGCCTAGATTTAGTGTAGTTGTTAGATCCTTTAGTTTTTCGACTTAAAGCTTGTTGAGCTCTCCTTAATGAGCGTTGTGAACTGATATAATGTTTGGGATTGGCAATTTTAATGCCGTCAGATTTAACGAATAAATCTTTAATCCCAACATCTACTCCAGTAATCTTTAATCCATTAGTTTTGGGTCTGGGTATTAAACCCACTAAGGATATGTAATATTCATTAGTTGCGGTCCTTTTTATGATAACACTTTTAATGTCATTAGGGAGTACCCTGGGATTAACATTTAAATTAAAATGTCCTGGTATTTTCGCTAGTCGAATCTTAGGAGATTCATCCAAATCAAATAATTCAAAAGCATCTCCTACTAATTTAAAACTAGAACCGTAACTCCGCTTTTTAAACTTAGGGTAACCTGCGATCCCTTTAAAGAATCTTTGATATGCTACATCTAAATTTCTAACAGACTGTTGTAAGGCTACTGCCGAAACATCCTTTAACCATTCAAATTCTGCTTTTAGTGGAACTAGTGCTTTACAGAATTCATTATGAGAAACTTTAGGTTTCTCTAAATCTGGGTTTAATTTCCAGGCATCGTAGGTTGCCTGCGCGTTAGCTAGATTCCAGTTATAAACAAACCGGCAGCAGCCTAAAGTTTGGTTAATTAATTTCCGCTGTTTGACATTGGGGTAAACCCGATATTCCTGAGTAGTCAGGAACGTGTTACTTGTAATCATTCCTAATTCTCCAAGATCATGGTACATCTGAGTAATGTAGATCTATTATCAGTTTAAACTGGGATTAGACGGCATAAACCCCACACCATTAAAGTGTGGGGTAATTGTGTTTTAAGTTAGGTCATACGTAGCTTTAAAGATCTGCGGTTTACAAGGATAGAACTCTCCTTCTACTCCTTTGATAATATAGTCTCCAGGACGAGCTAACATCTTACCTTCTAGGGTGGGTATGTATAAGCCGATATCAGTAATCTGACAAACGCCTACAAAGGACATTACTTCACGAAGGTTTTCATGAGTATATTCAATAGCTTCAATTTGAACTGGTTTTTTAGTATATTTTTTAACTGACATCTGTGTAACTCCTATCTTACAATCCTTTAGAGTTTACTATAAAAGGAAATGGAATGGATGTTATATTATTTAAGGAGGACTGGAAAAGATTTCCATCCGCTATAATCGATACCAAAACTACCAATGAGTCTTTTCTTAAATTAGCTCATTTATATAAAACTGAATTAAAGATTGATAACTGGGCATTTATATTAGCTTTATTACAACCTGATCTTCAAGGGATTGATCCACATGACCCTACCCTGTCAGATGAGATTAAGTTAAAGATTGCCTTAGAATGTAAGTATAATCCCTGGTATTACTTTAGAGAAGTCGCCAGACTGCCTCCAAGCTCCGGTAACGTTCCTATTCGCTTTAAAGCTAATAGGGGCATCATTGCAATGTACTGGTGCTTCATGGCCGGGGTTGACCCCTTCCTGTTGATGCCACGTCAGACTGGTAAATCTGCCGGTACTGACGTACTAATGATTTATATCCTATTCATCTATTGTGTTAATACTCCAGTTAACCTAATTACAAAGGATCATAAACTTAGAGTTAGTAACATTGAAAGATTAAAAGGCATTAGGGATTTGTTACCTGAATATCTATATCTTAGAAATAGATTAGATGCCGATAACACTGAGATGATTACTTGTACTAGATTAGGGAATCGTTATACTACCTCAGTAGCTCGTAATGACTTCCAATCTGCAGATAGGTTAGGTCGTGGTTTGACTGTACCTATTATCCATATTGACGAGATTGCTTATATTAGTTTAATTGGAGTATCTTTACCAGTAGCTCTGGCTGCAGGTTCTGCTGCTCGAGATTTAGCCCGCGAACAAAATCAGCCTTATGGAAATATCTATACCACTACAGCTGGTGACTTAACTACTCGTGATGGTCAATTTGCTTATGAATTTGCCATGGGTGGTGCTACTTGGTCTGAAGCCTTTATGGATCTTCAGAATAAGAGAACCTTTGAAGTTTCAGTAGAACGCTCTAGTAGTGGTCAGAAGCCTTTAATGTATATGGCTTTTAGTCATAGACAATTAGGTCGTACGGATGAATGGTTAAGACGTACATTAGCGGAATCTGGCTCTACTGGAATTGCCGCTGATAAAGACTTCTTTAATATTTGGACTAAAGGTTCAGAAGCTTCTCCTTTAACAGAAGCTATTAAGAATGCAATTAAAGCCTCTGAGATGGAACCTAAACATACTGAGATTACCCAGGATGGCTATATCTTCAGATGGTATATTGATAAGCATGAAATTGTTAGTTACATGGAGAATAACCATTTAATTCTAGGCCTGGATAGTTCTGAGTTATTTGGTGAAGGTAATGACTCTAGTGGTTTAGTATTAATTAATCCCGTCACTCATGATGTTGTGATGGCCGGTAGATTCAATGCTTCTAATATTCAAGTATTTAGCAGTGCTATTGGGAACTTCTTATTGAAATATCCTAATGTATTATTTGTACCTGAACGTAAGTCTACTGGATCTAGCATTATTGACATTGTAATATTAATGTTACATAGAGCTGGAGTAGATCCTTTTAAACGTATCTTTAATAGAGTAGTACAAGAATCCACTGTATTAGAAACTGAGTATCGTGATATCTGCATGACTCCCATGGGGTTAAGGCAGGCTACCTATTACGATCGTTTTAAAAGACACTTTGGTTATGCAACTACTGGATCTGGAACTTACTCTAGAACCAGTTTGTATCACGATGGTTTATTAAGTGCTATGGAATATGGCGCTAGTCGCATCAAAGATAAAAATATAGCGATGGAACTCTTAACTTTAAAGGTTAAGAACGGTCGAATAGACCATGCTACTGGCGCACATGACGATATGGTCATTGCATTATTGCTATGTCACTGGGTCTGTATTAAAGGTCAGAATTTAAGTTATTACGGTTTGAACCCTTTACATATTTTAACCCAAGCTAAGTCTAGAGCTGCTGGGATGTCTTTAATGGATATCCATAAAGCAGAAGAGGCTGAAAGATATAAGCGTGAGTTTGAAGAACTTATCGAATCTTTAAGAGGGGAAACTAATCCTCTAGTAATTAGTCGTGTAGAACTTAGATTAAGATGGTTATCCAAATACGTCGATATAGATGAAATGGACGGCATTGGTATTGATGCTCTACTACGTAACGTTAAAGAAGATAAGGGACGTAAAGCTCGTTTGAATAAATATAATCCTTGGAGTTAATAATGCAAGAACATTTATTATGTATGGGGACCGGGGGCAACTATCAGTTATGTCCTGAAGGTATAACTGGCCCAGGTCCACAGTGTATGTCATATACTGAAGAAGACGACAAAGGATTCTTTGGAGAAGTTACTGGTAGTGAACTGATCACTATGTCTAGTTTAACCTCTCAATTAGGGATAACCCAAGGTACAGCTCAGAATCTGGATACTCCTTGGTTAAAGTTTTATTTAGATGGTCGTATTTTATTTGTCAGTAAGAAAAATATTAGATATTCTATTAACTATAATCATTTAAGAGATCTGATTTTAGTGGACGGGTCTAGAATTATTACCATCAATGGATTACAGTATCGAGTAGGTTTATTGGGAGGGATTGATGATGGTTATACTGGTGATGTAACTCTTGATTATAATCAGCCTTGGTCTATGAGATCCGAGTGGACCCGTTTAATGTACAATGTAGCCTCTGATGAAGGAATCCACTCTACTCGACTGAAGCAAGGACAAATCGGAGATAACTGGGTTGAGTATCCACAGGACGATACTGCTAATGGTTTAAATATTAATACCGGTAACGGTAGATACAGTTGGAGTAAAGAACTAAACCCTGGTGACCCAGCCCAGGCCGTCGCTCGTGGCAGCGGTTCTGTTGCCCTCGTGAATCCGCTTACTTCGTCGAATGTGAATACGTACA
>WPCG01062284.1_pt1 | contig 17695 bp, 13 predicted proteins | sample 5403311 | NCBI WGS metagenome assembly WPCG01 (sample SAMN12869467, study PRJNA574797) | sludge metagenome | isolation source: wastewater treatment of Control | place: China:Beijing | collected 2019-05-17 | reverse complement strand
AAAAGAGGCCAAGTAAAAATATTTAAAGAATGTGTAATTTTAAATTGCAGTGTATCTGTTTTTTATTTATTTTTGTCCTATAGAATCGTTTAAAACCTCCTGTATGAAAGATTTTTTGAAAATCATGCTTGCCTCCGCGTTGGGCTTCGTTATCGCGAATATTTTACTTTCCGTGATCGCGATGGTTCTCTTTTTCGGCGCGATGGGCTCGTTCATGAGCTCCTTATCCACTGAAAAATTCGTGCTTCAGGATAACTCCGTGTTGAACCTACGCCTGAATGCCGCCATCATGGAGCGAACGCCCGATGAAGATCCTTTCACCGCGATGATCGCTCCCGATCAACCCCTGCCCATGGGGCTGAACGATATCGTGAGCGCGATCCGGAAAGCCAAGAGCGAGGATAAGATAAAAGGGATTTACCTCGATTCCCGGATGTTCTCGGCTTCGATGGCGACCCTCGCGGAAATTCGCCACGAACTGGAAAACTTCAAGGAGAGCGGCAAGTTCATTGTCGCGTATGCCGACACCTACACCCAGGGAGGGTACTACCTGGCTTCGGTGGCCGACAAAATAGCGTTAAACCCCCAAGGGATGCTCGACCTGCACGGGCTTTCTTCGGTTCCCATCTTTTTCAAGGATGCGCTGGATAAATTGGGAATCGAAATGCAGATTTTCAAGGTGGGCACCTACAAGTCCGCGGTGGAACCTTTCACCCAGAACGAGATGAGTAACGAGAACAGGGAGCAAATCACCGCTTACCTGAACGACGCGTGGAGTTTTCTCCGGGGCGACCTCGCCGCTTCTCGCTCCCTCACCGAAGCGGCGGTCGATTCTCTGGCAGACACCTTCACCCTGCTGCAACCGGCCGAGTCGTTACTGGCCGCCAACCTCGTGGACACCCTGCTCTACGAAACCGAGATGAAAGACTACTTGCGTGCGCTTCTCGATATCGACAAAGAGCGCAAAATCCCCTCGGCCACGGTCACCGAAATGAAGTCGGTGAGAACGAAAGCCGTGCAGAAGACCGAGAACTCGATTGCCATCTTGTATGCCACCGGGAATATTGTCTCGGGAACCGGGGCTACCGGCATACAGGATAAATACATGGTAGACGAGATCCAGAAATTGAAAAAAGACAACGATATAAAAGCGGTGGTCTTCCGGGTGAACTCGGGAGGTGGCAGCGCCTACGCGTCCGAACAGATATGGAAGGCAATCACCGAACTGAAAGAAGAAAAACCGGTAATTGTCTCCATGGGCGATCTGGCAGCCTCGGGAGGGTACTACATCGCGAGCAATGCCCACAAGATCGTGGCGCAACCCACCACGCTTACCGGCTCTATCGGGATTTTCGGGATGATCCCCAACATGGAGGGCACCTCCAAAAAGATCGGGGTCTACACGGATGAGGTAAAGACCAACGAGTTCTCGGATTTCGGGAACATCACTCGCCCGCTTAACGACCGGGAAGGTAAAATGCTTCAAGCCATGGTAGAGCGGGGATACGACCTCTTCCTTACCCGATGTGCCGAAGGACGCGACATTCCGAAAGATTCGCTGGCACTTTACGCCGAAGGGCGTGTTTGGACCGGCAACCAAGCCAAGGAGATTGGCCTCGTGGATGAACTGGGTGGTATCGAGAGAGCCATCGAGATAGCCGCTGACATGGCCAATTTGGGCAAGAGCTACGTGGTGTTCGAGTACCCGCGGCTCCGCACCCGTTTCGAAGAGCTTTTCAACCCTGCCAAGGAAGAGCTGACTGCTCGCGTGCTGAAAGAATACCTGGGCGAAAGCCACGAACTGTTCATGTTGCTCAAAGACATTAAACAACAGGACTACCTGCAGGCACGTGTTCCTTTTGAACTAAATATCAAGTGAGTCAAATGGACAACCCCACCGTGGAGATACGACGTTCGTTGCTGCCATTATCATGGCTGTACGGGCTGGGTGTAAACCTGCGGAACTGGCTGTTCGACCGGAATATCCTTAAACAAAAATCGTTCAATATCCCGGTAATCTGCGTGGGGAACATCACCGTGGGGGGTACCGGGAAGACCCCGCACACCGAGTACCTCATCGAGTTGCTCTCCAAACACTACAAGGTAGCGGTACTGAGCCGGGGGTACAAACGCAAGAGTTCGGGGTTTCGCGTGGTGGAAACCGACTCCCGCGTGCGCGACGTGGGGGATGAACCGTTGCAGATCAAGCAAAAATTTCCGGGTATACAGGTGGTGGTAGACAAGAACCGGGTACACGCCATCGAGAAAATGGCCGCGATGGAGCAAGAGGAACGCCCCGACGTGATTTTACTCGACGACGGGTTTCAACATCGCCACGTGCGTCCCTCCCTCTCTATTCTCTTGGTGGACAGCAACCGGCCGGTGTTCGAGGATCGATTGCTTCCCGCGGGATTACTACGTGAGCCTCTTGCCGGGAAAAGCAGGGCATCCATGGTAATCGTGACCAAGTGCCATCCTGATATGCAACCTATCGACTTTCGGGTTTACACCAACGGGCTCGACCTGTACCCTTTTCAAGCGTTGTATTTCACATCGCTCGAGTATGATACGATACAGCCTGTTTTTCCCGAGTTGGGAGAAGGTATGTTACAACTGGACGAACTTCGCAAGAAGCACCTGTTCCTGGTGACCGGCATCGCCTCGCCCGCGCCGCTGGTCGACAAGCTGGAGCACAAGACATACAACCTGTACACCAAGCTCTTCCCCGACCACCACGCCTTCACCAAGGAGGATATCCGCTCTATGCGCGATATGGTGGCGTCGGTGGACGATCCCAATAAAATTATCCTCACCACGGAGAAAGACGCGGTCCGCTTCCGGGCACTTCCTTTCCTGGATGAAGCCATGAAACGAATGCTCTATTACATCCCGGTGCGGATCTCTTTTGTAGACGAAGACGAAAAAAAATCATTCAATAATAAAATACGAGAACATGTTAGAAACCATCAAGCAAACAGCCGATTACCTGGCAAGCAAGATCAGTGAAATACCCAATACAGCCATCATCTTGGGCACCGGCCTGGGAGAATTGGCCCGTGAAATTGAAGACAGGGAGGAGATCTCCTATACCGATATCCCGAACTTCCCGGTCTCCACGGTGGAGGGCCATAGCGGCAAGCTGATCGTGGGCACCCTCGGGGGAAAGAAAGTACTGGCCATGCAAGGGCGTTTTCACTATTACGAGGGCTACGACATGAAGCAGGTGACCTTCCCCATCCGGGTATTCAAGGCACTCGGTATCGAGTACCTGTTTGTATCAAACGCCGCGGGAGGGATGAACTCGTCGTTCGACGTGGGCGATATCATGCTCATCGAGGACCACATCAACCTGTTCCCCGAACACCCGCTCCACGGGAAGAACCATCCCGAGCTGGGTACCCGCTTCCCCGATATGAGCGAGGCATACAACAAGCAACTGCGGTTACTGGCCATGGAGATCGCCAAGGAAAAAGACATCAAGCTACAGCACGGGGTCTATATCGGACTGCAAGGGCCCACCTTTGAGACACCGGCCGAGTACAACTTCCTGCGCGTCATCGGGGGAGACGCCGTGGGCATGTCCACCGTCCCCGAGGTGATCGTGGCCAACCATGCCGGGATGAAGGTGCTCGCTTTCTCGATCATCACCGACCTCGGGGTCATTGGCAAGATCGTGGAGGTATCGCACGAGGAGGTACAGGAGGCCGCGAAGATCGCGCAACCCAAGATGGCAGAAATCATGCGCGCTATCATCCAGCGGATTTAATTTGTTTTTAAATCACGAAAGAGGCTGTCTCTATATGCCGCTGCTCGCGAAGCATAGTAGACACCCTCTTTTTTATGGAGTTTTGCTCCTTAAAAAACTTAACATCCTCGCGTGTGTTATTAGTAGTACTTGAATCCTCAATTGAAATTTATTTATGCAACGAACCGAAATAGCAACGCTCGGTGAGTTTGGCCTTATCGACCACCTGACAGGCGATATCCAACTCGTTCACGAGAGTTCCATCAAGGGAGTGGGCGACGATGCCGCGATCGTGGATCACGGTAACGAACGAACCCTAGTTACCACCGACCTGCTGTTGGAGGGAATTCATTTCGACCTTGTCTACACCCCCCTGAAACACTTGGGTTACAAGGCCGCGGTGGTAAATTTTTCCGACATCTACGCGATGAACGGGACTCCCCGACAGATCACGGTCTCGCTGGGCATCTCGAAACGCTTTTCGGTAGAAGACCTCGAAAACTTCTACAGCGGGCTGAAACTCGCGTGCGAAGTGTACGACGTGGACATCGTGGGAGGCGACACCACCTCGTCGTTCACCGGCTTTACCATCAGCATCACCTGCCTCGGCAGCGCGAAGGAGGAAGAGATCGTCTTCCGCGATGGCGCGAAGGATACCGACCTCATCTACGTGTCGGGCGACTTGGGTGCCTCTTACATGGGGCTGCAATTGCTTGAGCGCGAGAAATCGGTGTTCGACGGCAGCAGTGACTTCCAACCCGATTTCGCCGGCAAGGAGTACCTGTTGGAACGCCAGTTAAAACCGGAAGCGAGAAAAGACATCGTGGCGCTGTTGAAAGGGCACGGCATCGTTCCCACCTCGATGATCGACATCTCCGATGGGATTTCGTCTGACCTGCTTAATATCTGCAAGCAAAGCAACGTGGGGTGCCAGCTCTTTGAAGAGCGAATCCCCATCGACTACCAGACCGCCGTGGCCGCCGAGATGTTCCATATGAACGTCACCACCGTGGCGCTCAATGGCGGCGAAGACTACGAGTTGCTTTTCACCGTCCCCCTGACCTTGCACGAGGCGATGGAAAAAGTGTCCGGCGCGCGCTTGGTGGGGCATATCACCAAGCCCGAGCAAGGATGCTACCTTGTCACCCGTGACGGGCAGGAGATGCCGCTTCGCGCGCAAGGCTGGAATCCCATCGCGGAAGGATAGCCTCATCGCCTACACTTAACGTGCGATTCAATCGCGTCCGAAGCCTCGCAATGTAAAAATCACCACGCGTCGCGAAATCACGCGAGTTCAGGGACACGAGTGGCAGCAATTCCTTACCACGAATAAATTTACGAGTTTTTCTTTCACAAATTTTGCAAATACCGAAAATGCGCTTATCTTTGCACTCGCTAATTAAGCAATGTTGGTGCCATAGCTCAGTTGGTAGAGCAAAGGACTGAAAATCCTTGTGTCCCCGGTTCGATTCCTGGTGGCACCACAGAACGAAACACTTGAATATCAGATATTCAGGTGTTTTTATTTTTTATATAACCTCTATAAATCATAGTCGTTTTTCCTCGTTTTTTTGTTGGTTTTCGTTGTAAAGTTAAACCGGGAGTTAAACCGGTAACCCGTATGAACGCAACAGTCAGCGTGCTATGTTGCCCAACTTTGTAGGATAATTATATCTATCTTACTAACACCTGGAATTGGAAGAACTACGTTTAGATGAAGATTTTCTGAAGGACGATTTGAACAAAGAACTGTTGATAGATTATCGCGACAAGTTCCATAGTAAAGTCCTTTCCCCAAGGATAAAACTGCTTTTTAAGATATACCAACTTTAGAATAGGGGAGTTTTGTTTTATACGCAAAACAATAAATGGCGATGTGTGTTTTGCGCATAAAACAAAAATGAGTTATATTTGCACTATTAGTAGAATAAAAACAGAAAGATATGGATAAGAATATTCTGAAAACGGTTATAGCCGACAATCAATTGGAAGTCCCAAGATACAAGGTAATCCCACGCGATTTTATTTTTGAAGAATTCGGGAACTATGTTTTTGTAGGCATCCGGCGAGCGGGAAAGTCGTTCTTACTCTACCAACGAATGCAGCAACTACTTGTACAAGGCGTGCAGTGGGATGAAATGTTGTATATTAACTTTGAGGATGAACGTCTGGTTGGTATGTCTTTGGAAGATTTGAATCTGCTATTGGAAGTTCATTTGGAGATGTACGGGAAGAAACCTATACTCTTTCTTGATGAAATACAAAACATTGTCAGTTGGGAAAAGTTCGCTCGCCGAATGGCTGATACTAAACATCGAGTTTATATTACGGGAAGCAATGCCAAGATGTTAAGTCAGGACATCCAAACCACTCTTGGGGGACGATATATTCCTGTTGACGTTTATCCTTATAACTTCAAAGAATTTCTGACAGCAAATGAAATCAATTTCGATGAAGCGTCTTTGCTTTCAACGGAAGGAAAGGCAGAAGTGCTTAGAAAATTTAATGATTACTTCTATTTCGGAGGATTTCCTGAAAGCGCAGAATATACAGGCAAACGGGATTACTTGACAAGCGTTTATCAAAAGATCTATTCGGGAGACATTGCTACACGACATTCGGTTGATAACACGTTCGCGCTACGTATTATGTTCAAGAAATTGGCTGAAAGCGTGAAGCAGCCTTTATCGTTTACTCGAATAGCAAACATTGTATCATCAACAGGGGCAAAAGTAGGAACGCAGACGGTCATTAACTATATAGAATACGCTAAAGATGCTTGGTTAATTTCTTCGTTACAGAATATAGCCGGAAAACTGGTTGATAAGGAAGCGAATCCAAAGTATTACTTTACTGACAACGGGATTCTAAACCTTTTCTTACTTGATGGTAACACTTCCTTATTGGAGAATTTAGTAGCTATTAATCTGTTGCGCAAATACGGTCGCAATGATGCTGTTTTTTTCTACAACAAAGGAATTGAAGTCGATTTTTATATTCCTGATGAAGCAACTGCTATTCAGGTATGTTATAATTTGGACAATAACGATGGCACATTTGACCGAGAAGTTGGTGCTTTATTGAAGCTGTCAAGTGTGTTAGAGTGTAACAAGTTGATGATTATCACACGGGATAACGAACAGTCGTTAGAGATTGATAATAAAACGATTGAAGTTATTCCTGTATGGAAATGGCTTCTGAGTTTATAATAATTTTGTATATTTCAAAAAACGTTCCATCGCATCTCGTACTGCTTCCAGGTTTAGCTGCGCAACTATTAGTTTATTGTCTCAAAAATAATACCATATTGGCCGACCATGCCCCGGAAATTAAAATCGCCGGAATTACCGAAAGTGTCTCTCAAACGGTGAAAATAAATCGGTTTACCGCCCTATTATCCAATTCATGTCGAAATTACATACAAAAATCCGGATTAAATACATATCTTCGCGGTATCTCTGTTAGGGGTGCCTTTACATAAGGGCTGAGATTAAACCCTTGAACCTGATATGTTGTAATTGACATCGTAGGGAAACGGAAAATCAAGAAGATTATAATTTTATATAGTATTCATCCCTGCCGTTTCATCGATATGAAACGGCTTTTTTTATGGCTGAAAATGGATAAAAGTTTCGATAAGTACGCAGGGAAATATGATTCATGGTTTCTTGAGAACAAAAATGTGTTATACTCTGAGGTAAAGTTAGTAGCTCATTTTCTGAAGGATGCCGGACAAATTCTTTCGATTGGTTGCGGCAGCGGTCTTTTTGAAATGATCTTGAAGAACGAATTTGGCATTACGATTGAAAACGGGGTGGAACCTTCGAAAGACATGGCGGATATAGCCCGGCAAAGAGGCATGACCGTCCAAGTCAGTTCGGCGGAACAACCGCAAGGCGAAGCCGAAAGTTATGACACCATCCTGTATAATGGTTCCCCAAGTTACATTACGGATCTAGATAAAGCGTTAAGGAACAGTTATCATGCGCTGCGAAAAGGAGGAAAAGTGATTTTAATCGATATACCCAAAGAGAGTTCGTACGGCATACTCTATAATCTGGCAAAATCGACCGGTACATGGGACCACCCCCTTTTGAACGGGATCTATCCACGGGACCCCTATCCTATTGAATTCGTGAACCAGGCTAACTGGAGGACCACAGACGAAAAAATCGCACGTATGAAGCAGACCGGATTTATGGATCTGGAATTTGCCCAAACGTTGATGAAACATCCTGTTTATTCGAATAACGAGACAGAGGAACCTATCCCGGGATATGACAGCGGTGATTATGTAGCAATTTGTGGATATAAAAAATAAAACAACATGGCAAGTATTGATTATTTGATTCGGGACCTGAACCTCGTAAGAGAAAGATCCCCTCTCGTACATAACATAACCAATTATGTGGTGATGAATAATACGGCCAATGCGCTGTTGGCAGTAGGCGCATCGCCGGTAATGGCACATTCTGCGGATGAGGTTGCCGAAATGGCCGGTATAGCCTCTTCACTGGTGATCAATATCGGCACGCTCGATGCCGAATGGGTAAAGGCCATGTTAATTGCGGGCAAGACAGCCCTGGAAAAACATACTCCGGTTATCTTTGACCCTGTCGGCGCCGGAGCCACATCGTACCGGTCTAAAGTGTGCGCGCAGATAATAGAAGAATGTAGGCCTTCGGTCATCCGTGGCAATGCTTCGGAAATAATCGCTCTTTTCAATGCTAATGCAAAGACCAAAGGTGTTGACAGCACGAACAGTTCCGATGCCGCATTAAATCCGGCTAAAGCTTTGGCCGACGAAACCGGGGCAATCGTGGTTGTCAGCGGGGAAACGGATTATATTACCGACGGGAACGCCGTGGAAACCGTAAAAAACGGGAACCCGATGATGACAAAAGTGACAGGTATGGGATGTACCGCATCCGCTATCACAGGAGCTTTTACCGCCGTCAACCCAAACTTCCTCGAAGCGGCCACACACGCCATGCTGATCATGGGCATCGCAGGAGAAACCGCAGCCAGGATTTCGAAAGGAAACGGTAGTCTGCAACTCAACTTCCTGGATACTCTGTTTACTATCGATGAGAAAATCATACGAGAGAATATCCGGCTATGAAGAGTTTTGACTTAAGCCTTTACTTGGTTACCGACCGGTCATTATCCTTGGGAAGGCCCCTCGAATATGTAGTGGAAGAAGCGGTAAAAGGAGGAGTTACCATGGTGCAACTCCGTGAGAAGGAGTGCTCTTCAAAAGATTTTTACCTGCAAGCGGTTGCGCTCAAAGCATGCCTGAAGCCTTACAATATTCCGCTGATTATCAATGACAGGTTGGACATAGCGCTTGCCTGTGATGCGGAAGGACTGCATATCGGGCAGAGCGATCTTCCTTATGAAGTGGTACGAAAAATATGGGGAAAAGACAAAATAATCGGTCTGTCTGTTGAAAATACACAGGATGCACTTGCGGCGAATAAACTGGATGTGGATTATATCGGAATATCCCCCGTCTTCGGGACCTCCACAAAGTCTGATACGGCTGAGGCATTAGGTCTGACAGGTGTTCGCGAAATTTCTCATATGTCAAAACATCCCAGTGTTGGCATCGGCGGTATCAATAACAGCAATGCCCGGGAGATTATACAAGCCGGGGCAGATGGTGTTTCCGTTGTTTCGGCTATCATGTCGGCGGCAGATCCCCGGCTGGCAGCATCGCGGCTTTGTGATATAGTAAAGCAATGTAAACTAAAAGTCAAAAGTGGATTTTATTAGGAGCGAGAGCAGAGGCAGCCTTGATGGCACTATGCCGGGTGACGACAGAAAATCAACGGAGTTAAAAATGGAAAATATTGATTTGAAAATCATTGAATCCATAGGATTCTATAGACAAAATAAAAAATCGTATGAAGTGGAGTGAAAAAGCATGGTTGTCGATAGAGACCGTTTATGATAAGATACTGGAGCTTCCGTTCATTCAGGGATTGATCAACGGGACATTGTCAAAGGAAACGTTTAGATTTTATATTCAGCAGGACGCTGTTTATCTGTCAGACTACGGAAAAGTACTGACCGGGATTGCATCAAAATTAAATGATCCCGGACATATTGAAGCTTTTATCTATTTTGCCGGCGATACCATGAAGGTTGAAAAAGCATTACACCAATCCTTTATTCGTGAGTTGGAAGGCAGCGAATCGGCAGAGCCGTCGCCAAGTTGCCTGCTATACACTTCTTTCCTCCAGAAACAACTGGCCTATGCTCCCATAGAGGCGGCACTGGCCACAGTGCTGCCCTGTTTCTGGATCTATAAAAAAGTGGGCGATTACATATTGAAGCATCAGACAAAGGATCATAACCCGTATCAAAGCTGGATAGATACCTACGGAGGGGAAGATTTTGAAAGATCCGTATTGTCAGCCATCGCCATCTGTGATGAAATTGCGGAACAATGTACCCCGGACCAGCAGAAGGCGATGACCCAGGCTTTCATTACAAGTTCTAAACTCGAATGGCTTTTCTGGGACAGTGCTTACAGACAGGAACAGTGGCCGGTTTAATTTTAAAACAAGAAACAAATGAAGAAACAATATAGAAGGGCCTTATCCATTGCAGGCAGTGATCCGAGCGGGGGTGCGGGAATTCAGGCCGACCTGAAAACATTTTCCGCCTGCGGATGCTATGGTGCGACGGTGATTGTAGCCGTGGTAGATGAAAATACGGTAGGCGTAACCGGTGTGCATCCCGTACCCGTACCGTTTGTTGTGGGACAAATCCGTTCCGTGCTGGATGATATTGGCGCGGATGCGATTAAAATCGGGATGCTCCATTCGTCCGAACTTATCCGGTCGGTGAAAGACACCTTGTCCCAATATGCCGTTAAGAATATTGTGCTGGATCCGGTGATGGTGGCTACATCGGGAGACAAACTGCTGCAGGACGAAGCCATCAGCACATTGAAAGAAGAGCTGATACCTTATGTGCGCGTCATAACGCCCAATATTCCCGAAGCGGAAATATTACTGGGAAAAAAGATTCGGCGCCAAAAAGAACTGCCGTTGGTTGTAAAAGATCTTTCCTTCGGCCGTTCCGTGTCAGTCTTGTTAAAAGCCGGACATCTGACGGAAAATGAATTAATCGATGTGTTCTATAATGCCGAGACCGATGAAGTAATAGAATTGAGCTCCAAACGCATTGCAACGAAGAATACACACGGGACCGGCTGTACATTGTCTTCTGCCATTGCCGCTTTTCTGGCTCACGGCCTACCGCTCAATGATGCGGCACGTAAAGCCAAAGATTATATAGACCGGGCTATTTTAATCGGCTCCGAATACGAAATAGGCAAAGGACATGGACCCGTCCATCATTTTTTTGATTTCTGGCGATAGAATATTTTATTATCTGTTGTTTGGGAGCGCATTCGTGATCTTTCATGTGACTCAATGAATTGATTACCCAAGCTATTAGTTGAACGCGGGGCGTTTTGGGAGCGAATCACTCGTGTGATAACCCGCAAGGACTATCATAAAATCCCAGGCAATATTCGCATTGGAACAATGCCTGGGATGTCTACAAATTTCAATAAAAACACCTTTTATTTCACGAACGAAGCATTAAGCAAATAATCGGCACATTCTTTCACTCCTTCAAATTGCGTCCCCGAGGGGAGTCTCTCCAACTCGACAAAATAGTCTTGAATACCATTTTTATAGGCTTGAGTAAATATCTTCTCGAAATTCATCATCCCAGATTGCCCGAGCACGGCTTTATCTTTGATATGCAGCAACCTTATCCGGCCGGGATACTTCTGCATGTACTCGACCGGATCGTTCTGTCCCATCACGGCCCAATAAACATCCAGTTGGAATATGACCAGTTCAGGATCAGTTTGCCTAAGGAACCCGTCATAAATTACTTCAGCGTCCTCAGGCATATTCCTGCCAAAAGCCCGGCGGCCAAAAACCATTTCTTTTCCTTCCGGAATTACACGGGCAAATTCCATATCGTGGTTGTGGTAACCGAAAATTAGTCCATTTTCCTTTGCAATCCTTCCCGCTTCATTGAAAACTTCACAAACAAGTGAGACCTCTTCCACACTGCGGGTAGAAGGTTGACCGGGTTGCACAATATAACGAACTCCGATTTTTGCATGGTCATCCGCCGCCTTCTTCCAGAAATCGGCTATCTCTCCTTTGTTGGAAGAAGTATACTCACGCGCCGGGGGATTCAAATGCGAGCTGATAATCTTTAACCCGGCATCATCCGCCATTTTACGGAATTCCACCATTTCGATATTGTTTATCTTTCCGTCTCTGTAACCCGCCAACTCCAAGGTAGAGTATCCCATTTCTCTTATCTTTTTTAGTCCCCCCGGAACATCATCATACAATTCTCTCCCGAGAGAATAGATTTGCAACCCTATCTTCTTTCCTTCACGTGCCGAATATTCAGATAGGGTCACGGCATTTGCAAAATCCGATTTCCCGGCCAGCGCTCCTCCCAAGGAGAGGAGGGATGCATTCTTGATAAACTTTCTCCTGTTTTGCATAAGTCATGTAATTAAAAATCAACACAATGAATATGGATGCCTATACGAATAATAATATAAACGATGGGCCGCGGCCTCTTTATCGTTATCAAAACTGAGCGTGGCAGGATTCCATTTCACCGGTCTCTCCAATTCAGTTGCCATGTTCATCAAACAGCACAGTGTGTTCGTACTGCACCCGACCTCTACCGGCGCGACGGGGTTTTTACGCGAACGTACGCAATCAATGAAATTCTGCATATGCGGTGAGCTTATTTCAAATGCAAGCGCATTGCCTGTCCGGCGGCGTTCAGCCTGTTGCGCCTGTTGTGCCGCCGTCTGGGCTCTTCTTTCCTCGCGCTGTGCCTGGGTCAGGGGTCTGCTTCCGGCCAGTTCTGCCGGCACTTTTGACGGATCTGAGCATGCGAGGTAACCACGTGCTACTTCTATCCAGCCATCTGTTCCTATGAACCTGATCCCTTGCGCCGACTCATTATCTTCGAGATAGGGTTGCTCTGTCATGACGATACCGTTTGCATATTTCAGGGTTGCATATTGGGTTCCGTTATATCCTTGGGGGATGTATTCAACCGGACCGGAACCATCCATGCCTATTGCCGCCTGGGCAATATCGAACATATGCGCGCCCCAGTCGGCAGTGTAGCCATTACCGGTTTCACGATACCAGCGCCATGCTCCCCATAGTTTTTCATTTTCTTCGGGTTCTAATGATATAGGAGGACAAAGATCGGGATGATAATGTATATTAGGATCGTTGAGAGGTCCCATCCAGAGGTTCCAGTTCAAATTGACGGGAACTTTTTCTTCGGGCAGGTTGAGCGGTGTCGGGGGAGCGCCTACCCTTGCATAAATCTTCTCGATATGCCCTATAGCGCCTGTTTGCACCAGTTCTATCGCTTTCTGGAATTCTCCGCTCGACCTTTGCTGGCTGCCTACCTGCAACACCCGTTTGTTGTTACGCACCGCTTTCACCATCTTCAGCCCTTCCGTGATGGTGTAAGCCAACGGTTTCTGGCAAAAAACATCTTTTCCCGCGTTGCACGCATCAATAGTCATCAATGCATGCCAATGATCCGGGGATACTATACATACCGCATCAATATCCTTTCTTCCCAGTAGATCTTCATAAAATTCATAACCATCGCACCTTTCAATCATCCCTTGTGACCTTTGCCATTCGTTAACCCTTCTTTTGAAACGGGTGATTTTCATACTATCCACATCACAACAGGCAGCGACCTGCACACCGGGACAACCGCCAAAGCCCCGGAAATCACTCAATGCCTGTCGCCCCAAGCCTATGAATCCAAGCACTACACGGTCGCTGGGGGCAATCCGCACACCATCTATTGCCCAGCTTGGGAGAATCGTCAGTCCCGCAAGACCTAAAGCAGAGTAATTGAGAAATTGCCTCCTGCTGATTCCTTGTTTTTTATCCTCTTCCATATTTGTATTTTTTAATAACGTTATTTGACTGCTAATTATTACAAATCATTTATTTCCAGTTTTCATTTTGAACAAGGATTCCTTCCATGGTTATGATTTGATTATGCGGAATCGGGAGAGTAACCCAGTTTATATTATAAACAGAATTGGCAAATTTCGGAAGATACCGCTGCTCATAATCAATATAATTAGAGAGTTCTTCATGAACAATCCCCCAACGGGCCAAGTCATACCATCTATGGCCTTCCATGGCCAGTTCTAACTTACGCTCAAATCGTAATGCTTCCAACGCGCCCTCTTTTGTTGCAAACTGCGACGCGGGATACAACCCTATCCGATAATTGGCGGCCGCATCACCTTGTGTTATGTTATTCACATTATCCTCCAATGTATAGATAGACGACGTCTCCTCCATGGTAGCCGGGTCAGCAGCTTTCACGTAGGAGTTGGCCGCACGGGCGCGAACTTGATTGATATATTCCCTGGCTCCCGATAAATCCCCTGTTTCAATAAGAACTTCGGCATACATAAGTAAGATATCGGCAAATCGAATAAGATGGAAATTTTTTGCTGACGAACCTGTCACGGTAGAAACGCTAAGGTTGCCTTTATCGGCTTTCTTGGGAATATTTTTTTTATTCAAGTAAAGGCCGCCATTCCCCACGTCTCGAATCCAACCATCCGTGAAAGTAGGTATAGACCAATCCCAGTACGGCACGTGGAAACGCCCCACGCTCACATCCAGTCGCGGATCGGTATAAACAGCAAGATTTGTCTTTGGAACCGCATTTTCCAAGGTTGTTAAAGGATTCAGATCTTGGTACGACTTATCAAGAAAAGGAAGACCGTCGTCATCCACGATGTGCGAATTTGCCAAATCGTTTGACGGTTGGTAAAAGCCCCACCCTCCAGTACCCAAGGCACCGGACATTCCGATATGCGAGGCCCCGTTTATTGCATTTGTATTAGACTGCGTTCCGGATATAGCCATTTGAATATCCAAGACAGACTCTCCTGTCCAGTCACTTTCGCCCGCTATGTAAAGCGACGCGTACGTATCCGCTAACCTGTAACTTGTCCCGTTATTATCTTTCCCGGAAGCGATAATCGTTTCCAACAAAGATTTTACTTCACTCCACCTATTCACCGTGCCATTTTTCCCGTTGTATGGGGAAGATTGGTACAATTTCACTTTAGCAAGCAACGCGCCTGCTGCCCATTTATTGATACGACCTTTATCAGCACTCCATGTGTCGGGTAGATTATCGTACGCGTATTGCAGGTCATCGATCACCCTGTCCCAAATATAGATATAGTTACCTGACTCATCCACATTCGACACCAACGGGTTTACGGAACTTGCAAATTCTTCACTTCCTACATAGGGGATAGCCGCTCCGAAGAGCTTGATTCCCTCGAAATGCCAAAATCCCCTAAAAAAGCGCGCCTGGCCTACAGACTCTGTATACAAATCACTTGACTCACCCGTCACGTCTGATAGATTATCTTTTATTTTTTCCGTCAGACTCAGCACATTATTAGCACGAAAGACGCCATTGTAGACACTCACCCACTTTCCATTCAGATAAGAGTTGTCCGTGGTAAAACTATACGTTTCCAGATTCGTGAAATCGGACTGGTCATTAAATGTGGAGCCTTTATTGGCGCTGCCTCCCATTACATCCCCATATACGTAGTTCGATAATGTGGCAAAGAAATATTCCGTATCGTGAAAGGTGGCATACATCCCTGTCAATGCCAGATTTAATCCATACTCGTCAGAAAGGGTAGTTTCATCCACAGCTCCCACTGCACGAACGTCCAGAAAATCCTGGCAAGCACTAAATATCAGCAAAATAGATACTGCCAAATAGATAATATTTTTTTTCATTTCGACTTAGTTTAATATTGTGTCACTGATAAATCAGAATGTTATATTCACACCCAATAGTAGTTGACGGGGCACTCCATACGATCCGTAATCAATTCCCATACCACGATCGCCATAATTACGCACTTCAGGATCGAGGCCTGTATACCCTGTCAAAGTGAATACGTTCGAAACCTGACCATAGATCCGGATTGTCTCAAAAGAAAGTCTGGAAGCCAAGTCCTTAGGTAAAGAATACCCAAGCGTAAGTGTCTGCATCCTCAGGTAAGAAGCGTCCTGCACATAATGTGAATGGGATTCATTCGCCGCTTCCGTTCCTTCTCCCTTGCTGGTTGTGTAGAGTGGATACATTCCATCGGGGTTGGTCACCGGATGCCATGAATTATCCCTCCTATCCTTGGAGTAGTTACTTTGCAGCGCGGCAAAATGAGTGTAATACATGTAATGCCTGAAAATTTCATTTCCTGCAGAAAAATACAAATAGGTGCTCAGGTCAAAATTCTTGTATCCAAGGCTCACATGCAACCCTCCTGTAAAATCAGGGTGCGGGTTGCCGATAATTTTTCTATCCTCCGCGTTAATTCTTCCATCGTTGTTCACGTCTTCAAACTTGTAACGTCCAATCCAATCATCCGGACTCAAGTCCGCCGCATCGACAACCGCATACGGAAGAACGGTTTCTCCTTTTGAATTCTTGTAATTCAATACATCGTTGGCATCTTCATAGATTCCTACAATATTAAACCCGTAAAACATACCTATCGGTTGTCCTTCCGTGGTAATGTTAATCTGACTCAAGCGAGTATTGTTAAACAGATCGGCCGAGCCCAACCGGACTACTTTATTTTTATAAGTAGATATATTTCCGGTCAAATTATAACGAAAATCACCAATCCTGTCACGCCATGAAATACTGAGATCAATCCCTTTATTCTCCATATCACCAATGTTAATAGACGGCTTGGTGGCATTACCGGCTAACGCGGACCAGTTAGCCGGCACCAGCATATCGCTTGTTTTCTTAATATAGTAATCAAACGAAAGATTCAACCTGTTTTTTAACATGGTCGCATCGAACCCGATATTGAATGTTTCAATTGTTTCCCACTTTGCATTAGGGTCACCCAAGTTTGAAATAGCATACCCCGGTGACGTGGATGTATCACCTCCCGACATACTATACATATATGCATTTCCGGTAGCATACTGAAACGCATAATTATAGGCGCCGATATTCGAATTGCCCGAAGTACCGTAACCTGCCCGTAATTTCAAGTCGTCCAGCCACGTTGATCTCGGCTGAGCAAAGAAAGGTTCTTCAGAGATACGCCACCCCAGAGAAAGTGACGGGAAAGTTGCCCATCTGTTATCTTTGCTGAACTTGGAAGAAGCATCATGCCTGGCCGTAAGGGTAGCTAGGTATTTCCCCTGGTAAGAATAATCGGCTCTGCCAAAAACACCGAACATTGTTGTTAAATCGTGCATATAGCCGGAATTGGATAAACCGGAAGAGGCACCATTATTAAGTATCCATGTATTCGGCTCGTTTTCAAACAGGTAATTAATTCGAGCCGCCTCCATGGTACGCCCGAAGTCCTCTTTCATGGCTTCTGTCCCTACTAAGACGGTCAGGTTATGATCTTCATTGAAAGTGGTGGTATAAGTGGCCGTATTGGTCCATTGCCAATCAAGATTCCAATTGGCATTTTCTGTCAGGGAATTGGTGGCGGAACCCTCTTTATTTGTAGCGATCGTTCTCGGGCTGAACGTCATGCTCCAGTTGCCTCTTAGTCGTGCGCTGAATTGTGTCCGGAGCGATAATCCACCGATTGGTTTTACCTCTGCAAAGAGGGCCGATTGTCCTCTGAAGCCTCTGCTCCAGTTGTCTCTCGCGATTTGTACGCCTTGATAGGCCGTATTCGCGCGCCCCCCCTCGGGAGCCTGCGATCCGGCGAAATCCCCCCCGATATTATACACGGGCACCCAAGGTTGTATGGTATAAGTTCGCGCGAAAATATTATCGTCTCCCTGGGTTCCACGCTCTCCCCCGAATTCCGTGGCT